>OHHG01000141.1_pt1 | contig 28105 bp, 16 predicted proteins | sample 1567991 | NCBI WGS metagenome assembly OHHG01 (sample SAMEA3879588, study PRJEB24766) | human gut metagenome | biome: human-associated habitat; feature: feces | place: USA | collected 1985/1987
ACTTCGCCTCGGCAAAATGCAAATAAAATTTGCTTTTGCACTCGGCTTATTCGTAATCTTTGACTTCGTCTTAGATACTTCGCCTCGGCAAAATGCAAATAAAATTTGCTTTTGCGCTCGGCTTATTCGTATCTTTGCACCGATCGGACAAAACTGCCCGACTTACTTAACCAATTATCGTTCAAATTCTTTATCGTATGAAAAAACTGTTCATTTTCTCGGCTCTCATCACCCTGGCGCTGGGGGGGGGAGTTGCAGCGACAGCGAAACAGATGAGTTTCAGAACATTCTGATTCCTCAGGATAACTTATCGGCCTCGATTTCGGCCGATGCGTTGTCCCATACCATCGGTTTCGAGACGACCCAGAGCTGGACGGCATCCGTACGTGAAACCTCGCGTGCCGAAAGCTGGATCTCCATCAACCCCACTTCGGGCGACGCCGGCAAGCACACGATTACCGTCACGCTCACTGAAAACGAAACGACCGAATCCCGCCAGGCGGTCGTCATCATCTCCTGCGGCGGAGAATCCGCGAATATCTCCATCACCCAGCGGGGCGTGGGACAAGACGAACCGGAAGATCCGGACGACCCGAATAACCCCGACAATCCTCAAAAGCCCGAACATCCCGACGTAGCACCCGAAGACCGGCTGACCTGGGTAGAAACGACCTACACCGAGGTTTACAGCGACGGTTCCAGCACCGACAAGAGCTACATGCTCTTCGAATACGATGCCGAAGGTCTTCTGACCGGTTACGACCAATACGATTACGATTCGGAACAGACCGACAAAATCAATGCCTCCTATGAAAGGACGCTCAAACGAAGCGAAGGGAAAATCACAGACGAAGAGAAATGGTTCGAAATCGACGGCAGCAGTTACGAAGGAATGCCCCTTCCCAACTCGGGCGAATACACCAAGGAATACCGCTTGAATACAAGCGGTTTGGTAAGTAGCTACACCGACCCGGACGGCGCCAGCCAGACTTTCACCTACAACGCCGACGGCACGCTGGCTCGCTTGGAATACCGCAACCCTTCCTATCCCGATGAGAACTCGACCTCGACGCTTACCTGGCAGGACGGAAACATCGTTTCCATTTCGACCATCGACGGACGGGATAACGAAACAACGACGTTCTCCTACACCGAACACCTCAACCCCTGGAACGGCATCGACATAGGCGCCTTCATGATCGGCGATGCAGAGGAGTCCGCCATGCTGCTCGGCATCAGCGGTACGACCGTTAAGAACCTGCCCGCCAGCCGTCAAGACGGCAACAGCACTACGACCTACACCTACACGTTCGACGCCGAAGGCCGCGTCAGCACGATCGTGATCGAAGAGAACTGGCAGGACGGCGGCGGCAGCGGCAGCGAGCGCACGGAATATACGCTCCACTACGGTCCCCAAACCGTTTCGAAACCCGATTACATCCCCTACCTGACCAAACAGGAAGTCGTGGACGAAGGAACGCTTCCCTATACATTCTCGGAAGACAATCCGGACGAAAAATGGTACGGTGTAAACGCCTACACCTCCTATGCCAAGATCCGCAGCACGATGTCCGACGGCAGAACCAGCGAAAAAACCGAATATCGGCAGATCAACATCAATCCCTCGACTCAGGAAGGTCCTGTATTAGGCTACCTTTACATCACGCAGGACGAAGCGGACAACTTCCGACTCGTTTCGACCTCTTTCAACGAGATTCCGCTGGGTGAAAACGAGATAACCCCCCACCGTTTCGTCTATACGCTGGAATATAACTGCTTCACGGTCAATCTGGAATTCGACGTGTTCTATCCTTCCTGCACAGTCTTCGATCCTGCGACCGGTGAACAGAAAACCCACTGGATGCCGATGCTTCCGCTCGACAAGAACTGTTTCACGGTATCCGAACCGGAACTGCGGTATATGGGTGAAAATACGGACGAAAACGGCCCTATGAGCGAATACTACTACCGACAGGAGTATCTTTTCCAGGTCAATCGGGATGTGGAGCCTACGGAATACGACTACCAGTTGTTGAGCCGTCATATGTACGTCGCACACTATTAAACCGAAAACACGGGGCACAGCCCCATCAGACAACCCCTCCGAGAACTCGGAGGGGTTGTGTCTTTGTCGCCGACACCGAGGAAAATCAGCACCTCCGTTGCGATTCTGCGAATAGTTTTATATATTTGCAAGCGAAAAATCCGGAGCGGACCTGCAACGGCCGAACAGGGAGAACGATTTGCCCGACACCGCTTTAGCTTTGTCCGGACTGAAAAAACCGACTGCAACGACGGCTCCGCAAAACGAAAAATGCTCCAGCGTCGGGCGGCACCGTTTCCCGGCATACGATAACGAACCGAAACTATGTTTGAAAACTTAACCGATAAACTCGAACGGTCCTTCAAGCTGATCAAGGGCGAAGGCCGCATCACCGAAATCAACGTCGCCGAAACCCTCAAGGAGATCCGCCGGGCGCTGATCGACGCCGACGTCAATTACAAGGTAGCCAAATCCTTCACCGACGAGGTGAAGCAGAAGGCCCTGGGACAAGACGTGCTCAAGTCCGTCAAGCCGGGACAGATGATTACCAAGATCGTCCGCGACGAGTTGGCACAACTCATGGGCGGCACGGCGACCGACATCAAGCTGGAGGGCACGCCTGCGGTCATCCTGATCGCCGGTCTGCAAGGCTCCGGTAAGACTACCTTCTCGGGCAAGCTGGCGGCGATGCTCAAGAGCAAGAAGGGGCGCCAGGTGCTGCTCGTGGCGGGCGACGTCTATCGTCCTGCGGCCATCGACCAGCTCAAGGTGCTGGGCGGACAGATCGGAGTCGAAGTCTATACCGAAGAGGGGAATAAAAATCCGGTGCAGATCGCCGAAAATGCCATCAAATACGCCCGTCAGCACGGTTTCAACGTCGTGATCGTCGATACGGCGGGCCGTCTGGCCGTCGATGAGGCGATGATGCAGGAGATCACGGCGATCAAACAGGCCGTGAAACCAGGCGAAACGCTCTTCGTGGTCGATTCGATGACGGGTCAGGATGCCGTGAATACGGCCCGCGAGTTCAACCAGCGGCTGGATTTCGACGGCGTAGTGCTTACCAAACTCGACGGCGATACGCGCGGCGGTGCGGCGATCTCGATTCGTGCGGTGGTGAACAAACCGCTGAAGTTCATCTCCAGCGGCGAGAAGATGGATGCCATCCAGGTATTCCATCCGGAACGTATGGCCGACCGTATTCTGGGCATGGGCGACGTGGTATCGCTCGTGGAACGCGCCCAGGAGCAGTACGACGAAGAGGAGGCCCGCCGCCTGAAGAAGAAGATCGTCAAGAACCAGTTCAACTTCAACGATTTCATGGGACAGATCGCCCAGATCAAGAAGATGGGCAACCTCAAGGATCTGGCCTCGATGATCCCCGGTATGGGCAAGGCTCTCAAAAATGTCGAGATCTCGGACGACGTATTCAAGCAGACCGAAGCGATCATCAACTCGATGACTCCCCTCGAACGCGAGAAACCCGAAATCATCGACGCCAAGCGCCGCGAAAGGCTCGCCAAAGGCAGCGGTACGACGATGGCCGAGGTGAACAAACTGATGAAGCAGTTCGAAGACACGCGCAAGATGATGAAGGCCGTCGCCGGAGGCAATATGAAAATGCCCAAATTACCCGGACGCGGCTTCCGCAGATAAGCGGAATGAATACTTCGCCAACTACTTTATACCCCTTCGGTTCGGGCTCCGAACCAAAGGGGTTTTCCTTATGACATCTATCATATAATCGACCCGCTTCCGGGCAAATCCGGCATCCTCTGCAACCACGCACCGGCAGCGGAAAGGCGATTCACACATACTCTCCGAAATCGGTGTCAGCTCATAATTGGGCAAGCAGAATGCAGGACAAATCCGAAAAGGCTTCGCCCGTAAACACGAAGAACGGATTCGTCCGGAACACCTTGCAGACGAGTACAAGAAAAATATACAGAAATAGGAAAAAACCGGAGAGGAAAACACAACGCGAAGGACCGAAGAAAACGCGTTTTTTCCGGCCCGATCTTCCAATCCGTCCGATAACGGGCTTTTTCCGGAAAAACAGCGGTGTCGAAAAGAGCCGCAACCTCCCTCGGCCCCCCTTATCCGAAAAACGCCACCGACCGACACCTTCTGAACATAGAAAGATGACGCTTCATTTGGCAGGGGGTATTTTTTTCGCTATCTTTGTAAAAGATAGGAGGCGGTTCGGCAATCTTAGCGTGCAAATCCGTGCGATTGCTCTCGGCTTTCACTATTTTTGGAGCAGGCAGCATGGCGGCCCGGCATGAAAAACAAGTTCGTTCGTTTTATGCGGTCCTCGCTTTCACTGCCTTTTCGTGAGAATCAGACAACAGACATCCTATGCACAAGGCCGGTTTCGTCAATATCATCGGAAATCCCAACGTCGGCAAATCGACGTTGATGAACGCACTCGTAGGCGAACGCCTCTCGATCATCACCTCCAAAGCCCAGACCACGCGCCACCGCATTCTGGGAGTGGTCAGCGGCGAAGATTTCCAGATCGTCTTCTCGGATACGCCGGGCATCCTGAAACCCAGCTACAAACTCCAGGAATCGATGATGAAATTCGTCACCGGCGCCGTGAACGATGCGGACGTAATCCTCTACGTCACCGACACGGTGGAACAGAGCGACCGTTCGAACGACATCCTCGAAAAGATCCGCCAAAGCGATATTCCCACCCTCGCGGTAATCAACAAGATCGACCTCACGACGCCCGAAAAGCTCGAAGAGCTCGTCGATAAATGGCAGGCGCTGCTGCCGGCCGCCACGATCGTCCCGGTATCGGCACGCGAGAATTTCAACATCAAGGGACTTTTCGACCTGATTCTGGAACGGCTGCCCGAGGGAGAAGCCTTCTACTCCAAAGATACGCTCACGGACAAAACGCTGCGATTCTTCGCCTCGGAAATAATCCGCGAAAAGATCCTGCGCAACTACGACAAGGAGATCCCCTACTGTTGCGAAATCGCGATCGAAGCCTACAAGGAGGAACCGACGATCGACCGCATTTCGGCGGTCATCTATGTCGCACGCGACTCCCAGAAGGGTATCCTGATCGGGCACAAGGGCGAGAAACTCAAAAAAGTCGGACAGCAGGCCCGCGAGGACATGGAGCAATTCCTCGGCAAGAAGGTCTTCCTGCAGTTGTACGTCAAAGTAAACGAGAACTGGCGCGATAACGAACGGCAACTCAAGCGCTTCGGGTACGAACAAGAATAATCACAACCAAATCGGGGTGTCGTGGCATTGCGCAAATTTATCCTGAAAATCATCCTATTGGGGACGCTGCTGAGCAACGCCGCCACTGCCGACGCCCAATACAACAAAGACTATTTCTACTGGGCCAGCCGCCGTTGCCTGATGAACCGCGAATATCAGGAGGCGATTCGTGTGCTCAACATCCTGTTGCGGGCCGATCCGGACGCCGCAGAGGGCTATTTCCTGCGGGGCGTAGCCAAATTCAACCTCGACGACCTGCTGGGTGCCGATACCGACTTTTCGGCTGCCATCGTCAAAAACCCCGTATTCACGACCGCCTACATCTACCGGGCGCTGACCCGTACGCGCATGGGCAACTACGACGACGCGCTGCAGGATTTCCGCGAGGCGATCGACCTGAGGCCCGACCTGCCGGACGCCTATTACAGCCGGGGCTATACGCGCCTGCAGAACAAGCAATACGAGGAGGCGATCGAGGATTTCGACAAATTCATCTTCCAGGAAAACAAGGTAGCCGACGCCTACATCGGCCGCGGCACAGCCTACCTGTACCTGAAGGACACCGTACGGGCCCTGGAAAATTTCGACCAGGCGATCCGCACCAACCGCGAAAATCCCAACGGCTATTACCAACGCGGAACCTTGTTGCTGCAAAAAGAGGAGTATGCCCGAGCCGAAGCCGATTTCGACATGTCGATCCGCTGCGACTCGGCTTTCCTGCCGCCCTATTTCAACCGGGCGGTGGTCTATTCCAACACCAACCGTCCGATGCAGGCCCTCGCGGATTTCGACCGGGTACTCCAACTGGACTCGACCAACTCGTTCACCTATTTCAACCGGGCGATTCTCCGCACCCAGATCGGCGATTACAACCGCGCACTCGACGACTTCGACCGCGTGGCGCTCTACTCCCCCGGCAATGTCCAGGTCTATTACCTGCGTGCCATGCTCAAAACCCGCTTGGGCGATCTCGAAGGCGCCGAGCGCGACTACACCCGGGCCATCGAACTCTACCCCGACTTCGCCAACGCCTACCTGAACCGCAGCGCCCTGCGTTATGCGTTGCATAACCCCAAGGCTGCGAAACGGGACGAAGAGATCGCCCAACGCAAGATCGCCGAATACAAATCCCACCTGAAGGACAGCACCTACTCGATCTATGCCGATACGACGCAACGGATGGACAAACTGCTGGCCTTCGACAACCAATTCACCAACAACTACTTCGACCGCATTTCGGAACAACCGAGCCTGGGCCGCAGCAACATGCGTCTGCTACCCCTGTTCCGCTTCACCCTGATGCAGCCCGACACCACCCGGATCGAGGCGTCGAACCGCTATACCCTGCAACGGGTCAAAGACTTCGAGAAAAAACTGGACAATCCCTACCTCGTCCTCTCCAACCGGCCTACGAACATCGGTGCGGACTCTTTGGCGATGCTCGACAGCCGCTATACCGAAATCCTGAGCCAGAATCCGCGCGACTGGCTCCTGCAAGTACAATATGCCATTTCGCAATCGCTGATCCGACAATTCACCAATTCGGTCGGCGCCTATTCGTCGGCTATCGCAGACAATGCCGCCAATCCGTTCCTCTACTTCAACCGGGCCGTGACACGGGCCGAAATGATCGACTTCATTTCGGGCCTGGACAATCCCTATCAGCGAATTTCGATCGACTCCGACCCGGCGAACAAACTCACCAACCCCCATACACGCACCTACAATTACGACGAAGCCATCGCCGATCTGGACAAGACGCTCCGCCTCTTCCCGAACTTCGCCGAAGCCTACTACAACCGGGGAACGCTGCTGGCTCTTTCAGGCAAACTCCCCGAGGCCTTCGAAGATTTTTCGAGAGCCATCGAACTGAATCCCCTCTTCGCCGAAGCGTTCTACAACCGGGGCATGACCCAAATCTATATGAAAGACACGCGCAAGGGCTGCCTCGACCTCTCGAAAGCCGGAGAGCTGGGCATTACCTCGGCCTACGAAATCCTCAAACGTTACACGAGGGAGCATACAGAAGCTTTTTAACTAACAATAACCAATTCAATAAACTATGACACAAGCTATTCAAAAGAAACTGAACGACTCGGCGTGGGCTCGGTGGACCGCGCTGATTCTGGTGGCGCTCACCATGTTCTTCGGCTACATGTTCGTCGATGTCCTCTCGCCGTTGCAGAACATGCTCGAAAGCACCCGAGGCTGGAGCCCCACGATTTTCGGACTGTACGGCGGTTCGGAATTCATTCTGAACGTCTGCGGTTTCCTGCTCGTCGCAGGTATCATCCTCGACAAGATGGGCGTACGGTTTACGGGTATTCTTTCGGCCTCGCTGATGGTACTCGGTGCCGGTATCAAATTCTACGGGCTGAGCAACTACTTCTATGAAGGCGGATTCGGTTACGAGTTCCTCAATTCGTTCCTCACGGACATTCCGGCCAGCGCGAAGCTCGCCTGCCTGGGCTTCATGATCTTCGGCTGCGGTACGGAGATGGCCGGTGTGACAGTATCCCGTGCAATCGTCAAGTGGTTCACGGGGAAAGAACTGGCTCTGGCGATGGGCCTGGAAATGGCTATTGCCCGACTGGGCGTATTCGCCGTATTCAGCCTGTCGCCCTGGGTGGCTAACTGGGGCGGCGATCCGAGCGTAGCACGTCCGGTAGCCGTTGTCGGCCTGTTGCTCTGCATCGGCCTGCTGACCTACATCGCTTTCTCGGTCATGGACTTCAAACTCGACAGACAAACCGAGGCAGACACCCCGATAGGAGAAACCGAAGAGCCCTTCAAGGTCGCCGATCTGAAGAACCTTTTCAGCAGCAAAACCTTCCTGATCGTTTCGGCACTCTGCGTGCTCTACTATTCGGCGATTTTCCCGTTCCAGCGTTTCGCAACGGGTATGCTCGAAAGTAATCTGGGCATCACCAACCAGCAGGCTTCGGACATCTTCCGCTGGTTCCCGATGGGTGCAATGATTCTGACTCCGCTCCTCGGCTGGTTCCTCGACCACAAGGGCAAAGGCGCGACGATGCTGATGATCGGTGCGATCCTGATGTTCATCTGCCACATGACTTTCGCACTGGTTCCCCTCACCCCCGCTATCGCGTTCTCGGCGATCATCCTGCTCGGCCTCTCTTTCTCGCTGGTTCCCGCCGCCCTGTGGCCTTCGGTACCCAAGTTGGTCGATAACCGCTATATGGGTTCTGCCTATGCAACGATTTTCTGGATCCAGAACCTCGGACTGATGGCCTTCCCGATGATCATCGGCTGGGTTCTCAACAAGGTCAATCCCGGCGTGGGAGAAGCGATCAAAGCCGGTGAACACGTAAGCTACAACTACACGGTTCCGATGCTGATTTTCGCCAGCCTCGGCGTATTGGCTTTCCTGCTGGCTTTCTGGCTCAAGCTCGAAGACCGTAAAAAGCACTACGGCCTGGAACTGCCCAACATCAAGAAATAACGATAATCCGTATCCCCGGTCTGCCGGAAAAATGATGAGTAAACCCCCGCTGCAATTTGCAGCGGGGGTTTTGTAACAAAGAGTCTATCGACTAAAGCGACGAGGATCGTACGAGATTCCGCTTTTCGAGATACAAGAGTTCCTATTTAATCGGATCGCCCCTCTACGCTTCCTATTTAACCAATCGGTAAAGTTCCGTAATGCGATCGCACATCGCATCCCACGAAAAGCGCTTCTTCTCCTCTTCCATGTTCGCACGGAATCCCGCGAGCACATCGTCCCGCCAGATACGGTCGATGGCCCGGGCGACTTCTACGGCATCGGGACGGCAGACGAAACCGACACGACCGTCAGGCACGATCTCCGGAAGACCGCCCACGTCGGTCACCACCATCGGCAGGTCGAATTGATAAGCGATCTGGGTCACGCCGCTCTGCGTGGCCGAACGATACGGCTGCACCAAAAAATCTGCGACGGAAAAATAGTAACGCACCAATTCGTCCGGAATAAAATAGTCGTGCAAAATCACATCGTCCTCCAGTCCGTTGTCGGCGATTTGCTTCAAATACTTCTCTTTCGGAGCATAGAACTCACCGGCCACGATCAGGCGCCGGTCTTCGGCAGGATGCTCCCGCTTGTAGATCTTCCAGGCATCGAGCAACAGGTCCAATCCCTTGTAGTCCCGAATCAAACCGAAAAAGAGCGCATAGCGTTTCGAAGGATCCAGTTCGAGGCGGATGCAGGCCTCCGTACGATCAATGACGATACCGAAATTTTCGAAAAGCGGATGCGGAGAGAAAAGCGCCGGAACCTGCGTATATCGGCGCAATTCGCGGTGCACCTGCTCGGACATATAGATAAAGCCGTCCACCGCCCTCAAGAAATAGCGGTTGAACGGCTTGTCGGTCATATGGCGTTCATGCGGTTCGACGTTGTCGATCTGACAAAGGATACGCGTCGTACCGTTCTTTTTGGCAAAACGGGCAATCGTACCGAAACAGGGCGCCATAAAGGGGGTCCAGTATTTCATCAGCACGAAATCCGGCTTCTCGCGGGCGATCCACCGCCCCACGGCGATCCAGTTGAACGGATTCATCGTATTCACGCACCGCACGATGTACAGATCGGGCGGCGGAGGTGTCTGCACCGTCTGATTCCTGCCGGGAAAGAAAATACGGGGATACTGGAGCGTGAAAGTCTTGATCTTCACCTCGTCGCCCCGATGTTGGAAAACCCGGGCCATGCTCTGCATAATTACGGCCAAGCCCCCTCGATACGGATGGGCGGGCCCCACGATCGAAATTTTCATACCCCGAACTTTTATTTATAACTGAAATCGAATCCCCGAACGGATTCAAACCTTCGGTACGGCCCTTCTGTTTTCGAAAAACGACGTACGGCAGTTTTAGTAAAAATACAAATACCCTACCGAATCCTGCAACAAGGAGATAACGATAACCGGTTCGGGAGGAACTGCCCGAACCGGTTATCGTTATCCATCCTATTTCGTTTTATTATACGCCTCCACACCACTCTTCAGGAAGTCGATGTATGCCTCCACGTCGAGGTTATAAGCCCGCTTGGGAACCAATTCCTGCCCATCACGGCCGAGGATCAGGTAGTTGGGCTGTCCGTTCACCCCGAAACGGGTCTGGGCGATGTAGGAGTTGATGCGGCCGATGTCCTTGAGAACCTTGCCTCCCGCAGTGGTCACCCATTCGTTCTCGGGCACTTTGGTCTTGTCGTCGGTATAGAGGGCTACCAGCACGTAATCGTCGCGCAGGATCTGCTGCACGCGCGGATCGCTCCAGACGCGGGCTTCCATTTCGCGGCAATTCACACAACTGATTCCCGTAATGTCCACAAACAAGGGTTTATCGGCCTCCCTGGCAGCGGCTTCGGCCTGGGCCAGATCGAAATACCCCGGCAGATCGTAAGGCCAGTGCAGGATATCCGCATATTTGATCTTTTCAGTCGTCTGTGCCGTTGCTGACGGTGCGGCAACGACACCCTGCGTATTGATCACGAAGTCCTGCGTATGCATCGGGGGCAAATAGCCAGAAAGAGCTTTCAGCGGCGCACCGAACATACCCGGAAACATATAGACCGCGAACGAAAGCGAAGCGATGGCCAGCGTCAGCCGCGTCACCGAAACGTGCTTGAGTTCGTCGTCGTGAGCGAAGCGGATCTTACCCAGCAAATAGAAACCCAGCAATGTGAACACGACGATCCAGATCGCCAAATAGACCTCACGGTCGAGCAACCCCCAGTGGTAGGTCTGGTCGGCCATACTCAGGAACTTGAAACCGAGGGCGACCTCGATAAAACCGAGAACGACCTTCACGGAACCGAGCCAACCGCCGCTCTTGGGCAGGTCTTTCAGCAAGGAGGGGAAGAAAGCGAAAATCGTAAAAGGCAGAGCAAAAGCCAGCGAGAAAGCGAACATCGTCACGATGGGCACCCAGAATTCGCCGGCAGTCGAACGAATCAGGACGTTGCCGACGATCGGCCCGGTGCAGGAGAACGACACCAACACCAGCGTCAGAGCCATGAAGAAGATACCGATCAAACCGCCTTTGTCCGCGTGCCGGTCGCTCTTATTGACCATCCAGCTCGGAAGCGTGATCTCGAAGGCCCCGAAGAACGATGCGGCGAAAATCATGAACACGATGAAGAAGATCAGGTTGGGAAGCCAGTGCGTAGCCAGCCAGTTGAAGATGTCGGCCGTCACGGCATCGCCGCCCACCAGACGCGTAATCAGAATGATCGCCGCAATGGGAAGCGTATAGAGCGCTACGATGAAGAAACCGTACATCGAAGCCTTGAAACGTCCCGCAGCAGGCGATCCGCTGCCTTTCATAAAGAACGATACGGTCATCGGGACCATCGGGAATACACAAGGAGTGAGCAGCGCCGCGAAGCCCCAAAGAACCGCTTCGATAATCAACCCCCACAGGGTTTTGGACTCTCCGGCTCCGTCGCCGGAAACAGGTTGATCCGCAGCGTCCCCGGCCGCAACGGATGCCCAGGCCGCCTCGGGATCGCCGATCGTGATCTCGAATCCCCAATCCTCGGGCGAATTGCAATTTTCCTCCTCGCAGGAACGCCAGTTGATATTGCCTTTCAATACGGCGCCTTCACCCGTCAGGGTGACTTTCTGACCGAGGATGATTTCATCGAAATAAGTACCCATTTCGACCTCGAAAATATCGTCGTATTCGCGTTTGGAAGCGTTGATCTCATAAGGATCGCCGTCGAGCGTCAGGCCCGTTGCAGGCTCGAACTCCACCAGGGTCGAAGAAACGTCCGAATGCAGGTCGTACGTATGCCATCCCGGCAGGATCTTACCCGTAAATACGACTTCGTAATTCGAATCGCCGAGGTCCTTCACAGTGCTGTCCCAGGTAATGGTCGGGGACTGCGCGTGAGCCGACAACAAACTCGTCAAGAAAGCCGCCAGCAGCACGATACGGATATAAAATTTCATATCTCTGTAGTTTTAAGTTTACCCCACAAAGATAGTAAATTTTATTCAAAAACCACGTATGGGACGCATTATCTCGCGTCCGCGAGGAAAAACTACTCGGAAACCTTCCCTTCGGCTTCGGCCTTGCTGCGTGCAAAAGATTGCAAGGCGAGGTACTCCTTGTCGCCGTAATCGAGCAGGTTCTGCAACTCGTTGCGGAAATAGTCCAAGTGCTCCTCCTCTTCGACGGCCAGATCCTGGAACATCTTGTGCGTTACCGAATCGTCGGCTTCGGCCGCAATGCGAGCGGCATCGTTATAGCTATCGATCGTACTCTGTTCCAGTTGCATAGCGAAACGGAACATCTCCTTGGGATCGGTGATCTGGCGCGTCGGAAACGACGGGTTCATATTCACGTCCCCCTGCAAGAAGAGGATACGGTCGGACAACTCCTCGCTGTGACGCATCTCGGCAATCGAAATCATCCGCATCTTTTTGGACAGATACTCGTAACCGGCATCTTCGAAATGGACATGGAAATACATGTACTGGAGCGAGGTGGCAATCTCTTTTCCCAAAGCATCGTTCAATAGATCGATACTTTTCTGGTACTTGTTCGCAACTTTGATCTTTTCCATAATAATAAAGGTTTTGTCTCTATATCGGCAAAACCCGTTCCAGAAAGGAACAAAGCCGATCGTAAAAACGGACCGAAACGAAGTCGATTCGGTTCGGCTCCCTGCCTCGCCCGCCACCACGAAATACGACACATCAACGCCACTCGAGCGCCGCCCGGACAGCGGCTTCCTCTCCGTTCGAAACCTCAAACAGCGACAAGCCGTCCCGTTGTTCGTACCCGACCGTAAGGGTTTGCCCGTAACGGCATTCGTGCATGAAATGAATGTCAAGACGCACCGGGCGGATCGCGGTCAGCTGCTCGATGGGCAGCATATCGAACATCATGTTGATATAGCGCATCGTATTGACGTGACGGTTGAAGTCGATGTCGCTGTAAACCACCCGGTGTTCGGCAATATGCTGCGGAACGATCCCCGTCACTTTGCGCGGCTTTTCGGTCGGCGACGGAGCATCCACAATCGAATCGGCGCAGGTGCCGATGACCGTATTGAGATCGATCGCCTTGCGGGCACCCAAGTCGATGATGCACCACTGCGTCACGGCCCGCCCGAACTCCCGGCCGGCGGCATCGTGCAGCGTGAAATTACGGGTCGAGAGCATCCGGTTGTACTCGTTCACCCACGTCACGATTTCATAAGAGCTGTATTGTTCGGGGCGGTCGTCGATCTCGATCGCCATGCGTGAAAGCACCCACGAGCGGTTTTCCTTATTCAACTTATCGATCCCGAACCCTTTGCGCTGGGCATCGACACCCGCCGTATTGAGGACCTCGTTCGCCAAAGCCGGAACGGTCATCCGAAGTGTGAAATCGACCTGCTGAGGGTCTGCATAATAAGTGTAACCTGTTTTCTCTGCCATATTTCAGTGCGTTTTTCAATTTCAAATGCAACGAAACGACAATCCGCCGGTTATCCGCCGGGCCGGGAGAAAGCCGTAGATACCGAATGGTTTCATTCCTACAAAAACGCCCCGGCCCGGCTTCCTGCGGACAGTAGCGGCGTATGCCGGAAACAGAGCGAAGCCTTCCGGCCGCGCCGACTGCATTTCGTGCAAAGATACGAATAAGCCGGGTGCAAAAGCAAATTTTATTTGCGTTTTGCCGGCATGGAGTGTCTAAGAAGAAGTCAAAGATAATAACAAGAAGAGCGGAGAACCAAACTCAACTTTTGTTTTCGGCTCCCCCGCGTAACGAAGCTCGTAGAGGGGCTTTCTCGTTTCGATCGTCCGTACTTGCAGGGGCCTCGCCTCCAAGACGGGGATGATCCCTGCCGGTCCGACCTTCGGTAGGTTTCAGCCGGGTTGCCCGTCCGATCTCCGGTTCGGGAAAAGTCCGGAAAATTCCGCTCCGTATTCAGACGAGAAACATCATTCGTTATATTTTATTGCGTTTTTATCGAAAAACGATAAAAATTATTTGTTTTGCAGAAGTTCTTTACTATCTTTGCCTCACCGGAGGTTAAAAACAGGTCGAACACCTCCATTACGTATTCAGCAAACCGAAAATGGACAAAAAACAGAAAAAATCTTTGCGGCGCCATCTGCTGGTCATTTACATCTTTTATTTCCTGGCTCTGGCCGCAGGATTCATCCACAGCTTCGTGCCCCACGTGTCGTCGAGTCTGGCGACAGGTTGGCAGGCTGCGTCCGAAGACATTCGGATGCAGGAAAAACACGGTATCGCGCAACACACCTACTTTTTGGCGGCCCGGTTGCAAAACGCCCAGAGCGACGAAACTCTTTTCCCGATAGAAACCGGACACGCATCGATCTCCACCGAAGCCGAATATACGGGGGTTAATATCTACGTCAAAACGGACGAAAACAGTGACCCGACAGTAGTCCGGACACTGAACAGAATCAATTACATACTGCTGCTGTCCATCCCGGCCCTGCTGGCCAAGCTCTCTATCCTGATCCTGGTAGCGCTGATTATCAATATCCTGCGCAAATCGGTACGGGACGAACAACCCCTGCCGGGGCGTATCATCATCTACACGCGTGCCGTAGGGTTCCTGCTGATTCTGGCCGAAGTCTGCACCGGAGTCGGCTCTTATATTTACCAGAGTACGACCCGGACGTTTCTCGAAGATTCGCCCCTGCAAGTCGCCGCCTCGTTCCCGCTCAACTACTGGAACATCGTCATGGCGATTCTGGTACTCTTCTCGGCCGAGGTCTTCTCGATCGGATCCCGGTTGAGCGAAGAGCAAAAACTCACGATCTAAAGAAAAAATAAATGTCGATATACAATATACACACGGGGGGGGGACGCAAGACATGGCGATAATCATCAACATAGATGTCATGATGGCGAAACGAAAGATGTCACTCGGCGAGCTCGCCGAGCGGGTCGATATCACCCCGGCCAACCTTTCCATTCTCAAGAACGGCAAGGCCAAGGCGATCCGCTTTTCAACGCTGGAAGCCATTTGCCGCGAACTGAACTGCCAGCCGGGCGACATCATCGAATACCGACCGGAAGAAACAACCGAATGACAACGCAATACAAATAATTTCACCCAAAATCAATTAACAATCATTTTATGAAAAGGTTCATTCTTTTACTTGTCACGCTGTTCGCAATGACGAATGTCATGGCGCAACTACAGCCTGACATGCCGATTCCCGCCGATAAGGAGGTGCGCGTCGGACGACTCGAAAACGGCATGACGTACTACATCCGTCACAACGAAAAACCCAAGGGACAGGCATCTTTCTACATTTTCCACCACGTAGGAGCTGTCCAGGAGGAAGATTCCCAACAGGGCCTCGCCCACTTCCTCGAACACATGGCCTTCAACGGCACCAAGAACCTGCCGGGCAAAAAGATGATAGAATATCTGGAGCGTAACGGCGTCAAATTCGGTGCGGACCTGAATGCCTACACCTCTTACGATGAAACATGCTACAACCTGGACAATGTGCCCACAGCAAACCCTGCGACGATCGACACCGCACTGCTGATCCTGCACGACTGGTCGCAGTTCATCAGTCTGGAGCCTCAGGAGATCAACAACGAACGCGGCGTAATCATGGAGGAGCTGCGCACCCGCGACGGAGCTGGATGGCGCGCCATGGTACGACGCAACGCCGCCGTCAACAGAGGCTCGAAATACGAGCACCGCAACGTAATCGGCTATCTGGACGGTCTGAAGAGTTTCGACCATAAAGCCTTGTACGACTTCTACAAAACGTGGTATCGCCCGGAATACCAGGCGATCGTCATAGTCGGCGATATCGACGTCGATCGGATCGAAAACAAGATCAAAACCCTGATGGCGGATATTCCGGTTTCACCCGCAGATGCCCCGCAGAAAGAGGCTTACCTGGTTCCCGATAACGAAGAACCCATCGTCAGCATCCTGGCGGATCCCGAAACGACGGCTTCGGTCATGCGGCTCTTCATCAAACGACCCGCTCTCCCCAAGCAATACAACAACCTGATAATTAGCCAAATGTACGACGTACTCAACTCCTACACAAGTGCCATGGCGAACGATCGCATGAATGAAATCGCCATGCAGCCCGATGCTCCGTTCCTGAGTGCCGGGATGGATTCAGGCAACATACTGGGAGTGAATCCGACCCAAGATCTCACGATGGTCGCCGTACAAACTCGAGACGGAGAGTTGCTCCGCGGTTACAAAGCTATCCTCGAAGAGATGGAGAAGATGAAGCGTTACGGCTTTACGCAGAGCGAGTTCGATCGTACGAAAGCAGAATTCCTGCGCCAAACCGAAGCTACGTATGCCAACCGGAACGACCGTACGAACGGACAATTCGTTCAAACCTACCTGGCGAATTACAAGAAAAATACCGCTATGGCAGATGCCGAAACGCAGTACAACCTCGACAAACAATACCTCGAAGCATTGACCCTCGACGATGTGAATACCTGGGTAAAACAACTTCTGACACCTGAAAACCAGGTTATCACCGTCGAAGTACCGAAGAAAGAGGGACTGACCGAGCCGACCGAAGCCGAACTTCTGGCCATCCGCAGCGAGGTCATGGCATCCAACGTCGAGGCTTACCAGGACAATACCGTCAGCGAGCCTCTGATCCCCGCAGATATCAAGCTGAAAGGCTCGCCCGTGAAAAAGACCGCATACAACGAGGATCTCGGAACGACCGAATGGATTCTCAAGAACGGTGTGAAGATCATCGTCAAACCGACCCAACTCAAGGCGGACGAAGTCCTGCTGCAGGTACAGGCTGACGGCGGGATGTCGCAGCTTGCCGATACTGAGGTGAAGGAGGGTGAATTCCTTCCGGTCATCGCAGCCCAGTCGGGAGTGGGCAAATTCTCTGCAATCGAACTGAACAAGCAGCTCGCAGGCAAGAAAGCCGGAATCAACCTGTACGTCAATAACTACAGCAACGGTATGAGCGGTTACTGCTCGCCCAAAGACATCGAAACGATGCTCCAACTGCTCTACCAGAACTTCACAAGTCCCCGCTTCTCGGAGGAGGATTTCAACACGACGATGGACAGCTACAAGGCATACGTCCAGAACCTGACCTCGAATCCCGACTACATCATGCAGATAGAAACGATCAAAACGCTTTACAGCGACAATCCGCGTCAGCAGCCGCTGACGATCGAGGCCCTGGAAAGCATCTCGTTCGAAAATCTGCCGAAAACCTTCAAAACGCTCTACCCGGGTGCGAACAGCTTTACGTTCACCTTCGTAGGCAACGTGGATTTGGAAACGTTGAAGCCGTTGGTCGAGAAATATATCGGTTCGATTCCCACCTCGAAACACGTGCTTAAGTTCACGGACGACAAACTCCGCACAGCCAAAGGCAAGGTCGTGAACGACTTCCGCACCCCGATGCTGCAGCCGAAAGTTTCGGAGTTCCTGCTCTTCTCGAGCGATGCGGACTACACGCTGCGCAACAAGCAAACCATGTTGCTGCTCAACATGGCCCTAAACAACCGTTACCTGAAATCCATCCGCGAGGAGAAAGGCGGCACGTACGGAGTACAGGTAAGCTATACTCTCTCGTATCGTCCCGAAAAACAGGCCCTCCTGCAAATACAGTTCGACACCAACGAGGAGATGGCCGACGAACTCGTGCCGATCGTTTTCGATGAAATCGAGAAAATCGCGACTGAAGGACCGGAAGCCAAAGACATCAACGACTCCCGCGAATACTTGGTCAAGCAATTCAAGAATACGCTCGAAAATAACGGCACCTGGTTCGGGTTGATCGACGACTACAACCGTCACAAGCAGAATCTGCTCGCCGACTACGAAAAGACCCTGAACAGCATCACTTACGACGAGATCCGCGACCTGGCGAAGAAGCTCCTCGACAGCGGCAACGTAATACAGGTCACCATGCGTCCCGAAGCTCAACCCGAAGCAGATGAATAATCATCAATAACAGGTTTTATTCACTACTACCCCCGAACTCTCACCGGTTCGGGGGTTTTCTTTGGTTTCGGACTCCTGTTCACGGATGTTTCCTTTTCCGCTCCTATCTGCAATGCAGGAAGATCGTCCACGCACAGGAATCGTATCCGTTTCCGGAAAACAGACGCGGAACCAAACTCCACGAACGACGTTATGTCATACCCCGCCATGCTTTCCGATTCCGCACTTCGCATCGAATTCTCCGTTTCGGCGACGCTCTTCCGTTTGCGGACAGCTCTCTGCCGATCACGTTGCCCCTTCCCGGCAGTCGGAATCGCATTATGCGGACAGCAGGTCCCCCGGTGCGACAGCCTGCCAACTTGCAGCAAAAGAACGATCCGAACAATGTCTTGCTTTTTTCGGACATACGGCAACCGGCTCCCCGGCAGGCAGGAAAAACAGTAACGGGACAAGATCATGCGCTCCGACTTCCGCGCACTGCTCTTCCCTGAAATTTACGCCTCATAAGACCGGAGGCAGCTCCTTCGCGGACAATACGAGCGGAATCGCAACCGCATAAAGAATAAAAAACGGGCCTCATCAAAAAGATGAGGCCCGGCGATTTCAACTGCAAACTGCGGCTATTTCGAAGTCACGACCACGTCGGACGCCTTGTTCAGCAACAACTGATAGGCCGCCGTCGCATCGCTGCCCTGCGAAAACTTGGTATAGATCGCGGTAATGTTCACCACGGAACCGTCCGCAGGTATTTTCTCGTCACGGAAACGGCAATAACCGCTCGAACGTACGACATAATTGCCTGCGAGGGTGTTGATGTCGCCATAGGTGAACCAGGCAGAGCCATAATAGAACGTACTCTCGTGCGTAAGCTCATCGACCCGCTTCGTCGCCCAGGTAGCCCAATCGTTGATATCGGTCCAACCCGGAGAATTCACATCGTAGGAGGTACTGTTGGCGAAGTAGTTGGGGAATGTATTTTTATACCCCCAGCCGGCCTTGCCGAACTTGCTTTCCAACCCTTCGAAACGGATCAAACGCCCCAGCGACTCATCCGTCAGCGTCGAATAGGAAGCGGGAGTAACCACCAAAGTATCGGCCGCCGTCAAGCCGATCAATTCGCCGAGCTTGACATGCTCTTCCAAGGTATTGCGATCCTCCATGTTACCGTTCGCATAATCGGAATTGGTCGATGCGACACCCACGCTGAGCATCGTGCGGTAATTTCCCAGCACCAGACCCTGCAAACGGATATAAACCAGGCGACCGGGAGCATAGGTAATGTAATATCCCGAAGTCACTTTGATTTCAATGGCCGACTGGCAGCTTTCATCGTACAGGTACATCGACTTATAGACGTTACCGGCCTGGTCGCTGGAAATGACTTTGCCCCGAATCACCAGGTCGTCGGTAATGGTCAGCGACTGGCCGATACCGCTGGTCCCGGGATAAGCCTCCTCGAAAATATCCTTCAGCTCCTTGATCGAAATGATTTTACTGTCGCTGAAGTCCGCATCCGTCCATACCTTCGCAGGAGCCGGCGTATCGAAATCGTTATAACAGCCGACGAAGAACAAACTTGCTGTCACCGCCAGAAATATGGTTGCTATTCTATTCATATTCTTCACAATATTAATTCGTTAAGCCGTTAGAAACGGAAATAGACATTCAGGTAGTAAGTCGTGCCGAACAGGTAGAAATACTTGGGAGCGAACTTCTGGTAGGAAGTGATCTCCTTGCCGGTCTTAATGCCCTGCACACGCATCTGCTCATAACCGCCGGTCTTGATATTTTGGTTGTTCAGGATGTTATTCACCTGCAAACTGAAGCCGAGCGTATAACGACGCTGAATGTAGAAATTCTTACCGATGCTCGCACTCAAGGTGTAAGCCGAATCGAACTTCTCCTGACTGCGCAGCTCCCGGATCTGTTCGTCCGTCATCGTAGGCAACAACACCTCGTCCGTACGGTAAAGCGGGTTCATCGACAGATACATATTGTTGTAATAGTTCAGATCGATCGATGCGTAGATGTTATGAGGACCGCGGTACGACAAACCGATATTCATTGCCGTCTGCGGAGTGCTCTCCACGCGCATATCCTTCCAATAGACCGTACCGGAGTTCAGCGGCTCGGCGCTGTTGTCGGCAATCTGCACGTAATTGGGATTCGACGTGTAAGTGTACTGACCCCAACTGATCGCACCGTTCAAAGACAAACCGTTGTAGATCGGAATCGAAGCGGCGACCTCCAGACCGAAATACTGCTCGTCGATACCGCTCATCGCAAAGTTGGTGTAGGTCTTCAGCACATCGTCGTAGAAGGAGATCACCTTCGAGCGGTCATATACTTTCGTGTAGTAGCCCGAAACACGGAGTTTGTAGTCACCGTAACGCAGGTTGTACGAAGCGTCGATGCCGTAAACCTTCTCGGTCGTCAGACCCGGAGTTACCGAATTACGCGTACGGGGCGAAACGAAGGCCGACTGGAACGCAGGAGCATTCTGCATCGCCACGGCGTTGAGTTCGAAAGTATGGTTGGCATTGATGACATAGTCGAAATTACCTTTGGCCTTATATACGAAATATTCGAGTTTCTCCGATTTGCCCTTCGAATTATCCGGGAAGAGACCCTTGCGCCAAAGACCTTCGCGCCACATCGAAAGTCCGCCGAGCTCGGCGCCCAACTTCATGCCGAAACCGCCGAAACGGGTGGCATAAGTAGCCCATACACCGCCGGAACGCAGATGCGCCTTGTAGTTGTAGCTGAACTTGTCGCCCTCTCTGACGGCTCTTGCATGACCGTACTGGTTATAATAATCCATATCGTTCTGCGCCATGATCGGATCGCCGAAGTCACGCTGTGCGAATTTATCGACATCCACATAGTAGTCGCCGCCGAGCAGGTCCTTCACCTCGTCGTAGTACCACGTGCGGTTGATGCGGACGTTGGCTCCGGCCGTCAGACGGGAGTTATCCTTATAGATTCGGCTGATCTGCGCGGCGAGGTTCCAGTCCAACTGGTCGGTATGGCGCTCCTCGATGATATAGTTCGAACGGGCGCCGGGACCGTATATCGCTTCATCCTCGGCATTGCGGAAATTCATGTTGGTCTGGTACATTTCGTCCCAGTCGAAGTGGCGGATATTACCCACGTTGCGCATCCACTGATCCGCCAGACTGGCCGCAGCCATCGAAGCGGCCTCCAGGTCGGTAGCGTTCAGCAACTTGTAGCTCGGCATATAGCGGTAATAATCGGGACGGGGGTCTGCACCGTCGTACCACGTCAGCGCCGAATAACCGTTCTTACCGAAACGGAACGAAGTGGCCAGGTTGAACTGGGTATGCTCATTGGGATCGAACGTATAGTTGATCATAGCGATCGGCTCGTGGCTGTTACGCACGCGCGCATTACGCATCTTGCCGTCCTGGTAGCCCCAGTTGGGGTTGTAATAGTTGTTGCCGACCAGATCGTAAGCCTCCTGCGTGGAAGCCTGCTGCGCACCGCGCTCGGTGGGAGCACCCATAATCGTGAAGCCCAACCGGTGACGCGAATTGAAAATCTTCTCGGCCGAAGCGAAATATCCGTAGGAGTTGTAATAGACGCCGTCCACGTAGGAGTTGCCGCCCTGACGGGTAGATACCGACAACGCATAGGACCAGCCGTTGTCCAGCAGACCCGAACCATAGGTCACCATGGCACGGAAGCGATACATCGAATTGGCGTTCACCAGACTCACGCGAAGTCCCTGGCGCACCTGCGAAGCACGGGCGTTGATGTTGGTCGTACCGCCGATGCTACCCACGCCGTAATCCGACATGACCGAACCGTTGGTGATCTCCTGGTTGCGCGTAGCGTCGTTCAGACCGCTCCACAACGACCAGGGCGTATAGCCCGTCATAGCGTCGTTGAAGCGAATACCGTTCAGGTAAACGTCCGAATACTGCGAATCGTAACCGCGCACGTTGAAACGCATCTCGCTGAACCGGTAGGAAGCGATGTTGTTGAAAACGTCCTTCGAGGCCGAAAGGGACGAAGGCAGCGACTGCGCATCGTTGCCGCTCTCGGTGTCGAACTCTGCGAAGATCGAATCGTCCATTACGGTCGAAAGCACTTCGGGGACCAGAATCACCGTATTGATGTCGCGCACCATCTTGTCCACGCGCACCACGAGCGTCAAAGGCTCGAATTCGGGAGCCTCGAACTGCAACGTATATTCGCCGGGCTCGACATTCTCGATCACGAAACCACCTCGGCCGTCGGTCGTGGCAGTCATTTCACCGGGAGTGACCGAAACCTTCACCCCGTCCACCGCGACACGTCCCTCGCGGGAAACGACCTTACCCTTGATACCGCCGCTCTGAGCGAACGCAGTCAGCGACATCAGGGTAAATACAAAAATTAGTAAACTTTTTATTTTCATATCCTTTCAAGTTAAGGTATTTATTTACCGATGTAGATATAAACGGGGAAGTGGTCGCTGTAACCGCCCTGGAAATTGTTTCCGACGTACGTGCGCAAAGGATAGCCTTTGAACTGCCCCTCCCGCTGGATCATATAGTTACGCTTGAAGACATTCCCGTAGTACTTCGATCCCGGAGCCCGCACCAGACGCAACTCGCCGGGCTTCGCATTGACCAGGTTTTCCGACACTACGATATTGTCGAAGAGATTCCAGGCGTCGCCATAAGCCAGCGTTCCCATACCGGCACGCAGCACGGCGTGGAACGGACTGAAGAAATCGCCCGGCTGAAGATCCTTGACCTTGGGTTTGGCATTCAGCCCCTCCAACATGCTCGGATCGGTCGGATCGTCGTTGAAGTCGCCCATCGCCACGATCTTGGTCGCAGGATTGACCTTCAGGACAGAGTCGGCGATTCGACGCATCTGCTCGCCGACGGCGATACGCTTGAACTCCGAAGCGTCCTTGCCGCCCAGACGCGAAGGCCAGTGAGCCACCATGAAGAAGAACGGTTCGCCGTCGATCGTCCCCCACATGGTCGAAATATCGCGGGTTTTGAAATTCGGAAGCGAAGGAATCTGCGTGCGGATCGGTGCGCTGCCCTCCAGCTTGAAGACATCGGGACGGTACATAAAAGCGACGTCCACACCGCGAGCTTCGGGAGAGTCGTAGTGCGAAATCCGGTAATTGCCCGGAGCCATCTTCGGCGTAGCGATGATATCTTCGAGCACCGAGCGGTTCTCCACCTCCGATACACCGATCACGATCGGATAATCCTTATCGATACCGGCAATATCGAAAAGCACCTTTTCGGTATTGCCCAACTTCTTCGCATACTTGACAGAATTCCATTTTTTAGGTCCTTCCGGCGTGAATTCGTCGTCATTGACCTCAGGATCGTTGATCGTATCGAAAAAGTTCTCCAAGTTGTAAAAGACCACCTTGTACGGTTTCTGCGCGAAACAGCAGGCAGCGAACAGTAAGGCCAGTAGTCCTGTAAAAATCAGTCGTTTTTTCATAAGTCAAATTAGTTTTGGATTCCCCATTGGCTCGGAGAGTTTTGTGCCTTTACGGATTCCGCAGCCGACTCGGGAATATTGGGAAAGAACGTAAAGCCGGTCTTCTTTTCAATCTCCGCCACGCTCATGCAAATGGACGCAGGCGGCTGAATATCGCCGTAGCTCTTCTGATCCACCCAAAATCCGATCGCCTTCAATTCATCGGCCGAACAATCCGCGATACGTTTACCGGTCGTACCGGTGCGCGTGCGAAGCAATACCTTGAAATAATTCGTCGGGACCGGACAAACTTTCCCGTCACGGTCGGTCGTCGTCGTATTGGTATTGGCATAATAGCAACCGGTCACCACATAAAGCGTGTCGTTGCATATCTGCGCACGCACCTTGGCTTCGAGATTGGCCCACATATCCTGGTTGAGCCGGTTGAGCTGCGGCGTCATATTGGTCGCATAGAACGTCTGGAGATTCAACTCCCGCGTAGCCGTACGGTCCGCCGAAGGGAGCTGATGTCCCCGGTCGTAACTACCCCGATAGGAACCGGCCGCGAGGTTGGGCTGCCAGGAATAATCGACCTTCGGATCGTACTGAAAATCGTCGGTACGGTCTATCGACCCCCTATATACCGAATGCAGCGGATAAGCCACCCAATGCGCCACATGGAGCGTTTTGTCGTAGCAGAACGAATAGTTGCGCACGGTGCGGTTATTGAGCGAAGCGAAGTGGCTGACGTAAACGAAATTCTCATCGACTCGCTTTTCCGGCAATTCGGTCCAGGCCTTCGCATGACCTTCATCGTAGGGATCGTTGGTCGAAGAGGCCGAAAACTGCGTCAGCACGAGCACCTGCGGCTCACCGCCGAAAAATTCGAATTCGATGGTCGCCGAACGTTCCCCGCTCCCGGTATTCCGCGTATAATAGACGTCCAGGATATTGCTGATGTTCGAACTCTGTACGGTGCCCTCCTTCACGAGGACCGTCGGATCGTTGAGCCTGAACGAGCACCAAGCACCTCCGTCCTTGATTTCGGCACGCCATCCGGCGCCGACAGGCCCCGCAATCTGTATGGCTGCCGAACCTTCCGCAGCTCCGACCGTCGAAGAGGTCCGCCATACGGCAGAACCCCAAAAATCGTCCGTATCGTCGCCGCAAGCTACGACAGAGAGCGCAATCATCGTCAGGAACAGCCATTTCCATCCCTTCTCACAATATCTGAACATCGACATCATCGGTAAACTATAAAAAACTATCCGAGAAACCAAACTCTTGGAGAGGATGATCCCTCCAAGAGTTTAATTTCGAACTACCTTTATTTACTCGTAAGAAAGTACGAGTTTCGTACACTGGGCATTCTTCGCCGTTCTGGCCATACGATATGCCGTATCGGCAGTCGTTCCGGTCAGGTTGAACGTAATGGTTTCATTGGCGTTGATGGTCTGCATCTCTCCGCCGGCGACAATAGCATCGGAAGTATCCTTAATCACAATCCCGACACCGGCTCCAGCACCGTACGGAGATGAGAATTCAACTTTCGTCAGCTTCTTGCCGGCAACCACCGGGAACTGAATATAGGTATCTTCACCGTTGAAATACAACGCTTTGTTCGGAGCATCTTTGTTCCATTCCGAACCATCCAACCAATAAGCATTAGCTCCTGCCGCTACATTGATAATGAATTCATATCCGCTAAACGTATAGGTCTTCTCCGAAGGACCGGCTCCGTCCGCCTTAGAAGTCGGAAGCCCTTGAGCGCTTTCACCGAAATCAACGGTAATAATCGTAGCGTCACCACCTTCGCTACCGCCCTGACCGGCCAATACGACGGGCACGGTCTTGCTGTTACCGTTGGCCAGAGCAATGGTCAGCGTCTGATTAACGGGCTGCGTACCGGTATTCGGATCGGCCTTGACCGTCACGGTCAGGCCGCTGACCGTAGCGCTCAGGGGAGCGGTGAGGCCGCTTACGGAGAGTTGGTTGTCACCCTGGTTGATAACAGAAACCGTGAGCGTCTTCTCGCCGCCCGCTGCCTCGAAGGAGAGGTTGGCCGGAGTTACCCCCGTAATCATCGGGGTCGAGCTGTCGCTGAAAGCGGCCACGTCGTCCAGATTGCGCGGAACGAGCTGGGAATTATTCTTATATACGGCAGCCAGACCGGAGATATTACCCGTAGCGGCCTTGTAAGGAACATCGAGGAACACGCTCGGGTTCTTTTCATCGCTCTGCTTGCAGAATACGGTGAAATTGGCTCCATCGGCAGTGAAAGTATGCGAAGAGAGTGCGCTGGCGCTCGCCCAAACACCTGCCTGGGCAACCGACGCATTGGCGATCGTCACGGCCATACCCTGATATTTCGCCAGATCCGCAGCAGCGATCGTCGCCGTGGGAATCGAAGTCACCGTACCGGTCTTCTCGACCTTGCACCAAGTCGCTTCCTTAGCGCCCGTCACTTCGTACATACCACTGTAATTTACCACCTTGGCAAGTCCTTTATAAAGGGTTACGCGCACCTTGTCACCCTTGTTCAAACCGAGCGTCGAAGGTTCTACCTGACTGCCGTAGAGCGTGATGCCGTTACCGGCCTCCGTCGCATTCTCGGTAGCGAGGATCAGGTTGTTGAAGGTATAATTGGCACCGGCCACGTCGTTCATCACCACTGCGTCCAGATAGCGATCTGCATTGGCATCCACCGGAGCCTCCGTATCAGTCATCTGCGCGATCAGCTCAGGAATGGTAATGGCCGTAGCCTCACCCGGATCGGGCGGAACCACACCGCCTTCGAGATCAACCTCCTGACCGCCGTTGCCCTCGACGAGTTGTACGTCATCGATTGCGAATACCGACGCCAGATCAGCCGTGAAACGGATCGAAAGCTGGCTGACAGCCTCCTTGAGCGTGAAATCTACGGCGAACTGAACCCAGTAAGGATCGGTCGTATCGCTGCCGCCGATCTTCTCGTAAGTCAGGTTGCCCGACCAGTCGGTTCCGTTACCTACGGCAACATGGAACGACTCGGGTTTGAAAATGTTGTCGTAAGTACCGCCGTTATTCTGCGAATAAGCACCGCCGAAGATGATCCGGTAGTTGGTCTTGCCCGCAGGCATCGTAATATTGTTGATGTCGAAAGTCGCAGGTGCAGAGCCGAAGAAAATCTTGTTCGAACCCGAAGCACCGTCGTAACCGCCGCTGAGCTTGCCGGAAGTACGCACCGATACGTTCGTAGAGGTATAGGTCACCGTCGAATTACCCGTACCGGAAGCATTTTGCCATGCGTCGGTCTGGTCGAGGAACGGCCATTTATTATCGACCTTCTCGGCAGGCGTCTTATCGAAATTGTTCTCGTAAATCGCATCACCGCTCGGATCGGGAGGCACGACACCGCCGCCCGCCAAGTCGATTTCCTCGCCGCCGTTGCCGGTCATCAGAGTAATATCATCCAGACGGAATTTAGACGAAATATTTGCTTCGAACTTGATATAAAGCGTCGAAGTCGCATTCTTGAGCGTAAAGTTCTTGGTAGCGAATACCCAGTAAGGATCTTCCTGGTCACCGTTGTTCACCTCGTAAGACAGCGGAGTATAGTCCGTTCCGTTCGCACTGAGCGAAACCACGAAGTCATCCTTCTTGAAACCGTTGTCATTATTGTCCTGATCGTAATACTGTCCGCCGAAAGTCAGCTTCAGGTTGGTCTGGCCGGAGGCGAGCGTTATGTTTTTAACCGTAAAGGTTGCCGGAGCCGTACCGAAGAAGATCACGTTCGGACCCGAAGCACCGTCATAAGCACCCGCGCTGCTCTTGCCGGAAGAACGAATCGAGGTGTTCGTACCCTCGTAAGAAACCTTCGAAGCACCCTCACCGGTGGTGTTCCAACCCGTGTAAGCCGAAACCAGAGGCTTATCATCAACGGCTTCGTTACCCGCCGTCTCGTTGAAAATAATCGTCGGCGGCACTACTTCGCCCTGAAGCACATTGACATCCTTCTGAATCAATGCGCCGTAGGAGTTGTAAACCTCGAAAGTCACTTTGGCAGACTGACCGATGTTCGAAGCGGGCACCGTAACGGTCACGGCAGCATCGCCCTCGCCTTCGGTAGCCGAAAGGCGCACCCAAGTCTGTTCGTCCTCGACGATAGCACGCCAGGGACGGTTCGTTTCAACGATAAAAGTACCGTTGTACTCATCTGCGGGCTGTCCCTCCGCATCGAACGTCAGGTTCTCCGGCGTGACGTTCAGATAGGGAGCGCCCATGTCGTCATTGTCGTCGGTACATCCCGCGAACACCGCCACGGCGAACACGGTCAATGCACTGAAGAGCAATTTCCAAATGCTACTCTTTTTCATAAACAATTAAATTTTAGAGTGATATAAAAATAGGTTAAAAATAACTTCATCGTCTTGCATATT
>OHHG01000146.1_pt1 | contig 27347 bp, 26 predicted proteins | sample 1567991 | NCBI WGS metagenome assembly OHHG01 (sample SAMEA3879588, study PRJEB24766) | human gut metagenome | biome: human-associated habitat; feature: feces | place: USA | collected 1985/1987
TCTGTGTTTAAGATAGTAACCTTAGTAACTTGCGTTTAGATTACCCTTTCACTAATAGGAGAAAAACGGGGTGTAAATCGGAACTGTTTTTTGAGAAAAAGAAAAATATTTTTTCGAGGAGGTGAAGCTGTCGTGGAACCATGGGAGGATGAACTGCTGTGGGATGATGATTTTTCCGATGAGGAAGAAGATACCGAGGAGCAAATAGAGGAAGCCGACCTTGAAATGGATGAGGATAGCTTTGCCGATTGGGAGGATGCGTCGGACGGTGCGCCGGAGAACGAATCGCTGGAGGAAGCGCTTGCAGAGGAACGCACGCTGGAGCTGGAAAGCGAGCTGGAGCAGGACGAGCATCCCAGAAACTATGCCGCCGAGCTGGAGGACGAGGAAGAGGAAGCCGCGCCCACCAGCGAAAAACGGCTCAAGCGGGAAATTCGCGCAGAGGCTGTGCGGCGGCTGGAGGAAGCAGCCCGGACGGAATCGGATTTTTTGACTGTGGTAGACGAGTGGAACAAGCTGGACAGAAATCGGGAACGCCGGGAGCGTGACCACGAAAACCTGCGCGGGGATGTGCCGTTGGAGTTTCAGGCCGTGCCAGAGCCGAGAATTGCTCCCCTCTGGATGAATCTGCCAAGGTTCCGCCAGCTCTGTCAGGGAAATTTTCTCGACATCATCTTCTCCTGTCCCTACGAGCTGCATGAGCTGACAGCAAACCGTTTTCTCTCCAAGCTCTTCTTCACCCTCAGTGATGAACAGAAGGAGGTACTGTATTACCTGTTCGTCAAGCAATACAGCACCACAAGGCTTGCTGCCATCCGTGGGCAGTCCGACCGGAATATCCGAAAGTTGCGTATGACCATTCAGAAAAAGCTGCAAAGGCGGATGTATGAGCATCTGAGTGAAAAGCTGGAAAGGGACTACAGCATTACTCTGCGGGAGCGCGAGTTCGTAGAGGAATATGAAGCACTGCTGCAAACCATGGGCAAAGATGCCGTGATCCGCCGGGAAAACAAAACCAAACCGAGAAAAAAGAAAGCCGCCCTTGACGATGGCAAGGACGGTTGATACAATAGTAATACGGTTAATATATAGTTGGATTACGAGTTGAGAGGAACAGCGCCATGAAGAATCTCTTTGAGCAGTCCCGTTCCCATTGGGTACGGTATGACCGCTATGAACTGAAAACAGCCGCAGACGGCAAGCGGTATATCACGCCGGGGAAGAATGCCAAGCCCGACATATATAATCCCTTGAAGGAAGCGCCGGGAATCGTGCTGGATGCGCTGAATGTGGGAATGCTGATGATGAACCGCAGCCCGGAGGACGAGGTGCAGAAGGCCATTCTGGAATTTGTGACCCATTACGGTCTGCTGGGCCTGATGACAGCGCTGCCCACCACGCCGTCCTTCATGGATTATGAGGCGGTCTATCTGCCGAAAAACCACTTCATCAAGGCAGAATCCATGGAAACCGAGGACTATCTGGCGCTATTCTATCCCTTTGACCAGCTGGATCTGGTCAAGAAGGGCATTGAGTCCAGATGGAGCGTGTCCGGCGACAACATGATGGTGGCGCTGACCATGACCTTTGCGAGTGAACCCATGGCGAAAACCATGAGCTTCCAGCGAGAGTATGCTGAAGCCTATGACTGGGTGGCGCAGCAGTTCAAGGACTGGGCCTTTACGCTGACCACATCTATTCTGTACTACAACGATTATGACCTGATCGATGAGGATACCCGGAATCTGTATCGCAAAGGCATGGCTGCTTTCGGCGGCATTGCGCCCAGCTATCATATTGAGCTGCTGGACAAACCGACCATCTATTGGGACTTCCATTCGCTGCTGCTGGGCATCCAGATGATGTTCAGCTTCCTGCTGGTGGACGGAGAGAAGCCCCTGCGGCTGTGCAAGCACTGCCAGAAGGTGTTCCTGAGCAGCCGCTCCAATTCCGCTTTTTGCAGTCCCCGCTGCAAGAATCAGTATAATGTCTATAAGAGCCGTGGGAAGAAAACCAGCGAAGAAGATTGAGGTGAAACGACATGGCAGACGCCAAGAAGGATAAACTGCAAATCCGCAACAGCACAGTGGATTTCCTTGTGTTCACGAAAGATGCCCATGAGGATGGCATTGAGGTACGGGTACAGGATCACGACGTTTGGCTGACCCAAAAGGCCATTGCACGGCTTTTTGATGTAGACCGGAGCGTTGTGACAAAGCATCTGAAAAATGTATATGAAAGCGGTGAATTGTCCGAAGATGCAACTTGTGCAAATTTTGCACAAGTTGCGGATAACGGAAAAACCTATCACTATAAGTTCTACTCTCTGTCCGCCATCATAGCCGTAGGCTATCGGATCAATTCCGGCAGAGCCACGCAGTTCCGCCAGTGGGCAACCAAGGTGCTGGACACCTTCACCAAGCAGGGGTATGTGCTGGACAAGAGCAGGCTCATCAATGGGCAGATTTTTGATGAGGACTACTTCGATCACCTGATTTCCGAGATTCAGGAGATTCGGGCCAGCGAACGGCGCTTCTATCAGAAAATTACGGATATTTACGCCACTGCTGTGGACTACTCTCTCGATAGCCAGACCACAAAGGATTTCTTTGCCACAGTTCAGAATAAGATGCACTATGCCGTCCATGGCGGCACAGCGGCAGAGGTCATTATGGCACGAGCCGATCACACCAAGGAACACATGGGGCTGACCTCATGGAAGAATGCTCCTGACGGCAAGATTGTCAAGGCAGATGTGTCCGTTGCAAAAAATTACTTATCCATGGATGAAATGCAGGAACTGAACGAAATCGTCACCATGTATCTGGACTATGCTACCCGGCAGGCCAGACGGCATATTCCCATGACCATGGCAGATTGGGCCTCCAAGCTGGACGCTTTTCTGCAATTCAATGATGCAGAGATTCTGCAAAATAAGGGAAAAGTCACCGCTGCCATTGCAAAAGCCTTTGCCGAAAGCGAGTTTGAGCAGTACCGCGTCATTCAGGATCATCTGTATCAGAGCGACTTTGACCGTCTGGTAGCCAGCACGGAACAAAAGAACTAAAGTGTAAAAATGCCCGTTATCGGCCACGCAACCGATAACGGGCATTTGTCATTCATATACAAGCTCGGTCAAAACGATTTCCTCCGCGCGGCTGCGGATGCTGTTCATGCGGCGTACCCATTCCATTTGATCGGCAGCTTTGAGTGCTTCGGTCACGCCTTCTTGCTTCACCATTGCAGAAACGATGATTTCCATGCGCTCGTTGCAGGCTTGGTCGATCTCGGCAAGGTGCCGATGCAGCGTTCCGTTTGTGAGCAGGTTTGTGTAGAAAATAGGGCGATGTTCTTTCAGATAGCTGCGGCGCATATGTCCATACTTGCCAATCTGGTATTCCGGTTCCTCTGGCAGCGCAAGGTTTGGAATGAGATAATCGCCCTCCTGACGGTAAGTGCCGCCCATTTCCTCAAATAGAGATTTCATAAAAATTAGCTCCTTTTTGTGTTGATTTCCAGCGGTTATACGGACTTTTCTTCTCCTTTCCTACAACTGCTGTTCCATTCACCACAAATGAGCCGCAGTCATATGTATTAGGTGGGAGAAACCACCCTTTACATATTAACTCTTGATTGATTATACTGTTACTGTCGCCTGTGAGGTCGTCGTCGCGGGAAAGACGCTCGTATAGTGCGGTTATCTTGCCGTTGTCCGTTTTCTTTGCTTTCATTGAAAAACTCTCCTTTCTATGGGCGATTTCTTATCCCCCTTTCACAGCATATAGCTTCGGTGAAATGCTTGGGCGGCGTGGTTTTTCCGGTCTTGACCGATGCGGCAGATACGGAAAGCGTCTGATTCTCCGTTACCACCGGCAGCGCGGGCGCTGCCTCCGTCTGCTCCTGCTCATAGCGCTTCCAGCCGGGAGCAAGGACGGTTTTGCCCTTGGCGGTGAAGCTCTGACCGGCACATTCCACCGTAATGACCGTTTCTGCATAGCGGTGGGGTTCATCCACGGCACGAAGCAAGCCCTTTGCCGCCAGCTTCAGCACCTCTCGTTCGCCCAGCGGCAGAGAGGCCATGTCCACCTTTTTCGCGCCGATGGTAGGGACGATAGCGTGGTGGTCGGTGACTTTTTTGCTGCTGCACACCTGTTTGGCGCAGATGGTCTGCGGCTTCTCCATGCCGCAGACAGCGGCGGCGGCGACAAGGCTGGGGACGCTGCCCTCCATATCGTCGGTCAGGAAGCGGCTGTCGGTGCGCGGGTAGGTACAGAGCTTCTTTTCATAGAGCGCTTGGAGATAGTCGAGGGTCTGCTGAGAGGTGTAGCCGAGAACGCGGTTGGCGTCGCGCTGGAGGGAGGTCAAATCGTAGAGCGCGGGCGCTTTCTCAGACTTTTCCTTGCGCTCCACGCTTTTGACCGCTGCCGTCTTGCCCTTGCAGGCATTGGCGATGGCATCGGCGGCCTTTTTGTCCTTTATTCTGTCTGTCGCGGCGGGAAAGCCGCAATCAAGCTGAACGGTGTAGAACGGCTCTGCCATAAATACGGAGATCTCCGCCTCACGCTGTACCAGCAGCGCCAGCGTGGGAGACATGACGCGCCCGATGTTCAACGTGCGGCCATACGTCAGGGAAAAATACCGTGTGGCGTTGATGCCCACCAGCCAATCAGCCTTGGCGCGGCAGAGGGCAGATTGGTGCAGGCCATCGTAGTCGCGCCCGATTCTAAGCTGCTGAAAGCCGCTGCGAATAGCATCATCCTCCATTGAGGAAATCCAAAGCCGCAAAATAGGCTTGGAGCATCCCGCAAGGCAGTAGACCGTGCGAAAGATTAGCTCACCCTCGCGCCCAGCGTCGCAGGCGTTGACCACCTCGGTCACATCCTTCCGGCGCATCAGCTCCCGCAGAATGTCAAACTGCTTCTGCTTGTCGGTGCGAACGATGAAGCGAAACGAGGCGGGAATGATGGGCAGCGCTGCCAGCGTCCATTTGGCATCATCGGCATTATAAACGGCGGCGTCGGCCAGCTCTGCCAGATGCCCGAAGCACCACGACACGATGTAACCGCCGCCCTCCAGATACCCGTCATGCCGTGACTTTGCACCCAGCACGGCGGCGATGCTCTGCGCCACGGAGGGCTTTTCAGCGATCACAAGGCGCATGGTGCAGCCTCCATTCTCTTTACGTCACACGGTAGCAGGGACGGATGCAGCTCTGTCCGAAGCGCTTACAGCCGTAGCAGAAGTGTTCCTTGGCAGCAGCGGGAGGGCTGTCTTTCCGCGCTGCTTTCGGCTTCTGCATCATCAGGCGTTCCAGCGGATTATTGGTGAAATATCTCATGTATCTGTATCCTCCGTAGTATCCTGTTCCGATTCGCCCTCATACGGTTCAAACTCGTATTCATCCTCGTCCTCACCGTAGTCATAATCGTCCAGATCGGCGCTGCCCTTGGTCTGCGGCTTGGTCTTTTTCTGCTTGAAGATGTAGAACGCGGCACCGCCGCCCAGCGCGACGATCAGCAGAACGACAAGGATGCCGCCCGCGCCGCTCTTTTTCTCCGGCTTCTCGGCGGCGGGTTCTGTCGGCTCTGCGGGGACTTCGGGCTTGGCCTCCTTGCCCACGCACTCGGTCATGTTGACCGCGCAGACGGGGCAGGACGTATTGACCGCACCGGCCACGCATTTGGTGGTGCAGGAGCAGACGGCGGGCGTTTCTTCCTCGCCGGTCAGCGCCATCAGGTCGGCTTCGTCCACCTGATTCAAGAAGTGGACGGTTTCTTCGCCCTCATCGTCACGGTCAATAATCAGGTAAAATGTATTGCCGTTCTTGCTTTCCAGCGTAATGAACTGTTTTCCTGCCTTGGTGCTGCTGCCAATATCGTCGATCAGCGTCAGATTGCCGTCCGGTGTCAGCGCGTCGCTGCCGCTTGTCATGCCGCCGAGAAGGAGCTGCCAGAGGTCGGCCAGCTCTTTTTCATCAAACGGAAGTGTAATGTCGCCGATGCTCACGGTTCTGTCGGCGGCGTCGGTGACGGTCAGATAGCTGCCGTAGACGTAGCCCACACGGGCGGGCAGCAGGATTTTCACCCAATCGCCGTCCCTGCCGATCACATCGACAACCGTGCCGTTGGGGAGCTGCGTAAATGCGGTGTTGTCCAGTCCCGCGCCGGTGCGGACATTCAGGTTGCCGCCGTTGGTCGTGACCGTGCCGATCTGTTTCGCTTCCTGTGCGTCTGCGGCGCTGCTTTCGGCGGCAGGCGGCGCATCATCAGGATAATCACCGCCGCTGGCAAAGGCGGAAACGGGGAAAATTCCGATACACAGGAGCATCAGCAGCAGGCTGATAAAAATGCGCGGTGTGTTTTTAGTCATGGTTCAACGCCTCCTTTTCCGAAGTGGCCGGTGCAGGCGCGGCCTGCATACGGCGGAACAGCTCGGCAAACTGCTCCATCGTCATGCCGTTCTCACGCACCATGCCGATGATGTCGGTGTCCTCCAACTCACGAATCTGCTTTTCCAGCTCGCGGTTGCGGCCTTGCAGATCAGAGATTTTGCCTTTGTTCTTCTCCAGCTCTCCACGGAGCTTCATAATTTTCGGGTTCATATCGTTCACTCTCCTTTACGGCAAGCGCCCATAGCGGTAGAAATGGGACTGCCAATAGCTTGAATTTAGGTTTGCATAAGAGATCGGATCTCCGCAGTGGATCATCATATTGTTGCCGACATAGATACCCACATGGCTGACGCCGGGGGTATCATAGGTTCCGGTGAAAAACACCAGATCGCCCGGCTTGACGTTGGCAGAGGATACGGGCGTACAGATATTGCAAAGTCCCTGCGCGCCCAGCCTGCCCACATCCCAACCGGAATGATTGATGACCCAACTGACGAAGCCCGAACAGTCAAACGAGGTGGAGGGGCTGCTGCCGCCCCAAACATAGGGGTAGCCGAGATACTTTTCCGCTTCCTTGATGATGGCGGCAAACACCTCATCGTCCAGCGCCTCCGGGGGAATGTCGTAGTCGGTATAGCTGCCCTCCACATACTTGCCGATGTAGCCTGAACCGGGAAACAGGTCGGGGCGGTTGCCGAGGGTGGCCATATAGGTGGCGTACATTCCGAGCTGTTCTTCGCTCATAATGTAGACAGGAACATGGGAGAGATTGAAGTTTTCCAGCGTGACCGTGCAAATGTAGTAGTCATACGGCACCTGATAGGTGTCTGTGTGGGTGTTGCCGTCCGCGTCCGTCCATGTGTCGGTTTCTGTGCGGTAGCAGGTTTCCACCACCACATCCTCGGTCAAAATGTACTGGCGGTCAAAGAGCATTTGGAGCGTACCCTGCACCTCATCCAGCGTCCATTCCCCTTGATGCAGCGCCGTAATCATGGAAATGAGTACATAGGGGTCATGCTCGATGGTGTCCAGATCAAAGTGGTACTCATCGTAGTCATGGGTGCTTTCGTAAGTGTCGAGGTAGCGCTGAAGCTCTGCTTCCATTTCGCAATATTGCGCCTCTGCGCCCAGCATATCGGCGTCCTGCGATGGATAGGTACTGGCCGCGATCCCGGAGCCGACGCCATCCATCATCACCGAGCAGGAGGACAGGCCGTTGAGCAGAAATGCCAGCATCAGCAGAATCGCGGCGGCAATGGCAAAGCCGCGCCGGTGTTCCCACACATATTTGCCCGCTTTCTCAGCCTTTTCAGCGGCTTTTTTCGCGGCCTTGGCGGTATTCTCTGCCGCCTTTGCCGTAGTCTGCGCCGCCTGATTGTGCTTGGCAGCGGCATACTGCTTCTTAATTGCCTGCTTCTGCTGCCATTTGGAAACGGGATTGCTGGTGGGGCTGTCGATCTCTGCTTTCTTCTGGAGCGCGTCAAGATTGGCTCGTTCCAGCTTTTTCTCTGCACGGATGGCAGCACGATAAGGCTTGAGCTGATGGGCGCGGTGGGCAGACTGCACCAGCCGCCCGCCGCTCTCCACGGCTTGCTCTACCTTGTGCGCGGCCTCTACGCCTACATTGTCATCCTCGCTCTGCCGCACCTCCCGGTGAACCTGAGAGAGAACAAGGTTGGCGGGGGCATCCTGCACGGCATGGGCCAGCTTTGAGGGCGGCTTTTTCTTGTCCACCTCCTCAAAACGGAGCTGCGTTTTGACCTTGCCGGTGGCAGGATCAAAGCCGCGTTCCTTTTTGACCACGGTTTTCTTGGGGATTTTCGCCTGCGCCTTATCCGCCTTGGCCTCCGCTTTTTTCACCCGCTTGATGGGCTTTTCCAGCTTCGGCTCGGCAAGATCGGCGTCGGAAAACTGTAAACGCGGTTCTCTTTTCATGCCGACGCCACCTCTTGCGGTTTGGTGGTCATGACGCGGTACAGCTCGGTATCCTTCGGGAAGTGGTCAATAAAGGGCAGGATCGTGTTGCCGTAGAACAGCAGCCCCTCGCCCTCACCGGAGTGGGTCACATAGGAGAGCTGATGCGGCGAAATGTTGAGCTGTTTTGCGAGAATCTGACGGTCGCCAGCGGCCTGATTGAGCATATAGATGAAATCGCTGTTCTCAAAAATGTTCTCAACCTCCCGGCTGGACAACAGGTCTTTGACATTTTGCGTGATACCGGTGGGGATGCCGCCCCATTTGCGATAGCGCTTCCAGATCTCGACGCTGTACGAAGCCGTCTGTTCCTCCTTCAAGAGAAGATGGAACTCGTCAAGATAGTAGCGGGTCGTTTTATGGGCGGTGCGGTTGATAGTCACACGGTTCCAGACCTGATCCTGCACCACCAGCATCCCGATTTTCTTGAGCTGCTTGCCCAGCTCCTTGATGTCGTAGCAGACGATGCGGCTGTTCACATCCACGTTCGTGTGATGGTTGAACACATTCAGCGAACCGGTGACGTAGATTTCCAGAGCGGTGGCGATGTACTGCGCTTCCTTTTCATCCTGCGCACGGAGGGCGTTATACAAGTCCTCCAGCAGCGGCATATTCTCCGGTTTCGGGTCGTTGAGGTAATCCCGGTAGACGATGCGCACACAGCGGTCGATGATGGTCTTTTCCACAGGGGCAAGCCCATCCTTGCCGCCGACGATCAACTCGCACAGAGACAAAATGAAGTCGGATTTCAGGCTCAGCGGGTTATCATCGTCGCTGTAATCCAGATTCAAGTCCATCGGATTGATGTAGCAGGGCGAACCGTCGTAGCCCTTGCCGGTGGGCGACAGCTTAATGACCTGACCGTGCAGACGCTCCACCAGCGGCGTATATTCGCCCTCCGGGTCACAGATGATGATGTCATCCTTGGGGCAGATAAGAAAAGCATTGGTGATCTCGCGTTTTGCCGAAAATGACTTGCCGCTGCCGGGAGTGCCTAAAATCAGGCCGTTGGGATTTTTCAGAAGTTTCCGGTCTACCATGATAAGGTTGTTGGAAAGAGCGTTGATGCCGTAGTACAGCGCCTCCGAACCGTTCTGAAACAGCTCCTGCGTGGTGAAGGGGACGAAGATCGCTACGCTGGAGGTGGTTAAGCCCCGCTGAATCTCGATCTGATTCAGCCCCAGCGGGAGGCTGCTCATCAGTCCTTCCTCCTGCTGAAAGTCCAGCCGGGTCAGCGCACAGTTATACTTCTGCGCAATGCTGGAGGTCTGGAAGATGTTGTTGTCGAGCTGCCGGGGTGTGTCCGCCGTGTTGAGAATGAGGAAGGTCAGCAGAAACATTCGCTCATTGCGGGACTGCAAATCCTGCAACAGCTTTTTAGCCTCTGCGCCGTAGGTGGCGAGGTCGGACGGGATAATGTCCATGTCGTACCCGGCGCGGACGGCCTTCTTCTGTTCCTCGATTTTGGACTTGTCGAGATCGGTGATCTTGCGCTTGACGGTCTTGATGGCGTTGACCTGATCCACAGACTGCACATGGAGGTTGACGAGGACGCTGCTCTCCATATCCAGAAAGTCCGCCAGCATCCGGTCATTCAGCTCCGGTGCCAGAATCTGCACGAAGCTGATCGCACCCAGCTTTTTGCCCATGCGGAACATCCTGCCGGTCTTGAACTCAAAGGAGCTGGGCGCGATAAAGTCCTTGGTGGACAGCCCGGAGGGAGGCAGCCAGTCCCACGAAAAGCGGAACGGCTCCTGCTCGTCCATCCGCAGAATGTCGTGCATGACGTGCAGGCGCTCAAAGCCGTTCAGCGGCGCAGCCACAACGCCCAGCCTCTTGAAGTTGTTCAGAAGGTCGGTTTCGATGCGCTCCAAACGGGGCTTGGCAGCGCGGAGGTTGTCGGCCTCAACGCCGAACGTGAGATACTTGGTCTTAATGAGGCCGTTGTTGCCGCGGGCAAGCTGATTTTGCAGCATACCGGCGTACTCGGCGCGGATGCCGTCAAACTCGTCCCCGCAGGGCGGAATGGAAATGCTCCGTGCAAAGGTTTCCTGCGAAGCCGAGAGGTTCACAAAGGAAAGCTGGAATTGCACGGAGCTGTCAAAGTAGTTCAGGAAATCGCACCACGCCTCAAAGATGGCGGTCTTGTCCTCATTTTGCGAGAGCTGGTAGTTGATGTCCTGATACTGGATTGTTTTGGTGTAGCGCGTATTGGTCACACGACAGATGCCGTCCGGCCACATACGCTGATACGGGATGCTGTCCTGCGCCGATTTTTCTTTCTTATCCGTTCGGTTCGCTCTTGCGATGGCGGCTTCGATCTGTTTTCGTTCGGTGCGGGTCAGCTTTTTCTTTTCGGACAATTTGATATACCTCCCGGTCTAACTGGTTTTGCCGCTCCAGAACGGCATAAAAATTGTTGGTCTTATACGGGCGCTGCTTCGGTCTCTGGAAGCACACACGGTAGATGTTGCGGATGACAACCTCCAGCGGCTGACCGTTCTTTTCATACATGGCGAACAGCATGGCCGGGATCATCACCACCATCATCACCATGGCGGCGGGGCTGGTGCCGATGCTGCCCTTGAGCAAGAAGAAAAGCGGTACGCCGATGAGCGCGCCGCTTCCGAAGCAAATGAGCTGTCGTTTCGTGAGGTTGAACAGCACCTTGGTTTTTACTTTGGTTAAGTCCTTTGGGACGTTGACATAGGCCATAGAAATCCCCCTTTATAAGAGCTTTTCATATCGAAGTTTCATCTGCGCTGGGTACAAGGCAGAGGTGGGCTTGCGGCTGCCTGTCCAGCATTTGCCGCCTGCCAAGCCTGCGCAGCTCCAGCCAGCGGCGCGGAGACTGCTGCCGCTCTCGCTATCCAGCGTATAGGTGATGATCTTGCGGTATCCCATTGCCTTTGCCGCCCGCGCGGATGCGGCATAAAGGATGCTGCAAGCGTTCTTCTCACCAGTGGTGCAAAGGCGATTGACCTCCAATGTCCAGCCATCATCCAGATACCGGCTTACCGGACGGCCTACGATTGCAACACCGACAAGCTCTCCATCCTTGGCACAGCCGATGGAAAACTTATGCCCCGCAGTTGCCTTATGGTGCCGGTGATGCGCATTGACAAATGTGTTCGCTGCTGCAAGGGTAACGGGCGTGAGCGTCAGCATGGTATCACCCCCGTTAATGCGCATTGAAAATATTAGACCGATGTCGGTCTAACGTGTTCAATGCGCACTGACCTCTCATCCCCAAAACAGCAGCAAAGGTTTCTGGGACAGCTTATCCACACTGCATCCACAAGCAATCCACAAGAAATCCACAAGCAATCCACAAGCAATCCACAGGCGCTGCAAAGACTGTGGAAAACAGCGGCGCAGGAAGCACAACCTATGCGCCGCAGGAAGGAGCAATAGGCAATGGCATATGTCTCGATTCCTAAGGACTTGTCGCGCGTCAAGTCCAAGTTTCTTTTCAACCTGACGAAGCGTCAGGTCGTCTGTTTCGGGCTGGGGGCGCTGACAGGCGTTCCCGCCTTCTTTCTGGCGAAGGATGCGCTGGGTGTCAGCCCTTCGGTGCTGCTCATGATGCTGCTTATGCTGCCGTTCTTTTTGCTGGCGATGTTTGAACGGCATGGGCAGCCGCTGGAAGTGCTGATTCGGCATTTCATTCAGGCGCGATTCGTGCGTCCGCGCATCCGTGTCTGGCAGAACGACAATTTCTACAAAACGATTGACCGGAGTATCCGCAATCAGCAGGAGGTGCAGAAGATTCTTCGTGGCAAACAAAGAAAAAATCAAGCTGACAAGGGCTGAGAAACGGCAGCTGCAGGCACTCATGCGCAGCCGTCAGCAGCGGAAGAAACCGCCGCATTCCGTACAGGAGACGATTCCGTATGAACGCATGTGGCCGGATGGCATCTGCCGCGTCAGCCCAAGTTACTACACTAAGACTGTGCAGTTCTGGGACATCAACTATCAGCTGGCGCAGAACGAAGATAAAAGCGCCATCTTCGAGGGCTGGTGCGACTTCCTGAACGCCTTTGACAGCAGCGTGCATTTGCAGCTCTCGTTTCTGAACCTGACAGCGAATGCGGATGCCGTTGAGCAGCGCATTCTGCTTCCCGACAAGGCGGACGGCTTCGACGCAATCCGCCGCGAATACACGGAAATGCTGCAAAACCAGCTTGCCAAGGGCAGCAACGGGCTGAGCAAACGAAAGTACCTGACTTTCGGCGTGGAATCGGAAAACTACCGGACGGCAAAGCCGCGTCTGGAGCGCATGGAGACAGATTTGCTCAATCACTTCAAGCGCCTTGGGGCGGCAGCCGCTCCATTGGACGGCAGAGAACGCTTGAAGCTGATGTACGACATGTTTCATCTGGATGCGCAGACACCGTTCCTGTTCGACTGGAAATGGCTTGCGCCCACCGGACTGCGCACGAAGGACTTTATCGTTCCCTCTTCCTTCAAATTCGGGGAGCGGCAGCGTTTCGACATGGGCAGCAAAGTGAGCGCGGTCAGCTTCTTCTCCATTCTTGCGTCCGAACTCAATGACCGCTGTCTGGCGGAGTTCCTCGCAATGGATTCCTCCCTTGTGGTGAGCTTTCACTTGCAGGCGATTGACCAGACCGCAGCCATCAAGGACATTAAGCATAAGCTCACGGCGCTGGATCAAATGAAGATTGATGAGCAGAAAAAAGCCGTCCGCGCCGGATATGACATGGAAATTCTGCCGTCTGATTTGGCTGCTTACGGCGGCGAAGCAAAAAAGCTGCTGGAAGAATTGCAGAACCGCAACGAGCGCTTCTTCTTGGCGACACTGCTGGTGATGAATACGGCGGACAACCACCATCGGCTGGATTTGAACGTGAAGCAGGCGCAGAGCATTGCTTTGCAGCACAACTGTCAGCTGATTCCGCTGGACTACCAGCAGGAGGATGGCATGGTATCCTGCCTGCCGCTGGGCGAGAACAGAATCCAGATTCAGCGCGGACTCACCACTTCGGCGGCGGCGGTCTTTATGCCGTTTACAACGCAGGAATTGTGTCAAAACGGCGCAGAAGCACTGTATTACGGCTTGAATGCGCTGTCAAACAACCTGATTATGGTGGATCGGAAACAGCTGAAAAATCCCAACGGGCTGATTCTGGGCACACCCGGTTCAGGCAAATCCTTCTCCGCCAAGCGCGAAATGAGCAATGTCATGCTGGTCACGGACGATGATGTCATCATCTGCGACCCCGAAGGTGAATATGCACCGCTTGTTGCGCAGTTCGGCGGTCAGGTCATTCAAATTTCGCCGACCAGCAGCAATTACATCAATCCGATGGAAATCAACCTGAATTACAGCGACGATGACAACCCGCTGTCGCTGAAATCGGATTTCATTCTGTCCTTGTGCGAGCTGATTGTCGGCGGGCGGGACGGTTTGCAGCCCATTGAGAAAACGGTGATTGATCGTGCTGTCCACATTGTGTATCAGCCGTACCTGAATGACCCGCAGCCGGAAAACGTGCCGATTCTGGAAGATTTGTACAACGCGCTTCGCCAGCAGACGGAGAAGGAAGCACAGGCGCTGGCCACGGCGCTTGAAATCTATGTGACGGGCTCGCTGAATGTGTTCAACCACCGCACGAATGTGGATGTCAACAGCCGCATGGTCTGCTATGACATCAAGGAACTGGGCAAGCAGCTGAAAAAACTCGGTATGCTGATTGTGCAGGATCAGGTCTGGGGGCGCGTGACGGCAAACCGCAGTGAAGGCAAGTCCACCCGGTATTACATGGATGAGTTTCATCTGCTGCTTCGCGAGGAGCAGACCGCTGCTTATTCCGTTGAAATCTGGAAGCGATTCCGCAAGTGGGGCGGCATCCCGACGGGCATTACGCAGAATGTCAAGGATTTGCTGGCCAGTCAGGAAGTCGAGAACATTCTGGAAAACTCCGACTTCATCTGCATGTTGAATCAGGCATCCGGCGACCGGGAGATTCTGGCGAAGAAGTTAGGCATTTCGCCGTATCAGCTATCCTACGTCACGCAGAGCGGCGAGGGCGAAGGGCTGCTGTTTTACGGCAATGTGATTCTTCCATTTCAGGATCACTTCCCGAAGAATACCCTGCTGTACAAGGTGATGACCACCAAACTGTCGGACAAGGCAGTGCAGAATGAATATTAAACACAGGAGGTGCATTCCATGACATATGGTTTGATGCTGGGCAGCTGCATTTTCTGCACCGTGCTGACGCTGGCGGTGTACGCACTGCTGCGCGCGGCAGCGGAAGCAGACCGCGGGAGAGAGGAAGCGTATCAGCGGATGCAGCATAAGGAAGGGCAGCGCTGATGGAAAAGGAGCGCCATCGCGGCACATCCCGCTTGCAGTTCAGCAAGGAGGAACAGATGCAGGCAGTACGCGCCGGTCAGCCTGAAAGAAGCCATTCGCCGCTGCTTCACCAAGGTATTCATGCAGCCCATGCCCAACTCCATCATCAGGCGGCAGAAGCCAATGAAGATGAGAACAGCGCTGTGCAAGCCGCGCTGACAGCAGACGACATGCAGGAAGAAGCGTTCCGGGCGGCGGCGCACGCGGGGAAAGCCCCCAAGCGGCACAATGCCCGCTGGCAGCAGAAACGCGCCATCCGGCAGGAGTATGCATCCGCAAAATCTTCCCGCAGTCCAGCCAATCACATTGCTCCCGCGCCGAAGGTAGCAGCAAATGCAGTTCCCAAAGCCGAAAACATCAAGAAAAGGCTGCGCCAGACGTTTGCCCGCCATCCGACGGCTTGGGCGGTGCTTGCGCTGGCGGCGCTGCTCCTTGCGGTGATGAGCAGCCTGCAATCCTGTACGCCGCTGGCGCAGTCGGTGCTGGAATCCATCGTGATTGGCACTTATCCGGCGGAGGAAGCGGACGTAAAAGCGGCAGAAAGTGCGTATGCCGACATGGAAAGGCAGCTCAAAGAGGAAATGAGCAATTACGCCCGCAATCATCCGGAATATGATGAAGTGCAAGTGGATGCAGACGAAATTTGGCACGATCCCTATGTGCTGATTGCCATCATCTCCGCCTGCTTCGATGGGCAGGATTGGACGCTGGAAACCGCTATGCCGGTGCTGGACAAATACTTCAAGCTCCAGTACATCGTGACAGAATCCGTAACGAAAGAAACACGATACCGCATGGAAACCGAGCAGCGCTACAACCCGGAAACAGAACGCTTGGAAATGGTGACGGTTCGCGTGCCGTATGCTTATACAGTCTGTCATGTGCGGCTGGAAAACAGGAATCTGTCGCACCTGCCCGTTGTCAGCATGAGCCATCACACGATGGGCATGTACGCGCTGTACATGGCAACGCACGGCAACATGGAGGGCATTTTCCACGGCAATCCCTACGCTGTCCCGCTCAAAGACCCCATGCTGTACGACATTCCCGACGAGACGCTCGCAAGCAGCCCGACTTTCGCCGCACTCATGGCGGAGGCGGAAAAATATATCGGCTATCCGTATGTCTGGGGCGGTGCATCGCCCGAAACCAGTTTTGACTGTTCGGGCTTTGTCAGCTATGTATTCACCAATTCCGGCGTATACAATACGGGCAGGCTGGGCGCAAAGGGAGTGCGGAGCTTGTGCCGGAACGTTCCGGCGGCACAGGCAGAACCGGGCGACGTGGTGTTCTTTGAAGGCACGATGGGCGACGGCGTGGATGGCATTACGCACTGCGGCATTTATGTCGGCAATGGTATGATGATCCACTGCGGAAGTCCCATTGGCTACGCGAATTTGAACGATGCCTACTGGAAAAGCCACTTTCATTCGTTTGGGCGGATGCCCGGTCTGTAACCATTTTCGGGGAGTCCAGCGCATGGACTCCCTTTTTCCTACCCACTTTTTATCCACATTTGAAAGGAGAACAATATGCAGAGAAACATGAACCGTTCGATTCCCGCAGGGGAAGCAATGGATATTGCCAAGCAGGTGCTGCTTGCGATTCTGATGCTGATTCTGCTGTCCGTGCTGATTCCGGCGCGGGCAGAAGAAGCGGTATCCCCGATGATTGTCAGTGAGACGGCGAACAGCACCGAATATCCTGCGCTGGAAGCGGATATTCCCGTCATCACCTCGGAGGGCAAAAGCAATGTGAAAATCGCCGGGGTCAAGTCGAAAAACAAGCTGGTGCGCTACACCATCCCGGAAACGCTGCTCCGGGCGGACGAAAACTTTCTGGCGCTGATGGTGGAAGCGGAAAAATACATCGGCTATCCGTATGTATACGGCGGCAGCAAGCCGTCCACCGGGTTTGACTGCTCCGGCTTCGTGTGCTGGGTATTCCGCCAGTCGGGGGTCTATGATACCGGTCGTCTGGGTGCAAAAGGGCTGTATTCGCTCTGCACGGATGTCAGTCGAGACGAGGCGCGCCCCGGCGACTTGGTATTCTTCACGAAAACGATGGGCGCAGACGTGAAGGGCATTACCCATGTGGGCATTTATGTCGGCAATGACATGATGCTTCACGCGGGCGACCCGGTTGGTTTTGCGGATTTGCAGAGCGACAAATGGGCGAAGAAAATCTATGCCTTTGGCAGACTGCCCGTCCAGCAGGGAGCGCAGACGGATGAGTGAACCCAAGAAACGCTATCCCGCAGACCGCATCAAGCTCCATGCATTGCTGGAACGGAAAGAAAACGAGCTGTGCCGATTAACCGAAGAGGTCAATCAGCTGCGTGCGCGCGTGAAAGAAGCAGACCGCACCGCCATCAATGCCACCTGCGAGCTGTATGCGCTGACGCCGGAAATGCTCTCGGCGTTCCTCCGCACGAAATTCGGCACGCAGGACAATGCCCCTGAAATCCCCGCTGCACCCCAATTGCCCGAAGGAGAAAATGAATGAAGCGAAAATTGAAACAATGGATTGCTGTCCTCTGTCTGCTGATGCTGCTGGCGGCGAGCCTGCATCTTGCGCGGGCGGAAAGCGCGCCGACGCAGGAAGAATGTGCCCCGTACCGCATTGTGCTGACAGCCCCCGGCGGCTGGAACCGCAGCAACAGCGCCATCATCACGGTGAGCGTGAAGGATGAGCAGAATCTTGGCTGGTACCAAATGGCGTACCGGATGAACGACGGCGACTGGACGGACTGCGAGCAGCTGTTTGACAAGAGCAAGGCGGAAATCGCGGTGCATGAGAACGGTACGTTTACCTTTCGCATCACCGACCCGCACGGACACACGTTTGAAGAAAGCACCCGCGTCGCTGTCATTGACCGAAGCGCACCGACCGTGAAAGCAAGCATCAGCGGGACGACCTTGCAGGTAGAAGTGCAGGATGACTTATCCGGCGTGGCAGGTGTGCAGGTCAACAGCATGCTTTTCACCGAGGAGGCAGGGAGCACCATTCGGATTGCGCTGGATGATACGCTGGCGCGGTATGACACGCTGTTCATCCGCGCTTTCGACTATGCCGGGAACTTCTCCGAGCCTGTGCTGCTCAATAATCCCTGCTACGAAGATAATTCGCGGGTGACGGCTGCACCGACCAATTCGCCGAAACCGACAAGGCAGCCCAATTCTACGGAGAAAATCACCATCCAGCCGACGGCAACGAAGCGTCCGAACGGGCTGGGCGGCTCGCTGATTTACGTCAGCGAAGAAACTTCGACGACAGCAGCGCCGACACAAGCGCCGTCCCCGACACCAGTCATCCAGTACGTTCCTATCGGGCCGGGAATGCCCTACAAGGCGGACGGCAATGCCCATACGCTGGATGTGCTGTACAGCGCTGCGACCAACAAGCAGTTCATTACCCTGCAAAGCAAGAATGGCAGCACCTTCTACCTCGTTATCGACTACGACAAGCCCATTGACGAGGAGACGGAAATGTACGAGACATACTTCCTCAATCTGGTGGATGAGCGGGATTTGCTGGCGCTGCTGTCCGACGACGAGAAGGAAGAACTGCCGACCCCGTCGCCCGAAATCATCTATGTAACGCCTGTCCCCACGACCGTGCCGATGCCAACTGCCGTGCCAGCTGTGCCGGAAAAGGCGGGCAGCTCCGACCGAATGACGGCAGTGCTTGCGCTGGGCGCTATCCTGCTGCTGGGCGGCGCGGGCGCTTTTGTGCTGGTGAAGTACCGCAGAAACAGCGCGCGGCATCGGGCAGACAACGATTTTATGCTGGATGACGACGACGAAAGTGCCGAATAAGGAGAAGCCGCATGGAATTGTATATCGCAGAAAAGCCCAGCGTGGGGCGCACCATTGCCAGCGTCGTCGGCGCAAACGAGCGAAGAGACGGCTATTGGGAGGGAAACGGCAGGCTGGTCAGCTGGTGCATCGGGCATCTGGTGGCGCTGGCGATGCCGGAAGCGTACCGCAGCGATTATCAGCGCTGGCGTTACAGCGATTTGCCCATTCTGCCCGAAAAGTGGCAGTACACCGTCGTCGCGGAGACGAAAAAGCAGTTTGACCTTCTCCGCCGTCTGATGAATGACAGCCGCGTGACGAGCCTTGTCTGCGCGACCGATGCAGAACGCGAAGGTGAGCTGATTTTCCGGCTGGTCTATGCAATGGCAGACTGCCGGAAGGAGGTGCGCCGCCTCTGGATTTCCTCAACAGAAGAAAGTGCGATTCGCCAAGCCCTTTGCCGGATGAAGCCCATGCGCGACTATGATAATCTTTATCGGGCAGCGCTGTGCCGCGCACAGGCGGATTGGCTGATTGGCATCAACGCCACGCGCCTGTATTCGCTGCTGTATGGGCGGCCGCTTCCGACGGGGCGCGTCATGAGCCCGGCGCTGGCGATGCTGGTGCAGCGGGAAGCGGCGATTGCTGACTTTCACCCCACGCCGTTCTTTGCCGTAAAGCTGGAAACTGACCCGCTTGCCGCAAAGTCGGAACGCATGGATGACCTGACCGAAGCCCGTACCCTGCTGGAATGCTGCAACCAAGCGCCGTATGCAGTGGTGCAGAAGATTGCGCGCAGGCAGCGCAGCGAAAATCCGCCGCTGCTGTATGATTTGACCACGCTTCAGCAGGATGCCAACCGGCTGTTCGGCTTTACTGCCCAGCAGACGCTGGATTACGCCCAGAGCCTGTACGAGAAGCAGCTGCTGACCTACCCGCGCACGGACAGCCGGTATCTGACGCAGGACATGCAGGAGAAACTGCCGGAACTGGCTGCCCGCGTGTGCCGTGCGCTGCCGTTCGCATCCGCCTTGGAACTGCACCCGCATCCCGAACGGGTTGTGGATGACAGCAAAGTCAGCGACCACCCCGCCATTATGCCAACCGCCGCAATGCCCGCTCAGGCGCAGCGCATCAATGCCCTGACGACGGGCGAACGCGACTTGCTTCACCTCGTCTGCACCCGGCTGCTGTGCGCGCTGGAAGAACCTTTCGCGTATGAAGAAACAACCGTCACGCTGCTGTGCGGTGCGCATGAATTTGGGGCAAAGGGCAGGCGGATTACCCAGATGGGCTGGAAGCGCATTTGGTACACCTTCCGCGGAAGTCTTGGCGGACGGGTGAACGAGGAGGAGAAGCTGCAGGAAAACGTCATCTCGGCTGACCTTGCAGAAGGCGCGAAACTGCCGATTCTCCGCGCATCCATTGAGGAAGGAAAGACCACCCCGCCGCCGCATCACACCGAAGGCACGCTGCTGCACGCAATGGAAACCGCCGGTGCAGCGGACATCCCCGAAAATGCGGAGCGAAAAGGCATCGGCACACCCGCCACCCGTGCTGCCATTTTGGAGAAGCTGATTGAAACGAAGCTGATTGAGCGCGTCGGGGAAAAGCGGAAGAAGGTGCTTGTGCCGACGACCAAGGGGAAAGCCCTTGCCGCGGTTCTGCCGGAAAGTCTGCGCTCGCCCCTGCTGACATCTGCATGGGAGCAGCGCTTGCAGCAAATCGAACAGGGCGCAGAGAAGCCCGAAGATTTCATGCGGGATATTCAGGCGTTCGTAAAAGAGCTGACGGTGAATCCGCAGCGAGTTGAACATGCGGAGACGCTGTTTCCGCCGCTCCGGGAGAAAATCGGCAGCTGCCCCAAATGCGGCGCGGCAGTTACGGAGCATCCCCAGGGGTATCTGTGCGAAAACCGTATCTGCGGATTCGCACTCTGGAAAAAGGGCGGTATCCTTGCCCATGCGGAAACGCCCCTGACCGCCGCCGAAGCAAAGACGCTGCTGACAAAGGGAGCTGTCCGCAAAACCGCTTTGCACTCAACACGCACCAACGCCCGCTATGATGCCGTGCTGCATCTTGATTTCGGCAAGGATGGCAGGGCAATCCTGCGCCCGCGCTTTGACTGATGAAAGGATGATGAAAATGAAGAAACTCATAGCGCTCCTGCTTGCGCTGCTGACCTGTTTTGCCGCTGCCTTGGCGGATACTGGAAGTAGGCCGGAAATTCCGCAGGGAACGCTGAACGCCGAGGTAATGCCGTTTACGCCGGGGCAGACCTACGCAGTGTATTCCGCGCCGGACAGCAGAAGCATCCGCGGTGCGAAGGGACGCGCGCGGGTCAGCACCAACGGCTGGATTCAGGTGTTCGGTGCGGAAGGTGACTGGCTGCTGGTGCAGTATGCCATCACCCCGGAGCACTGCCGCATCGGGTATATTGACAAGAACGCACTGCCCCAAGATATGGTTGTTCCCCCGCTGGCGCTGGAAGCTGTGCCCGCCATCGTCAGCTATGACGTTTCCGTAACGGATGACCCGCTGATGAGCCAGACGCCGATGACCCGCCTGACGGAAAACACCAGCGTGACGGCGCTGGCGAGCATGGGCGACTGGACGTACATCGAAGCGGGTACAGGCAAGAGCCGCTTCCGCGGGTTCGTCCCCACCGAGTGTCTGCTGGGAACAGTTACCGACACCCGCGAGGCAAACCGTGCCATCCTCGGCAGCTGGAAGCTGTATGCGGGCAGCTCCGTGGATGCGGAACAGATGACCTTCCTTGCGGATGGCAGCATGACGGGCTGCGCAGTGCTGGCAGACGGGACGCGCGCTGATTTCTGCGGCGCATGGGAGATTCAGGAATACGATACCCGCCGCGAACGCTACTGGAACGATTCGGAGTTTGAACTGACGCTTTCGCGCGGCAGCGCTACGGAACAGTATGGGCTGCGGATTTGCCGCCAGATGACGGCGGATGGCGGATATAAGTACGCGCTGATTCTCTCCGACGGCGCAAAGGAAAGCAGCATGGTACTGGAATAAAGGAGGCGTGATTTCTCCTAAACGCCAGCCGCCCTCCCGATTTTTCCGGAAGGGCGGCTGGGGTCAGTTCCATTCAGGCTGCGTCAAAAAGTCGTGGATGTTTCGGTGCTTGATGCCGTCGCGGCTCATGTCAAGCTCGTCCATCGACACCACATATTTGGGGAAGTTGTCCGGCACGGAAGCGTAAACGCCAAATTCCCGCTGAATCGTCTCGTCGGAGGCCAGCAGATAGCATACCTGCACATAGAGTTTTTCGTGCTGCTTCTGCCCGACGAAATCAATCTCCCGGCTGCCGATTTTGCCGACGGTGACGGTGTAGCCGCGGCGCAGCAGCTCCATGTAGACGATGTTTTCAAGAATGAGGTTGATGTCCTTCATGTTCCCGCCGAACACCGCTTCCCGCAAGCCGTGGTCTGCCATATAGTATTTCTCGTTCGTCGCGAGAATCTGCTTGCCCTGCAAGTCCTCCCGATTGACCTGATAGAACAGGTACGCTTCGGTGCAGTACTTGATGTAATTCAGCACTGTTTCGGGCGCAACCGTGCGGTGTTCGCTTTTCAGAAACTTCGCAATGGATGTGGATGCGAACGTTGTGCCGATATTGCCGATGACATACGCCACAATGCGGGCGAGCAAATCCACATCGCGGATTTTGTTGCGCCTGACCACATCGTTGAGGACGACCGAATTGTAGATGTCATGCAGATACTGCCTGCATGGTTCGGGCGCATAGCGGAGATTGGCAAGGTAGGGCATTCCGCCCAGCGTCAGGTACTGCTGAAAAGCTGCCGCGTCGGATGCACCGGGTTCAACCGTTCGGTAGAGTTCGAGAGATTCAGCAAAAGAGAAGGGGTAAATGGTAAATTCCACATAGCGCCCGCCCAGCACGGTCGCCAGTTCGCCGGACAGCAGCTTGGCGTTGGAGCCGGTGATGTAAATGTCGCAGTCCAGCTCAATGCGGAAGGAGTTTATGGCTTTTTCCCACTGCGCAACTTCCTGAATCTCGTCAAAAAACAGGTAAACTTTGCCCGCAATGGCAGCTGCCCGTTTCAGCACCTCTTCGTGCAGCGCCTGTGCCGTGCAGAGGTGCGCATTGCTCATGACCTCGAAGTTAAACGAAATCATCTGCGCATCCTGAACGCCCGACGCTTTCAGCTCATCCTTAATGAGATTCAGCATGACGGACTTGCCGCAGCGCCGGATGCCGGTCATCACCTTCACCAAATCTGTCCCGATAAACGGACGGATACGCTTCATGTACATTTCCCGCTGAATCATGCGGCACAGCCTCCCTTCGATGATACACATAGTATGGCACAGATACGAAGAAAAATCAAGCAGAAACAAAAGACTTTTTCAGCTATAACTGAAAAACTTCATCTTTGACGCAGAAAATTCACTTACAGATTATCTCACTTGCGCTTTTCCTGCGCCGAAGCACTCATACCACCAAAACAAAAAGAACGAAATGGAGCGATAAAAAACAATGACATACCTAAATCAGCTGATGCGCGCCCGGCGCCTGACCAAGGCGGAACTTTCCCGGAAGAGCGGCATCCCGGACACCACCCTGCGCGATTTGCTCAGCGGCAGCGTGCGGCTGGAGAACTGCAAGGCGGGCACGATTCTCCGCCTTGCGCGCGCCTTCCATGTTTCCGTTGAGGAACTCCTGATGCACGGCGGCGAACACCCTGCGGATTATCCGGAGCATCGTGCGCAGTCCGTGCCGGAGGACGAGCAGACGGCGATCTGCGCGCTGCTTCATGCCCTCTCGCAGCTGCTGCCCGATTCCTGATGACCGCGCAGATGGTGGACTGCATCGGACTGCTTGCCCAGCAGGAATGCCCGCGCTGCCGGCAGGGATTCTGCACGGAAACGGACGAGCGCTGCCGCCTGATAGAGCAGGACGAACGCAGCTTCCAAGCCGGAAGCCTCGACTGCGCCTATTTTGCTGACTGCGTAATGCCCGCCGACTGGACGCTGACCGACCTTGCCGCCTACGCGCTGTGGTATGCGAGCGGCGCAGACTGACGCAGAGGAGAAAAACATGCAGACAAAAGTACAAGCCTATGTGCAGCTGGCGGATGAAACAGCGCTGAAAATCACGGGAAATTACCTTGATTGGTTGTCGTTCCTGACCACGGCATCAAGGCTCTATAAATATCCCTACCACGACCAGCTGATGATTTATGCGCAGCGCCCGGATGCAAGCGCCTGTGCCGCGTATGAGCTCTGGAACGGCACTATGCACCGCTACATCCGGCGCGGCGCAAAGGGCATTGCCCTGCTGAACCCCACCGCCAACGGAATGCGCATCCGATATGTCTTTGACGTGTCGGACACGGGGACGCGGGCAGATTCGCGGAATGTAGACGTGTGGCAGCTGACGGAAGCAGCAGAACCGGCTGTCCGCAAGATGCTGGCAGAAGAATTTTCTGCGGATGCGTCGATGCGTCTTGTCCAGCAGATTGAACAGCTTGCCGAGCGTCAAGCGCTTGCCTACTGGAACGAACACCGCCGCGACATTCTCGACAGTGTTGACGATTCGGCATTATCGGAGTACGATGATTTTGCGGCGGGGGCGTCCTTCCGAAAAGCAGCGGCGGCAAGCATCTCGGCTGTCATCCAGACCCGATGCGGACTGGAACCGGAGCTTCTGCGGGAGGATTTTCAAGAGGTCATGGACTGGAACACGCCCGCAGCCGCGGCGGAACTGGGCAAGGCAGTCAGCACGATTGCCGAGCAGGTGCTCCGCCAGATAGAAAGAACCGTCCGAAATGCGGAAAGGAGCATGGAACATGAGCGAACTGAAGTACACACAGCACGGGGATTGCCTGCTGCCGGAAATGGACCTGACCGAAGAGGAACAGCAGCCGCTGGGCAAGTACGGGATGATGCGCCAGCAGTATCTGGCGAGCGAGCGTCCGGGGCTGTATACGCGGCTGCTCCTGAGCGGGCGGCTGATGACGCACCTGCACGAAATCGAGCAGAGCGCGCAGAATCGGCTGAACAGCCTGATGCAAATCCTGCCGAAGCAGAGCGGCGTGACCGAGGACATGAAGGCGGAGAACCCGATGCGCTGGGCGGCGCAGATGAACAGCCTGAAACATCAGGCGGAGGAAATGATTCTTTCGGAGCTGATTTACAGCTAAGCGGTTATACGCCGCAGCTGGAGCAGATGAGTTTCTTCCTGCCGACAGAAAACGAGCAGATTCAGCTGGTGGACAATTTTGAGGCGGAGAGTGCGCAAGCACCCTTCGCTTTTTCTGTGCCGCAGGAAGTGGTGGATGAATTTCTGCGCAGCGGCAGCAATACGACAGACCATCGGATGAAAGTCGCGGCGGACTTTGCCAAGCAGCTTCCGACTGAAACCATTGCCCAGCGCCTTCCGCGGATTTATCGCGGCGGATTCGGCATGATGTACATGGGCAAGCCGTACAGCGCGTGGTACGACGCAACCGGCATTCGGGTTGCAAGCGGGAAAAGCGCCCGCGATGTGCCGAATGCGCAGCGGATTGCATGGGCGGATGCCGCACGGCGCATCGGGGAGCTGCTGGAATCCGGCGAATTTCTTGGCATGATGGAGCTGGCACAGACCCCGGTGCATGAGCGGGCAATGGCAGCGCAGGGGCTTTGGTACATGTACCACGACATGGCGGAGGAAGGCAAAGGCTATTTTCCCTCCATGAAGAGTATTCGCGGAAGCAGCTTCCCCGAAGAAACAGCGCGGCTGACGGAGCAGCTTGCCAACCCGGAATTTCTGTCAAGGCTGACAGCAGAAGCAGCGCAGTTTGCGGAAGATGCGCGGGAAAATCGGAACCTCCTGCGATTTCCCTTCCACAACCCGGAGGCTGTCCTGAACACGCTCAAAGAGCTGGCGTTTCCGCGGCGCGGCTATGACTCCCTGCTTGTCGAAGTCCCCAAACCGGACGGCTTCATCACGGAGGATGAAATCGACGATATCCTCAGCAGCGGCGGCAATATGTCGGGCGGCAAACGGCGCATCTACCAGTATTTCACCGAAACGCCTGCACGCTCGATGACCGAAAAAGCGAATTTCCTCAAAGACGAGTATGGCATAGGCGGGCGTTCTCCTGCGGTATCCGGTGCGGATGGCAGCAATGAAGCGCATGACAGCAAGGGCATTGTGCTGCAAAAAAACGGCTGCGCGCCTGTCAAAATGCAGTGGACGAAGGTGGCGGCGCGCATTGACACGCTGATTCGCCAGGGGCAGTACCTGACGCAGGATGCAGCCGCCGACCGTGGCAGACAAGAAGCAGACGAAGATGCCCTCCCAAAGGAAGTAGCGCCGGATGTGGACGATGAAAATCGGGCGGAGCAAGGCAAAGAAGCAGACGAATCTGTTTCCGCCGAGGAAAGCGCCGCGTCTGCTGATGCCGCTGAAAATCCAGCATCATCCGAAACGGCTGCCTATGCGGTTGGCGATACGGTCTATCTGGACGGCACGCCCTTTGTGATCGAGGCAAAAAGCGCGTTCGGCGTTCAGCTACGCGACCCGTCCCAGCGCTATCCTATTTTCCGGGCGGAAAGTCTGCCGCGCTTCGAGCAGCTGCTGGCAGCGGACGAACGGAACGCACATTTCCTGCCAGCAGCAGAAACTGCGCTGCGGAATATTGTGCTTGATTTGTCCGCCAGCGCATCCGAACAGCGCGAACCAGCGCCCGAACCGCCAGCGGCAGAAAACTTCCGCATTACGGACGAACATTTGGGAGAAGGCAGTGCAAAAGCGAAATTCAGTGCGAACATCGAAGCCATTTCCGTGCTGAAGATGGTCGAAAGCGAGCATCGTTCGGCATTACCGCAGGAACAGGAAGTGCTGTCCCGCTATGTGGGCTGGGGCGGCTTGCCGCAAGCCTTTGATGAGCGCAGCGAGGCGTGGCACAGCGAATACAGCGCGCTGAAATCCCTGCTGACACAGGAAGAATACGAAGCCGCCCGTGCATCTACCCTGAATGCGCATTACACCAGCCCGACCGTTATCCGTGCCATTTATGCGGCGGTGGAACAGCTGGGATTTCGGTCGGGCAACGTGCTGGAACCCAGCTGCGGCGTGGGCAATTTCTTCGGGATGCTGCCGGACAGCATGAAGGAAAGCCGCCTGTACGGGGTGGAGCTGGACAGCATCACGGGACGCATTGCCCAGCAGCTGTATCCCAAGGCGCACATCACCATTGCAGGCTTTGAAACGACTGACCGCAGGGATTTCTTTGACCTTGCCATCGGCAATGTGCCGTTTGGGGCGTATCAGGTGCAGGACAAAGCCTTTGCCCGCCACAATTTCCTGATTCACGATTACTTTTTTGGTGCGACTCGTTCCTAAGTGAAAAGCTTAGGTGCAAATTTTGAAAGGCAGGTGAACCAGAATATTTGCAAACTAACAATTCGATTGGTGGAATGATGGGGTAACGCCCTGAAACGCCATCCTTAATACTCCGACTGGCTCTGCTCAAAAGGCAGATGTTCAGAAGCTCGGTGAAGTCGGCAGAGAGCTACCGTCTTGCGGCTGTGTGAACACCGCAACGAAAGCTGTCCAGCGGTGGATGGTGTAGCCTATATGCCGGAGGTCTACAAAATATCTATGGTGAGAATGTCCACGACGGACTGACGAAAACCGCGAATGTAAGGGTCTATACCATGACGGCATAGAAATGTGCTGGTAGCGTTCATCGCTAATCAGTGTGGTGGAGTAAAAATTGATGTTATGAAACACCATAGCACGTTACAGGCGTGTTCAAGCTGACAGGCT
>OHHG01000147.1_pt1 | contig 27316 bp, 30 predicted proteins | sample 1567991 | NCBI WGS metagenome assembly OHHG01 (sample SAMEA3879588, study PRJEB24766) | human gut metagenome | biome: human-associated habitat; feature: feces | place: USA | collected 1985/1987
CAGCCGCCGGAGCGGTGCTTAAGCCGTCAGGCGGGAATTGTGCGGTGTTGCCTTAAAGGAAAAGCCTTCCCCCAAGGGGAAAGGTGGCGCGGAGCGCCGGATGAGGGGCAAGTTTGCCGTTATTGTCCATAAATGGGTTGTCGTGGGAAGGCTGCCCCTCATCAGTCACCTTCGGCGACAGCTTCCCCCAAGGGGGGAAGCCAAAAAAATCCCTTCTGTGGTGTCACACCACAGAAGGGATTTTCTTTTATTTTGCTTTTTCAGCAGCTTTTTTTGCTTTTCGCTTTTTGTGCTTGCGGGCGATGAACAAAATCACCAGCAGCAGTGCGGCTGCGGCACCGCAGGCGGCCGCGAGCAGGGGCACTTTGCTTGCGGGGGCCTGCACGGCGGCAAACGCCGTGGTGCCCGCAGGTGCGGTGCAGGTCAGGTAGCTGCCGTCCACACTCGTCTCGGCCTGCTGCCAGCCTGCATCGGTCTTGACCCACAGCACAGTGTTGTCGGTTGTCTCGGGCGGCATGTAGCGCAGGGTGTGACCCGTGTCGGCGGGCAGCTCCAGCCCCCAGGCCTCGACCAGAGTGCCGAGGGTCTGGGGCGCATCGTCGAGCTCATGGAGCATCAGCTCATCGGTCGTATCAAAGCTGCCCTCCACCAGAACGATGGATCGGCCGCTGCGCTTCTCCTGACTCTGGCGCACAGTGTTCATGCTGTTGTACTCGGCATGGATCGTAGCGTCAAAGGTCATGTTGGTCAGGTCCACATCCTCCCAGCTGCCGTACTGGCCCTCGTGATGGGGCACCGGCGGGAGCTGGTCGGTCGGAAAATCGCTGCCGTAGGGAATGTAATACTCCTGCACCAGTGAGTCGTCCTCGGTCACAAAGCGGATGCAGAGGCTTGAAAAATCGCTGGGCAGGTTCTCCTGCGCGGCAAATTCCTCATAGGGCAGCGGCTCGGCAATGCCCTTGTAGCTTACGCTGTCGATGCCGGCGGTGCCCGTATCCACAAAGGTGTTGCCGGTCACGCTGCCGTCGAGCGGGTCGTTTACGATACCGGCGATCGCGCCGATCTGCTCGCTGCCGCTCTCGATCATGACCATGGCGCGGCAGTTTTCGATGGTGGCGCCGCTGCCGGCAATGCCGCCCACCTGCTTGGAGCCGGACAGGCGGCACTTGGCGTAGCTGTCGCGGATGACGGATTTGCTCACACCGGCCACGCCGCCCACGCCGGTGGCGTCCTCGGCGTCCACCGCGCCGAAGCCGCGGCAGTCGATGACAGAGCCCATCTCGGCATCGCCGACAATACCGCCGGCGCGCTGCTTTTTGGCGCTGACGGTGCCGTAGTTGGTGCAGTCGCGCGCCACAACACGGGTCTTGAAGGTAAAGTTCAGCGACTCGCTGCCGGCGATGGTGTAGTCATCCTCTGGGTCGAGGTCATTCTCGCGTGCCATTGCGCCGGTGATGCCGCCTGCATTGATGTCGGCGTAGACAGAGCCGCTGTTGATGCAGTTGGAAACCTTGGCCTCGACATCGCTGTCGGTGTCCTCATCGGAGATGTCGTCCACGAGGTCGTCTGCATCCCGGTTGACATTCTCACTGGCGCCGGACAGCGTCTGGCCGATCTTGTTGATCTGGTTGGAGATGGCGCGGACATCGTTGATCAGCGCCTGAGAATTGCCGCTGGCGCTTGTGTTGAGACTTCTGACAATATCGCCGATGCCGGTCAGGTTGCTGCTCAGGTCGTTTTTGCTGGCCGTGATCGCGTCACGGTTGGTCAGCTCGACCTTGGGGATCTCAACATCCACAGAATCGGGGATGGCATCGCTGATGCCGTCCACCAGATCCTTGGCGATGTCTTTGTTTTCCGGCTCCTCTACAATGTAGCCGGTATCCGCCTGATTCTGATCCGGCGTGGGCATGGGGCCGACGGTCGGATCGCTGTCATCCGCGGCGGTGCCGGGATCGGGCTGGCTGTGGGCCTCACGCGCAGTGTCCGACTCTGCCTGCTCGGCGGGGGTATCCTCTGCAGCGGGCTGGTCTGTCTGCTCTGCGGGGGCGTCCTGCGTCACGGCAGGCTGCTCGGCCGGGGCAGTGTCGGCAGACTCCTCCGGCGCAGCCGCAGTCGTTTCCTCCTCCGAGCTGCTGCCGGTGAGGTCACCGATGGAGTAGCCGGGGTCGATGATCGCACCGTCCGGCTGCTTAGTCGCATTGGGGTCGCTTGCATCGCCGGTGGTGTCCTTCAGATTCTGCTTGAACTGGGTCAGGTCGGTCTTGACGGTCTGGGAGCTGATGGAGAGGCCGTCCCCCGCCTGCTTGAGCAGATTCTCGATGGCGCTGCGGGAGCTGGTGACGCTGTTCTGCAGATTGTGCAGCTGGTTGGACAGGTCACTGCTGGCGGCGCTTGCGTCATCGCAGGCGCGGTCGACCAGTGTCTGCAGGGTGGTCATCTCCTCGCTCAGCTCCTGCAGGGTATCCTTGGTGTACTGCAGGGTGCTGCTGGGCTCCATCTGGCCCACGATGCCGCCGCTCTCCTTGCGGGCGTAGACGGTGCCGTAGTTGACGCAGCCCTCGATGTAGCCGGTCTGGCTGCCTGCGATACCACCGACATTGTAGCCCATGTGCTGGTAGCCAACGGTGCCGCGGTTCATGCAGGCGCGGATCACGCCGCTGGACTGGCCTGCGATGCCGCCGATGTCGGTGATGTCGGCGGCGTTCTCGGTGCCGATCAGGTCGCCGAGGGTCAGCTCCGACAGGTCAATGTCGTTCTGCTCCACCGTGGTGTTGACGCTGGCTGCATTGGTGGAGTTGGCGATGATGCCGTGGTTCTGCCCGGCAAGGCCGCCGATGAAGTGGGCGCCGTAGACGCTGCCGGTGGTGGTGCAGCTCTCGATCACGCCGGTGGCAAGGTTATTGCCGGCGATGCCGCCCACGATGGACGCGCCGGAGGAAACACCCTCAAACCGGCAGTTGTGCAGCGTGCCGGCATTGCTGCCGGCAAGGCCGCCCACGGTGGTGCGGCTGCCGGAGGGCATGGCGCGGCCGCGCACGACAAGGTCGCGGATATTGGCCCCCTTTTGGACATAGCGGAAGAAGCCGATGACCGAGCCGTCATCCACAAGGCTCAGGCCGGAGATCACATGGCCCTGCCCCTCAAAAACGCCGCTGAAGGATGGGATGCCGGTAAAGCCGCTGCCGGTCACCTCAAGGTCGGTGTCCAGCACAACGGTGCGGTTCTCGCTCCAGCTGTCCAGACGGCAGTAGTCGGCCAACTGCAAAAGCTCGTCCACCGTGCCGATGTGGTAGGTCTCTTTGGTTTCCGGCTTGGACTCGCTCTCCCCCTCCGCAAAGACGGGCAGGGCGAGGCTCAGCGTCAGGCAGAGGGCGAGCAGCGCAGCCCAAAGGCGGCGCGTTAAATCAGAAGTGCGGTTCATTCGGCGTCGCCTCCTTTCGCGGTGTCGTCAGTCGTGTCGGGGTTATCCGCAGTTTCGCGGACATTCTCCTCCGACAGGTACATGTCAGGCTTTTCAACCGTGAGCTCGGTGCCGGTGGCAATGCTGGCGTTGAACTGGCCGTGCAGCACACCCTTGATCTCGGCATCCACAACGCCGTTGATGTAGCCGCGGACGCGGCCGTTGACATGCATTGTGCCGCTGGCGGTGCGGGTGATGCCGCCGACGCCCTTCATCTCAAAGCTGGTGCGCTCGATGATCGTATCGCCGAGGATCAGGATCTGCGGCAGCACAAAGAGGACCAGAAGGATCGAAACGATGGTGCCGCGGCCCAGACAGGTGCCGATGGCAGAGATAACGGGGTTCGTGGTCAGGACGCTGATCAGGATACCGGCGGATGCCAGAATAGAGCCGGAGGTGAAGATCGTCGGGAAGGACTCGTTCAGCGCGGCGACCATGGCCTCCTTCGGGCGCATGACCTTCTTCAGGTCGGTGTAGTGGCTCGAGATAACGATGGCGTAGTCGATGTTTGCGCCCATCTGGATCGAGTTGACGATCAGATAGCCGAGGAAGTACAGCGGGGTGTGCTGCAGATACGGCACCGAGAAGTTGATCCAGATACTGCCCTGAATGACGATGATGAGCAGCACCGGCAGACCGGCAGACTTGAAGGTGAACAACAGGACCAGAATAACGAACAGCGCAGACAGCACACTGATGAGCAGGTTATCCTCACCGAAAGAGCTGGACAGGTCCATGGCGCTGGTGGTGTTGCCGACAACATAGAACGAATCCTTGTCGTAGTATTTGCCGATGATGTCGTGCATCCGGTTGACAAAGGCAAAGGTCTCGTCAGTTTCCTCGGGCAGGTTCAGATAGACGACCATACGGCTGTAGCTGTCGCTCTGCAGCTGCTTCTGGGCCTCGTCCAGCTGGTCAAACAAATCGTCCAGTGTGTCCTGCACATCGCCGGAAAGCGTGATGTTTCCGTCATGCATCTCCTGCTCCAAAAAGCGGAACATATCATAAAGCGGCACGCGGTAATCGTCCAGACCGTTGATGATCTCGCCGTACTCGTCATGATCGACAGCATAGGCACCGTACAGCGCCTTGGCGACCTCATAGTCCAGATCAGCCAGCTCGGCCAGCTGGCGCGGGGTCAGCGCATCGGTCAGCACATAGCCGTCCATCGCCTCGATGTTGGCAAGGCCCTTCGTGGATTTGACCTCGGCGCAGCTGTCCAGCTCGTCAAGGATCGCACCCTCGGCCTCATAGTTGCCGGCAGGCACAATGACAGCGACCATGTTGCTGGAGCCGAACTCGTTTTTGATCTTCTGGTAGGCGATCTGGCGCTCGTTCTGCTTTGCTGTGACCAGATCGGTGAAGGTGTAGCAGTAGGGGCAGAGGTTGGCAAAGACGGCCGCTGCGATGATGACAACGCCGAAGATCGGCGGAATGACAAAGCGGGTCTTGATGTCGAATTTGCCGACCGCCGTGATCTTGGGAATGAGGTTCTTGTGGCGGGTCTTGTCGATGAGCTTGCTGAACAGGACCAGCAGGCCGGGCATCAGCGTGAAAACGCAGAGCATACTGAACAGGATGGCCTTGATCAGCACCGTGGCAAGGTCGCGGCCGATGCCGAAGTGCATGAAGGCCAGCGCGGCCAGACCGCTGATGGTGGTCAGCGAGGAGGAGGAGATCTCGGGGATCGCCTTGGAGAGGGCCGCAATACAGGCCTCGCGGGTGGGCAGCGTCTCATGCTCATCGCTGAAGCGGTGGCAGAGGATGATGGCGTAGTCGATGGCCAGCGCCAGCTGCAGGATGACGGTGACCGAGTTGGAGATGAAGCTGATGGTGCCGCACAGGAAGTTGGTGCCCATGTTCAGCAGGGCGGCGGCGCCGAAAGTCATGATCAGAACCGGGACCTCGGCGTAGGAGCGGGAGGTCAGTGTCAGCACGACAACAATGATGACGGCGGCGATGATGACGATGACCAGCATCTCGCTCTGCAGATCGGCCGAGGAATCGTAGCCGACCTCCGAGTAGATCGAGGTATCGTAGCTGCCCTCCAGCTTGTCACGGATCTGCTGCAGGGCGTTCTCGGCGCGCTCGTCCCCTACCTCAGCATCAAAGCTGACGGAAAAGAGGGCTGAGGCATCTTTGTAATGATCCTTGGTGTCATCAAATTCGACCGTGGAGACACCCTCGATGTCCTCGATCTGCGCCTGCAGGTCAAGTGCGGTGTCGTAGGTGATGTTTGAGACCATGACATTGGCTGTGCCGTAGGTGACGAAGTTGTCGTTCATGACGGTCAGGCCCTGACGGGTCTCGGTGGTGTCCGGCAGGTAGGTCGTGATGTCATCCTCGACCTTGACCCAGCCGGAGGCAATGACGCTGAAGATCAGCGCAAATATGTATAACAGAAAGAACAGGTTGCGTTTATCAACGATAAACGCAGCGAGCTTTTCCATGCCGCCGCCTTTTGCCTTTTCATTCTCCAAGGGTATACAGCCTCACTTTCCCATTATAGATACCAAAAGGATACTACAATATTATACGAAATGCAAGCCTGCGGGAACACGGTCAAAACTGTGGGAATGTACAAAGAAACGATGAAGCTTTTGTTAAGGTGTACAAACAAAAGAGCCTTCCCCCACAGGGGGAAGGCTTTCAGACGAACGACTGCGGTGCAAAACAAAAAGTACCGTGCGGTACAAACCACACGGTACTTGAAAAGCGATTGGGTAAGCTAAATTACTTCAGCTCGACCTTAGCGCCGACCTCAGCCAGCTTCTTCTGGATGTCCTCAGCGTCAGCCTTGGAAGCCTGCTCCTTCAGCTTGGCGTTCGGGGTCTCGACCAGCTTCTTGGCCTCCATCAGGGAAGCACCGGTCAGCTCCTTAACGGTCTTGATGACCTGCATCTTGTTAGCGCCAACGTCAGCCAGAATGACATCGAACTCGGTCTTCTCCTCCTCAGCGGGAGCAGCAGCGCCGCCGGCAGCGGGAGCAGCAGCAGCAACAGCAGAAACGCCGAACTCCTCGCAGATGGTGTCAACGAGCTCTTTCAGCTCCAGAACAGTCATAGTCTTGACAGACTCGACAATGGCAGTGATCTTCTCAGAAGCCATGGTAGTTACCTCCATAAATTTTATAGTTTTAAGCGGCGCGGTTTGTATTCAAAGAGCGCTGCGCCGGTGCGCTCAACCTGCTTGACCTGAAATCAGGCAGCAGTCTCGTCCTGCTTGTCGACGATACCCTGCAGGGCAACAGCCAGACCACCAACGATACCGTTGAGGGAGCCAGCCAGCATAGAGAGCAGGCCTTCGCGGTTGGGCATGGTGGACAGGCTCTTGACACCTGCAGCATCCATGACAACACCATCGCAGAAGCCACCCTTGACGACAAAGCGCTTGGACTTGTCGGCGTCAGCAAACTTGCACAGGATGCGAGCAGCAGCAGCCGGATCCTCAGCAGACAGAGCGATAGCCGTGTCACCCTTGAAGCAGTCGGTCAGAGCCTCGTACTGGGTGCCCTTGACGGCCAGACGCAGCATGGTGTTCTTGACGACCATGTAATGGACGCCAGCCTCACGCAGCTCCTTACGCAGCTTGGTGTCGTCAGCCACGCTGATGCCGTTGTAAGCAACAACAACACCGGCCAGAGAAGAAACGATCTTCTCGTTCAGGTCCTTAACAAGAGCCTTCTTGGCTTCCAGAATCTTTGCACTGGGCATTTGAAATTCACCTCATTCCACTTACAGATTGGTTTCGGTAAGCGGCTTTTTTGTGATGTACAGAAAAAAGCCCCTTCCCGTCGCCGGGAAAGGGCTTGAAAGCATTGCAATCAAACGCACGTTTCTCGGCAGGTGGGATATTCTCCCGTTATGCCTTGCGGCACCTGCTGTCTCAAAAACAGCTTAATTATTATAGCACGCGAACGTACGTTTGTCAATAGAAAAAGCGGAATTCTCTATTTAATTCATTGCCCATGTTCATGGGCGACCAATAGCGGAACGCCGCTTCGCGTCGTTTAATTGAGCGCGCATATGCGCAACGCGCTCAATTAAACACCATACTTATTGGTAGCAACGCGGACGCCGGGGCCCATGGTGGTGGCGACGGTAGCGCTCTTGAAGTACTGGCCCTTGGCAGCGGCGGGCTTAGCCTTGGCGATGGCCTCGAGGACGGTGTCCAGGTTGGTCATCAGCTTCTCGGCGCCGAAAGAGGCCTTGCCGATGGGCACATGGATGATGTTCTGCTTGTCCAGACGGTACTCGATCTTACCGGCCTTGGCATCGGTGACGGCCTTGCCGACATCGGGGGTAACAGTGCCGGCCTTCGGGTTGGGCATCAGACCACGGGGGCCCAGGACCTTACCGAGACGGCCGACGCGGCCCATCATGTCAGGGGTGGTGACCAGAACATCGAAGTCCAGATAGCCGCCGGCGATCTTGGCGATCAGATCGTCATCGCCGACCTCCTGAGCGCCTGCAGCCTCAGCGGCCTTGGCAGCGTCGCCCTTAGCGATGGCGATAACGCGGACATTCTTGCCGGTGCCGTTGGGCAGGACGACAGCGCCGCGAACCTGCTGGTCAGCGTGGCGGCTGTCAACGCCCAGACGGACGTGCAGCTCGACGGTCTCGTCGAACTTAGCGGTAGCGGTCTTGCAGCACAGCTCCAGAGCTTCGCTGGGATCGTAAGTCTTGTTGTTCTCGATCAGCTTCGCAGCGTCGATATACTTCTTGCCGTGTTTCATTGCGTATTACCCTCCTATTCAGCCCTCAACGGTAACGCCCATGCTGCGGGCGGTGCCCTTGATCATGCTGACAGCGGCTTCCAGAGAAGCAGCGTTCAGGTCGGGCATCTTGGTCTTGGCGATCTCCTCGGCCTGTGCCAGCGTGATGGAGCCAACCTTGTTCTTGTTGGGCACGCCGGAAGCAGTGTCGATGCCGGCAGCCTTCTTGATCAGAACGGGCGCCGGAGGGGTCTTGGTGATGAAGGAGAAGGAGCGGTCAGCGTAAACCGTGATGACGACGGGGATGATCATGCCCATCTGGTTCTTGGTACGCTCGTTGAACTCCTTGGTGAACGCCATGATGTTGACGCCCTTCTGACCCAGAGCAGGACCAACAGGGGGAGCCGGAGTTGCCTTGCCGGCGGGGATTTGCAGCTTGATGTAGCCAGTGATTTTCTGTGCCATAATACTTGCACCTCCAAATTTTGTGGTGAGTTGCGGCCTGCGGTGCAGACCTCCCACGGGCGTGCGACCTCCGCACACCCTATAAAAACCGTACCCCGGGGTGTTCCCCGTTCGCGGCCTTTACCGGAAACTGGGTGTTCTGAAAAAATCAGAACAGCTTGACCTGATGCAGCTCCAGCTCTGCCGGAAGCTCGCGGCCAAACATGGTGATCTTCACGCGCACCTTGCGCGCAGGAATGTCGATCTCCTCGACCGTGCCGACAGAGCCTTCCATCGGGCCGGCCGTGATCTCGACAGTATCACCGACCTTGTACTCGACCTCAAGGTCAACGGTGGTTTCGACGCCCATCTTGGCAACCTCTGCCTCGGTCAGGGGCTCGGGCTTGGACTCCGGGCCGACAAAGCCGGTGCAGCCGCGCGTGTTGCGCACGATGTACCAGGTGTTGTCGTTCATGACCATTTTGACAAAGACATAACCGGGATAGAGCTTCGACTGAACCTCTTTCTCGCCGGTCTTGTTGCCGTGCTTGTCAAAAACTTCTTCCATGCGGGTCTCGGTCGGAACCTTTACATCGCAGATCAGATCCTGCAGATGGCGGTTCTCCACCATCGTCATAAGATCCGTAGCGACCTTGTTCTCGTAGCCGGAATAGGTATGTGCTACATACCAGTTTGCTTGCTCAGCCATGGTCTTTGCCTCCGCTCAACGCGCTCAGGCGCCGATCAACAGGTGGATGGCGCCGCCAAAGATGAGATCCAGCAGGATCAGCACGACAGCTGCGACTGCCACGACCACGATAACGGTGATCGTATTGGTCTTGATGTCGCTCTTGCTGGGCCACACGACCTTTTTCAGCTCGCTCTTCGTATCTTTGAAATACTTGCCGATCCCTTTGAAAAAGTTCTTGACTTTACCGAAGAAGGAAACCTTCTTCGCGCCGTCGTTCTTTTTGGGCTTGTCGCTTTGAGTCTGGGCGGCAGCGGTGGCTGCTTTTTTATCTGCCATCTCTAAGCTCCTATCCTCACTTGGTTTCGCGGTGAAGGGTATGCTTCTTGCAGAAACGGCAATACTTCTTCATCTCAAGACGGTCGGGAGAATTCTTCTTGTTCTTCTCCTTGTTGTAGTTGCGCTGCTTGCACTCAGTGCAGGCCAGGGTGATCTTGACAGTCATTGTTCGGCACCTCCATTATCGGTTAATAAGCCTCCCTCGCGCTTGCAGGCGCCCTTGAAAAAGGGCATAAAAAATAAACCCGCAAAAGAGGTGCTACCATAATAACACGACTGCGGGTTTAAGTCAAGCGGGTTTGCAAATTTTTTTGTACTTTTTTGACGCCGTGGCGAGGAACGCAGCATATAGGCGGGCATTGCCCGCCCGCGGGTCGTCGTTGACGCCGACCCCTACGATAACAAATCACGCACCGCTGCCATTCCCGCATCCGTCAGGCATACCCCGCCTTTGGCTTTGGCGGTTTCGGCAGTTACATAATCCACCGCCGGCGCGGGGCGGGTGCTGAGGTAGGTCAGCGTATCCTCCAAGTCGCTTACATCGGCGGCCAGCAGGTCGGTCAAAAGGCGGGCGCTCTGGCTGCGCAGCCCTGCGGGGAACGCCGCCAGAAGCGCCGGGTTCTGCCGGGCAAAGGCGGCCCAGACGGCGGCGCGGGCATCGGCCTGCGCCGAGGCGCCTGTCAGCATTCCCTGCATTTTTTCGATCAGCGCCCCCGCCTGTGCGGCGGTGCATTCGGCTACGGGCTCCCTGCTGTAGCCCAGCGCCTGCCGTGCAGCGGGCGTGAGCAGTGCGGCTGTGTCGAACCGGACCAGGGCATCGGACCCGGCGCAGGCTGCCCATGTCGCGGGGGTGGCGGCGATATAATGCAGCGCGGGCGCAGCGCTCTCCCCTGTGGCCACAGTGCCGCAGAGCAGCTGTGCCGCCCGTCCGGCTCCTGCGGCAAGGGTGCAGTCCGCCAGTGTGGTCGTGCCGGCGGGCGCGTTTACGCGCAGCGAGCCGGGCAGTGCGCAGAGGGTCAGCGTCTGCTGCGGGCCGTCTGCCCGGACCAGCAGGAAGGCAGGCTCCTCCTGCTGGATGACCAGCAGAAGGGGGAAGATCCCCTGCGCGCCGGGCTCGATGCGCAGGGTGCTGTCTGCGGCGGAGGCCCGGCGCAGAAGCTGCTGCTTTTGGTACTGGTCGGTAAAAAAGGCCACCGTCAGGATCATGGGCAGAAGCAGCAGCAGCGTCAGCCCCAGACTGTACCAGAAGATCCCCCGTTTAGAACGCATAACCCACACACCCCTTGCAAAGACTATGCCCAGAGTGTAGCCCGGAAGGGCTGCGCTTATACACGAAAAAAAGGAGTGCTTGGTATGTTTGATGTGTTTGGTCCCCACGGTGCCGAGGAGGAGCGCGAGGCGCTCTGGACCGATTTGAGCGAGATCCCCGATGAGCATTACAGCGAGGAGAACCCGCAGCACACCACGCAGGAGGTCATTGTTCCCCCGGCGCAGGAGCCATACGGCCCGGCAATCGTGCCGCCGGAGGAAAACTGAGCAGGGGCGAGCAATGCTCGCCCCTACATAATCGCGTTATCGTCTACTGCCACCGCTCGGGCGGGATGCCCACGCAGCAGGGAGAGCGGCGGACATCGAACACGGGGGTCATCTTACTCCTTTTTATATACCAGAAAGCGGAACCCGATCTCGGTGGTCAGGCTTTCGCAGGCGGCAAGACGGGCGGCCCCGTCTGCGGGGGTGTTCCAGTAATAAGGTGTCATCGCAAACAGATCCTGCACGCTCTGCCCCTGCAGGGTGAGGACGGCCTCGGCCGAAACCGCCCGAATAAACGAAAAACCGTCATATTCGGTCTGCCGTACCTCGTTCTCATAGGGGTGGTCGTAGAGAATCTCCTTCAGCCCGAAGAGATGCCGCGCGGTGGGCACCGCATAGATCAGATGTCCACCCGGGCGCAGCATACGGGCAAACTCGGTCTCCGCCATCGGTGAGAAGATGTTCAGCAGCAGGTCAGCCCAGCCGTCCCGCACGGGGGCGCAAAAGCTGCCGCCGACACAGAAGGCTGCCTCGGGCACCAGCCGGGAGGCCAGCCGCACGGCCTCCTTGGAGAGGTCGAACGCTGCGAGCTGCGGACCGCCAAGGGCATCATAAAGGTATTTGTCGTAGCTGCCCTCGCCGCAGCCGGCGTCCACGATATGGCCATGGGGCAGCTCGGCACAGAGGGCGGCCAGCGCCTGCATAAGCGGCGCATAGTGCCCGGCGGAGAGGAACGCACGGCGGGCGCGGACCATCGCCTTGCCGTCACCGGGGTCGGCAGTGTGCTTTTTCTGCATCGGCAGCAGATAGGCGTAGCCCTCCCTTGCGAGATCAAAGCTGTGCGCTTTGGGGCAGCGCAGGGTGCGCGCATTCAGCAGCAGCGGTCCGCCGCAGACAGGGCAGCGCAGTGCTGGCGCTGTGGCGGGGGTCATTCCGCTGCCGGGGCGGCGGGTGCGGCCGTCTCCGGCGTTTCGGTTTTCTCAGGGGGCAGGGGCACGGTCATGCCGCCGTGGGCTGCCAGATAGTCCTCAAAGTTCGCAAACTTCTGCTTCGGCGGGCGGCGGGTGATCAGCTCCAGCCCGGGCTCGTCCTCCTGCATACGCTTCGGCGGGCGGGCGCTGCGGGGCTGGCGGGGTGCCTTGGGCTGATCCGGCAGCGGGCGGCTGGGGGTCTGTGGTGCCGGGCGGCTGCTGCGCCGGGGCTGCTGGGGCGCAGCCGGACGCGCACTCTGCTGCGGCGCGGCCGGGTGCTGTGCGGGGGCCGCCGGGCGGGCGGACTGTCCGCGGCGGGGGCGGGCACCGCTGCGGCTCCCCTCTTTGGGGGCGTTCGGGGCGGTGCTCTGCGGCGCAGGCTTGCGGGCAGCTGGTGCCTTACCCTCACGCTGGGGCTGCTGTGCCTGCGGGGCGCTGCCGTTCCCGGCAGGGCGACGGCGGCGGCGACGGTGCGGGGCACCGTTCGGGGTCTGGGCGGGCTTTTCCATAATTCACCTGATCCTTATAAGCCGATGACACGGCATTCGTTGTAGTATCGTTTTTCCTCGGCATGGCCCATGCTGAAGGTCTTGCGGGGCAGTACGCCGCCCAGCACAACACCCTTGAACAGGTCGGCCTTGGCAAAATCGGGCAGCAGTATGGCGGTGGCGGGCTTGGCGGGGTCGGCAGCCAATGCCATCGCAACGCTCTCGCCGTGGATATAATCGACCGTTACACCGGGGTGGCGGGGCAGATAATCGGCCAGAAAGGCTTCAACACTGCCGACAGTCAGCGGTGCGGGTGGGTTGGCCAGCGCCACGGCGGACTCACCGCAGGCGTCAGCCAGACGCAGCCGCTGGTCGGAGGCAGTGGTGCTGCTCCCCTGCCGGCGGTCCCACGCATCCAGCGCGGCGTACAGCTCCTTGGCGGATACGCCGAACACCACGCGGTGGATCGGCTCGATCTCAATGGCGGGGCTGTGGACATTGCAGACTTCGGCCAAGCACCAGCGGGCCGGATGGGTCCTGCGCTGCTCCTCGGTCAGGGTGGGCTTCAGCTCCTCCCAATAGGCTTTTGCGGTGGCAAGGCTGTGGTTGCCGTCGCCAACGGCCAGCACCATCGGCTCCTGCCCTTTGGCGGCGGGCCAGCGGCGGGCAAAGGCGGCGGGGTCGGCCAGTGCAGCCAGCGCGGCATCGACCTGTGCGACCAGCGCCGGGTCCTCCACGGCCCAGCCGCGCAGGCGGCCGCCGCCCAGCATCAGCTCCCCGTCATAGAGCGGGGGCAGCGTGTCCTTGATCTGACCGATCGGCTCGATCAGGGTGCAGCCGGCGTCATCGGCCAGCATCATGACATGGGGGGTCTCCAGCGTGGCACCCCGGCGCACCTTCAGGCGCGGGGGGATGCGCTCCACAACGGTGCTTTCGCTGGGACGGATGGCGGGCTTGGCACCGCTGGTGTAGTCGTAGGCCTCCAGATCCACGGCGCCCACAAGGCCCTGACGGATGGTGCCGTCCATCTGGGTGCGCTCTACATAAACATAGCCATGTACTTTTCTTGTCAGAACGGTATGGCGGTAGTCCTCCATCGTGCGGCGGATGCTCTGCAGGCGTGCGTCCTCCTGCGGGGTGCCGAGATAGGCCTCCGGCAGGACGATGTGCAGGGTGCTGGGCTTGTTTTCGGCGCGCTGCTCGGCGCGCTGCCAATACTCCGGCTGGGAGGTGAACTGGTCAACAGCGATGCAGGCCCACGGGTCCAGCGGAACACCGGCGGCAGGCAGTAAAATATCGGCTGCGGTAAAGCAGGCTTCGGACATGATAACGACCCCCTCACAAAAGCAAAATTACAATACGACGGTATGGCCCACAAGGGCGTAGATGGCCAGACTCAGCACACCGATGTAGATCATCGAGCTGGGCAGGCCCTGAAAGATCGAGGGAACGGCCTTACTGCGCAGACGGCGGCGGCCCTCCCGGACGATGTAGACAGCAAAGACATAGCCCAGCCCGCTGCCAAGGGAAAAGGCGATGCACTGCAGGATCGTATAGTTCTGGTTGGCACAGACGAGCATGGTGCCCAGCACTGCGGTGCTGCAGGTGGCCAGACTGAGCTGGCTGCGGCAGCTGTGGCGCAGGCGGCGGGGCAGCAGCCCCAGCAGCAGCCATGTGACAGCCATGGCCGCCACGCCGCAGGTCAGGTAGACAACGGGGCGCAGGGCCGAAATCGGCAGCCAGTCCGGCAGATAGTCGCGCAGCCATGGGAAAAACAGGTTGTGTGCGGCCCAGCCCGGCAGTGCGGACAGGGTCATGATGAGCAGCAGCGGCAGGCAGAAATCCCAGACCTGAGTGCGGTGATCCGGCACCAGCTTTATCAGGCGGCTGACGCCCAGCGCGCGGGCCAGAACGACATTCTCCGCAAAGACAGCCAGCACCATGTAGCTGACAAATTGCAGCACGCCGCTCAGGATCGGCTGCAGCTCAATGTTTACGGTCTGCATACAGGCGGCGCACCTCCTCATGCTTGTAATCGGTATACAGGTTGGCGGCGGCGCACCAGCAGGCGGCCATAACGCCCAGAATGACAAAGCCGCCCGCGGGCAGTGCGGCCAGCGGCAGCAGCGCATTGTGCATGACCACATGGCCGAACACGGCACCGGTGGCCAGCAGCTCGCGCAGGCAGCCGACCAGCAGCAGCACGACACACATGCCGAGCGCATTGTTGAAGCCGTGGCGCAGCGCTTCCTTCACCGGCTCAAGCTCGGAAAATTCCATACGCTTGACGATGGCAGGCTCCACAACAAGGATCGGCAGATAGATGCCCAGCAGCGTGAGATCTGCGCCGAACAGCGCGTAGAGCAGCACATAGGTGGGAATGTAGAGCAGCGCTGCGGTATAGCAGTAGATGACCGGGCGGAAACGGTTGCCGGTCAGGTGGCAGACTGCCACAGCCAGCATGCGGGTAAAGGTGACAAGGATCAGCGCGGCGATGCAGAGCATCAGCGCCCGCTGGCCGTCCAGTGCGGCACCGATGACCGGGGCCAGGCCCAGCCCGCGCACGATAACCGGGTTGGAGAGCAGGATGTGGTCGGCGCGGATGCGCTCGTTCAGCGCGGCCTCGGCCTCCTTGTAGCTGTTGGCCGGAGCGGCCCGTTTGTGCTTTGGCGCAGGGGAGGCAGCGGGCTGCGGGGCAGTATGGACAGGCTGCGGTGCTGTGACCTTCGGCTGCGGGGCTGCCTGCGGCGCGGGGGCCGCGGGCTGCACGGCGGGCATCTGCAGGGTGCGGGCATCCTCGGCAGCAGGCTGCTGTGCCGGTGCTGCGGGGGCAGGCGCTGCCGGGGTAAAGCCGGGCTTGCCGTATTCCCTGTCGCGGTAGGTGCGAAAATGCTCCTCCTCGGCGCGGGCCTCGGCCTGGCGGGCAGCCTCCCGCTCGGCCTGACGGCGCTGGACCTCCTCCAGCATGGCGCGGCGCTCGGTCTGGGTGTAGCGCGGGCGGCTGGTGGGGATGATGACGGTATCATTGTGGGCAGCGGTGTTGCGCGGGGGCGCTGCAGGCTGCTCCTGCGGCTGTACAATCGGCTTTTTGGGCACAGGGGTCCCGGCCTGCATGGCGGCGATGGCCTGCTCGATCTCAGCGCGGGTGGCCCCCTGCTCTGCCATGCGGCGGGCAGTCTCCACCATCTCTTTAGTGATATGCGGGATGATCAGCGTCTCGGAGCGTTCCTCGCCCCGGCGCTTACTCGGTTTTTGCTGCATTGGCAAGACGCTGCTCCTCCTCTCTCATAAAGCGGATGCGCTCGGTACGGTGGCTGATGAGGTCCAGCCACTCGGGAATGGCGCCTGCAATCAGCAGGGCGCAGCAGACGGCGCACTCATACGGGCTGAAGGTGCGGAACACATAGGTCATGATGCCGAGCATCGTGCCGTAGACGATGCGGCTCATCGGACGATCCGGCATCGTGACCGGCTCACAGATCATGAACAGGCCGCCGAACAGCGCTGTGCCGGACAGCACGATATATTTTTCGAGATAGACGCGCTGGCGGATATACTCCCACGGGAGGGAGAAGGTCGGCAGCTCGTTCAGGTTCGGGAAAAGCCACGGCAGAGCGATGACAAACACAAAAAACGGGATGACGACCAGAGGACTGATGCGGCCCCGCACCAGCAGGAAGAGGCCGCACGCCATCAGGACGAGCGCGGCGCTTGTGCCCACAGCGGCCGAGACATTGCCGGTCAGCAGATTCATCGTGCTGGCGCTGGGCAGACCGCCGTCGCGCAGGGTTGCGTTCATGCCCTCGACCAGAGTGGTGTTTACCTCTCCAAAGAGCGGCAGCTGGGTGCCGGGCACGGGGTAGGAAAAGACATTCTTAGGCCAGGAGATGCCGGCGACCACGACGCCGACGGCAGCCGGGTGGAACGGATAGTGCCCCTCACCGCCGAAGGCCTCCTTGACCAGCACGGCAACAATGACGGCGGCGATGACGATGGGATAGGAGATGCTGGCGGGCATCATCAGCACGATCAGCGCGGCAAAGCACTCGCTGGACGGCTCATGGGACTGGTAGCCCGTGCCGTGCAGCGGTGCCAGCGCGCAGTCGCACAGGTAAGCGGTCAGCAGCGCCGCCAAAAAAAGCAGCACCGGGCGCAGACCGTAAAAATAGCATGACATCCCGACCAGCGGGAGCGAGCACCAGAGAATATCGCTGTAGTAGCTGTAATTCGGGCTGCGCTCGACTTTCATACGTTTGGGCATGGGGAAAAGCTCCTTTACTTGCTGTGCAGTACACGTACCACAGCGGCGGGATCCTCAGCGCGGAAAAGAGAATTTCCGGCTACGAGCCAGTCGACACCGGCCTCAATACACTGCGGGCCGGTCACGGTGTTTATGCCGCCGTCCACCTCAATCAGGGTGTTGCAGCCCAGACGGGCACGCTCGGCACGGATGGCGGCGATGCGGGCCGGGGTGGTGGGAAGAAATTTCTGCCCGCCGAAGCCCGGCTCCACGCTCATTACAAGGATCAGATCCACAACGCCGAGATACGGAAAGACGGCCTCCACGGGGGTGCCGGGGCGGATGCTGATGCCGACCTGACAGCCGGTGGCGCGGATGGCGGCGATGACCTCCTCCACCGTGTCGGGCACGGCCTCAAGATGGAAGGTGATAAGATCGGCGCCGGCCTTGGCAAAATCCGCGGCATAGCGGGCCGGGTCGCTGATCATCAGGTGAACATCATAAAAGACATCGGGCAGGGCGGCGTGCAGGCAGGTAAGCACCGGCGCACCGTAGCTGATGTTCGGCACAAAATGGCCGTCCATCACATCAAAATGCATTACATCGGCACCGGCCTCCAGCAGGCGGGTGCAGTCCTTGTGCAGGTTGGCAAAATCGGCCGACAAAATCGAAGCGGCAACTTTCGTCATGATACAATTAACTCCCTTATATAAACTGGTTCCCACAAATTCCTGTGCAGTGCGCACATATAAGGGTATTATATCCCATTACAAGCCAAAAAGCAAGGCGGCCGCCAAGCACAAACCGCCCGGAAAAATTCAATAGTCAAATGCAACAACTTTTTGCTTATATTTTTGTACATTTTATCGCACCACAACAAAGCCGTCAACATTCACTCTTTTGTTGGCAGCCTGTTATAACCCCTATTCTATTGCACCGACTATAACACATCACGCCTTTTTCAACGATTTATCTATATTTTGCTCTCTTTATCTACCCATCATGCCGCAATGCCCAGTTCCCGCAGGCACTCTCTAAATACGATCTCGCTTGACTTGTACCCTAATATCTTCCGTGGATAATTATTTATCCAGTTTTCGGCCTGCGCGATCTGCGCGTTCGTCACCGCCGCAAAGTTCGTGCCCTTGGGGAACCGCCGCCGAATCATGCCGTTGGTGTTCTCGTTGGTGCCCCGCTCCCAAGAGGAATACGGGTGGCAGAAATACACTTTAGTCCGGGGCAGGCGCTTGTTGACACAAGAGCGTCGTCCATGTAGCGGATATAGTAATGAATTTTCAGCCTGTGCTTGCAATACTGGTCAAGCTCGTTTAAGTAGATGTTCGCAAATAGCTGGCTCGTCAGGTTGCCTATCGGCATACCCACCTCGTACAGCCATTCTTCCGGCGGCGTGTCCTGCGGTGTCCGCCAGCGCGGCAGGCCGAACGGCTCTGCTCTGCTGTTCACCACGCCCCGTATAAACGCCATCATGGCGGGGTCTTTCACCCGCCGCCCCAAGATCGCCAGCAGCTTTTCGTGGTTCACCCGGTAAAAGTATTTGCTTATGTCCAGTTTCAGGCAGTACCAGCCCGGCCCCGGCTTGCGCTGCACTTGGCACATCCAGTATTGCAGGCGCTTGGCGGCCTTATGGCTGCCCTTGCCCTTTCGGCAAGCGTAGGAATCCTCAATAAAAAGCCTGTCATAGATCGGATTCAAATACAGGTACAGGCTCCATTGCACAATTCTGTCCGGGTAGTCCAGCGCCATCACCAGCCGCTTCTTGGGCACATACACCCACAGCTTGCGGTATGGCCCCAGCACATAGCTGCCGTTCATCATACCTTGCTGTATGGTGAACAGGTTATCTTCAAGCCGCGCGGTAAAATTCAAAACCTCGGCGCGGTATCGCTTGCCCTTGCGGGCGTTCCTGTCAGCCTCAATCAGCCAACCAAAATTGCACACCACCGGCCAAGCGTTTTGAATCACCGTCATTTCCTGCTGACAGTGTTTCATCCAATGATCTCTCCAAGCCGTGTGTGGCGTTTCCGCCTCCACGGCAATACAAATTTTTTCCCGCCCTGTCTAAGCGGGAACGGAAACAGGCCCCTTTTAGTCTGCACTTCCTGCTGTGCCCCGTAGGCCACAGCCCCCTTGCGGCGCAGAACCACCGCCCTAAATTGGCATTTAACAGACGAAAAGCGGAACGGCCCCCGATGTTGCCGTTGGCATTGGAGCGCGGGTTGTTCAGGTTGGAATTGAACACCCCGGCGTTGCCGCCATTGTTCCAGTTGCCACCGCGAATCAGGCACCGTAAATGGCCCGTTCCCAAAGAAAAACAGCTACTTTTTCACGCTGGCAATATACTTGCCCAGCAAGCAGCCGATTTCTGTATTGTACCTTGCCCATGTTTCGTACTGGTGCATGGACAGCGGCGGGGCAAACTTCGCACCGCAAAGGTCTTTGTCTGCCGCCATCCTCACCAGATTGCGCAGCCATTCCAGTTCAACATCAAGCTCCTGCGCGGTAGTCTTGCGGTAGTATTTCTTTTCCAGCTCAACGGCCAAATGGTACATTTTCAGCATGGAAACCCGCATATCATCCGCAAGGTCACGATCTTTCCGGCTAAAATTCTTGGTAAGTGGTCTGCCGTACTTCATCATTTCCCCAATTTTCTCTTTCAGGCGGAACGGTTCATAGCTGCCCGGCGCGGGCATTTCGCTCTGCATAGCTTGTTCACCTCCTCCAAAATTTCCCCCAAACCCACCCGGCGCATTGCGCCTGCCATAAGCCCCAAAAAATTTGCCCGCGCACAGCGCGGGGCGTTGTTCCCGTTGCTGTGTGTGGGCTTGTCCTGCTTACCGCCTCACTATCGTTCGGCGTTCAGTGTTTCAGGGCGCAGTGTACAGTTATTCGTAAAAAGAGGAACGGCCCCCGATGCCGCCGCTGGCACTGGAGCGCGGGCGGTCCAGGCCGGAATTGAACACCCCGGCGCCGCCGCCATTGCTCCAGCCGCCACCGCGAATCAGGCACCGCTCGGCCTCGGCGTTGTTGATGTAGAAATAGTCGCCGCCGTAGGTGGCGTCAATGCCGTCACCCGTCAGCGCAGCGTCGGGCAGCATGGCAAGCGCCTGAAGCAGCAGCTTTGCCGCAGCGCCAATGCTGCTGTCGCAGGTAACATCCTTAAAACTGCAACCATTCGCGCCGGTGGTGTGGGCAATAGTGGTGCTGTAAATCCATTTGCCGCTGATAAAGTCCAGCTTCACGGTGCCCTGCGTGGTACCGTTGCCGTCCGGGGCCACCAGCTCGCCTGTGGCGGCGGAAATAGCTTTCCACGCAGCGCTGCTGGCGCTCATGTCACAAGTGGGCGCGGCGGCGTTGTTGTCGGCAATCACCTGTACCTCGCCTTTTACAAGGCGCAGTCCGGCGCACCACTCCCACACATTGCCGTTCAAATCCCAAATACCCTCCAAGGTGCCGTCATGGCTCCAAGTAACAGGGCCGGTGCCAGTGGCAACGCGCCCGGTCTTGTCGTTGTCCTTGCCGGTGGGGATTGCGCGGTACAGGCTTTCGCGGGTGTCCTTGCCGTAGTTGTTGTTGCCGTAGGGTTCCTTGCCCGCCTTGTGGCACCACAGGGCAATGGCTGCCCACTCCGCGCAGGTGATCTCATGGAACTTGCCGCCCTTGGCGCGGTTGTAGCTCACAAAGGTATCAAGGCCCGCCGTGTTGGCCGGGTTCTCGCCGGGCAGGCTGTACGCTCTGCCGTTGTAGTGGCTGGTCTGATACTTGCCCACCCAAAAGCCGTCGATCTCCACGCCGTTCACCCTGAACGCGGGGTGTACGCTGGTGTCGGCGGTAGAAAGCACATCACACAGGCGGAATTTCGGAATGAACACCATAATGCTCGGCATTTCCTTGTCGTCGTACTTCATGGCGTTGTTGGGGTAAACGCTTTTCAGGGCCAGTTCAGCCATATCAAAATTAGCCATAGGTTCGTCCTCCTTTATCAGTGAATCATAATGCCATCAATGGCAAACAGGTACAGGGTCACATCCTCGGTGTCCAGCGGCTCCGGGGTTCTGGTCACGGTTTCACGGCTCATGCCCTCGGTGTTCTCACCGTTCTCGGCCTGCGCGTCGGTTTCCTGTGCCGTGGTCACGGTTTCGGTGTACTTCCGCGCGGGGATTTCCACCTGTGCCGCGTAGTACAGGCCGCGCCCGGTGGTCAAATAGCCCTCGCTGTCCACCATAATGTCGCGTGTCACTGTGTCGTCCTGCTGGTAGCGGGCAAGGTCAAGGGTCAGCGCACCGTCCGCAAAGTCCAGCTTTGTGCCGGTCAGGTTGTAGTTGATCTTCTTGCCCTCGTTTTTCTCAATGATTTTCATGCTCTTATCCTCCTGTTACTCGGTGGGTGCCGGGTCGGTCATGCCGCCCGTCACTCTGATCTGCACTTTCACGGTGGTGGCGCTGCCGTCATGTACCAGCTTAAAGCCGTTGCGGGCACGGTCAGTCACCCGGATATTGCCCAGCCTGCCGCCGCTGTACGCCAGCACTGTTACCTCCACGCCGTAATTGGTGCTTTCGCGCAGCTGCGCAAGGGCAATGGTGGTGGGCGTGTTGTTAAACGGCCACTTGCTGCCGGTCTGCGCCAGCGTGGCCGTGTGCATCTCGTCGGCGTAGTTATAACCGTCCTGCACCGCCTTAAACTGCATAATTGCCCCGGCAAGGGTCATGTCGGAAATGCCCAGCTCCATATTGTTAAAATGCTGCTGGTCAAGCAAGGTGCCCTGCTGGATAACCTCGCCGCTCTGGTCAGTTACATGGTCTTTCCAATAACTGCGGTCATAAGCCATGGGTTTGTCCTCCTCTCTTTTACTCCTCGGTTTCGATCAGCGGGAATGTAAAGCGCAGCAGCGCCACATTCAGGCTGGTGCGTTTCAGGCTGATACTCTGCTGTCCGGCCAGTGCGCCGTTGATGTCGTACACCCTTACGCCCGTGATCGTGTCGGCCTGCCCGAAATTCGGTACATTCACAAACACGACCACATTCGTGCCGATGATTTCCTTGCTGTTCACGGTGCCGGTCTGCCATGCCCCGCCGTTCAACTGGTATTGGAACCTGTCAACGCTGCGCAGCAGTTCTTCCCGTCGGTCATTCAGAAATTTGTCGGTAAAAAACGCCATGTTCGGTTTTCCTCCTTTCCCGGTTGTTTATGGCATCGTACCGCAGCGGTCTTGCCCGCTGGCGGACGGTACGGCTGTAAATGCTTCGGCGGCCTCCACGCCGCCCTTGCTCCCGTGCAGCTCTGCACGGATAGAATAGCCCGCCGTTCCTTGGTACATAAACAGCGGGTTTTGCTTTCCGTACTGGCCGTTAGCCTTTTCAGTTTCCATGCTGTGCCTCCTCCGGCAATGTGCCTGCAAATTCAGGGCTTGCGGTGTAGCCGGTTGCAACTCCACCGCTCCGCAGCGCCCCGCAAACTGAATAGCCCACCGTCGCCGGAACGGGCAGTGTGCCGGTAAACTCCGGGCTTACAGCAAACGCTCCCGGCTGGCCGCCTGTCAACAGCGCATGGTGTGCCGTATAACCCAAAGTGGCAGGCATCCACCACACGCCGCAGTAGATCGTGCCGCACTCCGGCACGGTGTATGCCCACTTGTCCACCCTGCACCCGGTAGCCAGCGTGTGGCGCACCATGTAGCTAAGGCTTTCAAGGTGGGCGCTCCACCGTTTCGCGGTAATAAGGCGGCGCTCCATTTCCGCCTGGCTGTAAATAATGGCCGGGTGTTCCTCCGTTGTGTCTGTCACATTGATATACAGGCGGAAAGTGCCCAGCTGCCCGCCGTACTCGAACCATTCTTCCAGCATAGTGCCGGGGTAAATGGCTTCGGCTTGCAGCTTTACCGCGCCCACAGTGCCCATTAGGCGGCGTACCGTCAGGGCCGTCTTGATAATGCGGCGCTTTTGCTCTACGCTGTACCCGGTGTCGTACCAGTCCACTTTCCAGTTGATCGCCAGCGCGTCAAGCACGGGTTCGGTGGCGGTGTCAAGGCTTGTGTAAATTTGGCTGTCGTCGATATAGCGCAGCGTTCTTTCGTGCAGCACACCCACTGCCTCGCTAAGCGCCCGCACCCAGTCCTGCCCGGCAACCACGCGGGGCACAGCGTCCACAAGGCGGGCGTCCCGCAGGTCTTTAATCATCTTCCAGCCCTCCGTATGTCACGGTCTGCCCGGTGCATTTCGGCAGTTGCGTTCTGCCTACCACAATATCCGCCGGGGCGGTCAGCTTCACACGCTTGGCTCCTGCCTCGCGTATTTTGGCGATCAGCTCCGTGGGGTTAATATCTCGCCCAAGGTGCCGCTGCCAGCTTTGGTAGCTCTGCACCGCCGCCGTCACCTTTTCCTGTATGGTTCCGGCACTGCGCTGGTCGCCGTCGCCAATCCAGTAGGTAAACGCTATGTTGTATGGCACCTCCTCCGGCTCCACGCACACCACCTTGTCGCACAGCGGGCGCAGGTTCTCGCCACTGATATATTCGGTCAGCTCCTCCCGCTCCGTGGCGTTCGGCAGCCGCCCGCCCTCCATCACAAAGTAAATGGCAATCACGCACGGCTCCGGGCTGGTGATCTGCACATCCGTCACATCACTGCGCCATTCCCGCACATGGTATTCGTAGGCGTCGCGCGGCCCGGCGCAGCTAAACCGGCTCGGTGCCAAATAGGCCCTCTCGGTCAGGCTGTCGTCGTCCTCCACATCAAGGCCGCCGGTGCTTTCGTCCACATTGCTCACACTGGCTATGTACGGGATGGGGTCAACAAGGATGTTGATTTCCCCGGCCAGTATGCCGCTGCTCTCCGCTCCGGCCTCCTCCGCCTGCACGATGGTGTCCACATAGGTTGAGCCGGGCGGTATCTCCGCATAGTCCAGCGTATTAAAATACCGCCCGCCCTGCGTTTTCACCCGCGTACCGGCGGGCACTGCCACGGTGTCGGCTCGTGCCTCTGCCAGCAAAAAGCGTTCCTTGGCCGTGGCCTTTTTGCTTTCCTGCCGTGTCAGCCCCAACAGCGCAACCAGCGCGTCCAGTGCCTCGCCGGTGCTGGTTTTCAAAAGCTCTGCCTGTCCCTTAATGTCTGCGTACTGCATGGTTTGATATTCGATCATGGCAAACGCTTTCAGCAGCAGGGTCTTGGCGTCAGCCTCCCCAAGCACCAGTTCCTTGCCGGTCTGCTCCCGGTAAATCCGGGCGTACTCGGCCTTTAACTGCTCCTCGGTTTCCTGCAGGGTCATGTTTTCAATAAAACTGATCTGTGGCACATTCGCCAGTTCACTGATATTAGACAAGATCAATCACCACCTTTGGGGTCATGTTGCCGTCGTGAGCTTTGCTGTCCGTCCATTCAACGCGCACCACCCGCGCCCTCGGCTCATACATCTTGGTTTTGCGCACATACTCCGCCGCAAGCAGCGCTTGGGCGCTCTCCTGCGGGTAGTCGGTTGTGCTTATGTCAATGCCAAAATCCCGGTCTAAAGCCTGCTCCCCGGTGTGGGTGCCATACAGCACTTGCAGGTTGCGGTAAACCTCCTGCGCTTCGCTGTCGTCCACCGTACCGGCGGCAATCTCAATAACCGGGCTGTCTGCCAAAATCACACCCAGCCCTCCTTACAGGTATTCTTCAATGGTCAGGCTCACTTTACATTCCACCAGCACACCGCCTTGCAGCACGGCGTCCCATGTTTCGCTTATGTCCGTGATCTTGAACGGGTAGGGCGAAAGTGGAACCCCGCCCACCACAAACCAGTCCACGGCGCTGCTCTCCGCCATACGCTGGAAATAATCAAGCGTACTGCGCGGGGGCACACCGTCCTGCGCCCGCAGTAAAAGGTCGAATGTATAGCTTTTCAGTTTCGGGCCTACCCACTCACTGCGGGCCTTGCCGCCCACGACTTCGTGTGTTGCCCAGTCGCTCCCCGTGCTGCCTTTCAGGTTGCTTGGGGTAAAAATCTTTGTGTGGCTCACGGTGAACACGCGGCCCATAAAACTGCCTATTGCCATCTGGCACCTCCTTACGGTAACGGCTGGCTGCTCTCGCTGCCCGGTGCGGCGCTGGTGTGCTTGTGCTGTACAAGGCTGATACTCTGCACTTTCACATCACCGCTGGCACCCTCGGCGTTCAAGATCGGCGCACTAACTTCAACCTTGGTCGGGCTGGTAATGCTTATGTCGCCGCCCGCGCTGATCGTAATGCTGGCCCCGTTTATGTTAAGGGTCACATCCCCGGTCACATTGCGGGTCACGGTGCCCGTTATGGTCTGCAACACATCCCCGGTCACTTCTTGCTCCAAGTTCCCCGTCAAGGTCTGCTTTACATCCCCGGTCACTTCCTGTTCCACATTGTCAAGGTATTCTTGCTTGGTGGTGCCCTTGCGCTTTTCCTCGCTGTCGCCGCCAATATTAAACTTGAAGTCACCGCCCGCCGATATGCTCATAGCGCCGGTGGCCTCCAAGCTCATAAAGGTGCCCGCTTCAATGGCTACGGTGGTTCCGGCCACAATGCCCATGCCCGTTTTGGCCTGTATGCTGGCGCTGGCACCGCTGCTTTTTAGCTGCAACTGCCCGCCCGCAATCACGCTTACCGGGCCTTTTGCCTCGTCGAAAATTTCACCGTTGCAGGTGCGCCCGGTGCGCTTGTCCACATACTGCGTGTACACGCCTGTGTTCTCGTCGTACCGGCTGTACGCCTGCCCCTTGCGGCTGGTGCCGTATTCCTTGCGGTACAGGCCCTTGTATCCCTCCGCCGGTTTGTTGGTTTTGTTCCAAACCGTGCCGGTGGTGGTGCCCGCCGCCGTGCCGTTGCTGTTGTGGGCAACACTCACGACCTGCCCCACGCAGGGCATTTTGTATTCGCCGTTGCTCATGGCGTTTATCTGCCGGGTCACGCTCTTGCCCCGGTCAAAGTAGGTCACTTCGTAAGTTCCGGCCTCGTAGTCAATGGCACTCACGCGCCCGGTTCTGTTGGTGCTTGCCAATGCTGCGCCTCCTCACTTCGTCGTAATCCCGCCGCCGTTGCAATAGCTGGCTGGCACCCAGCCGGTAACATTCTTGCCCACGGGCAGCTTGCCGCACCTTGCGGCGGTGTTGGTAATGCGGTATCGGTTATTCACCAAAATACCGTCATAGAAATAGAATGTGCCGCTCTTGTAGCAGCTCGGCTTCGGGGCAACGCTGGTGTAATAGAACGGTGCCTTGGTCAGCGTCACCGCCGCGCCCGCCGTTGCGCCCGCCGCCGCGCTGGCCGCATTGGCCGCCGGGCTGGTGGTTTCGTAGGCGCTGTTGTAGCTTTCGCTGCTGCTGTCCTCGCTTTGGTGGTATTCGATATGTCCGCCCACATCCCAGTAATGGAACGGGTCAAAAATACCGCTGCACTCAAAGCTGGTCACAAAGCCGCCGCTCTTGGTGTACTTGTGCGTCACCTTGTCCACAAAGTATTTGCCGTTGATTCCTCCGTTCAGGCCATCCCCGTACCCGGTCAGGCGCAGGTTGTTTCCGGCGCTCACGCCCCAGTTGCCCATAACGGAAAATTTCAGCTTCACTCTGCCGTGGTTGGCATTGTTGATCTCGGCGCAAAGCTGTACGCTTGCGTCGTAAACGCTGGTGGCGCGGCGGTTCACATTCTTGGTGTGGTTGCCGCCGCCTACGCTGCACACAATGTCCAAATCCTTGTCGGCGTCGGTGTAGGTAAAATACCCGCCGGTATAGGTGCCGGACAGGGTCGTGTTGTAACTCAAGCTGCCGGGTATAATGTTCGTGCGGTCAAAGTCCTGCACGGCTCGTTTTCCCTTGTAGCGCTCCCGGTCATATACCCACAGCCGCTTTGCGTACACTTTTAAGATCAGGCCGTAGTTTTTGCAAAGGGTGTTGTAGTAGCTGCTATCGGTGCCGTCCTGTTCGTCGCACTCTATGTCGTAATCGTCTGCGTCATAGGTGAACCCCAGCCCGTACCGCCCGGCAATGCTTTCCCCAATTCGCTTTATGGAGGTGTTCTTCCAAATGGTTTCCCGCTCCAACTCGCTAAAATCGGTGTCGCTCGGCTTGCTCACGCCGCCCACCTGTAAAGTGGTCGGCGCGTCTTGGTAGGCTACATCGTCAAGGATAAATAGCCCGCACTCCATCACATGGGTGTCACCGGGGCCGTTCCAATCCCGCCCGATAATGCGCGGGCGCAGCGTCGCGCCCTCCTCCGGCAGCCAGCCGTGCAGCCATTTACTGTCCTGTGCGTCCAGCGTAATGTCTATGCTGTCGCTGTCGTCGGCGGCATTGTCAACATAGGTCAGGCTCTCGATCTCCGCGCCTACCTGCCCGGCAAAGGGGGCATTGTTGTAGGTTACATATGTAGTCATGGAAATAGGCCGTGTCTGTTCTTGCCGGTATCAGCAGAACCAC
>OHHG01000150.1_pt1 | contig 27188 bp, 29 predicted proteins | sample 1567991 | NCBI WGS metagenome assembly OHHG01 (sample SAMEA3879588, study PRJEB24766) | human gut metagenome | biome: human-associated habitat; feature: feces | place: USA | collected 1985/1987
GTACCGCAACCCGACATTATCGAGCATTTTGGCAACGCAGATGCCGTGCCGCAGCTGCCGGAGCGGTGCTTAAGCCGTCAGGCGGGAATTGTGCGGTGTTGCCTGATATATCTCCGAGTAGCGTTGATAGCTCTCGGTGATTTTCTTTACATATTGCCGCATCTGCGGGTATGGATACCGGTCCAGCGTGATGCCGTCTGACGAATACTGCGCCTCGGCCAGCAGGGTGTCCACAGCGCCCACACCGTTATGATAGGCTGCTGCCGCTGTAGCCAGATGATTGTCATACCGCTTCAGGCAATAGCTGACAAAATAAGTACCGAACCGGATATTTGTTTCCGGGTCATAGAGGTCATCAAAAGTCAGGGCCTCTGTCGGGGCGATCTTGGTCTTGATCCAGTCAAAGGTGACCTCGGTAATCTGCATCAGCCCTCTGGCCCCGGCATCGGAATCGACCGCCGGGTCAAAGTTGCTCTCGGTGCGGATGAAGGCATACAGGATCATCGGATCTATGCCGTATTTCCCGGCGTAATACTCAACATACGCCTCATAGCGCTGCGGGTATTCCCAGCGGTCTATCTTCTCCCGAAAGGCGAAAAACAGGACCGTACCCGCCAAGGCCAGCGCCAGCAGGACAGCCGTCACCGGCACCCATGCAGACCGTTTTTGTTTTTTGCTCTGTCTAGGCATGTTCCTCCTTCTCCAATCCATGCAAGATAGATTGCAGTTTCCGGCGCAGCTGCTCCGGTGTGCCGTCATTGACAAGCTCCGCTGTGGCTGCTGCGCGCAGCCGTTCGAGCGGCAGCTGCGCATCCAGACGGCGCTGGGCCATTTCCGGTGCGATGCCGTCCCGCGCGCAGATGCGCGCCACACTGGTGTCATAGGGTGCGGTGACGAGAATCAAAGCGTCGCAGCGCTGTTCAAACGGCGTGCCGACAATAACGGCACCGTCCACAAACGCCAGCGCTGCCCCGGCGGACTTCGCCGCTGCCAGAGCCGCATCAATACGGCGCAGGATCTCCGGCTGGGTGATGGCGGTCAATGCGGCCGTCCCCTCCGGCGTGGCAAACGCCCGGTCCGCCAGCAGGCGGCGGCGGACTTCACCGTTTTCATCGGCTATATCCGTCCCGAACGCTGCTTGCAGCTGCGGGATACAGGCCGAGCCGGGCAGCAGCACCTCCCGCGCGACCAGATCTGCATCAATACAAGGATACCCCTGCTCCCGCAAGAAATTTGTCGCACTGGATTTGCCGCAGCCGGACCGCCCCGTGATGCCTACTACCCTCATAGCGTGACCACCCGGAAAGCCGCCGCGCGGATCAGGCGGTTGTAGACCGCCATCGAAACGCCGTCCTGCTCGGGGCAGCGGGCGTAGACGACCTGTGCGCCGTGTTTATCCAAATCGCGCAGCGCCGTGAACAGATGGTGCGCCTGCGTCACGCCGTCGTGGTTTTTGCCGTACTCAATGAACGGCACACCCAACTCGGCCCCCTCCCCGTCAAAGCAGAGAGCCCAGACGCCGGGCGCGGCGTGTTCCCCGATAAACACCTTGTACTTGGCAAAATCGCCGCGCAGGATCGTGACCTGCGCCTTGGGGGCATAGTGCTTGTACTTCATGCCCGGAGAGCGTGCGACCTCGCCCTCCTTGAGCTTTTCAAGGATGGCCGGGCTGACGAGGACCTCCTCGCCGAGGACGGCCTCCATCTGCTCCTTGGTGACATAGCCGGGGCGCAGCAGCATCGGATGCTCCCCCGTGACCGCCACAACGGTGGACTCCACGCCGACAGTGCATTCGCCGCCGTCCAGTATCAGCGGCAGGCGGCCGTCCATATCGGCCAGCGTGTCGGGGGCGTTCGTGGGGCTGGGCTTGCCGGAAAGGTTGGCCGACGGGGCTGCAAAGGCCACGCCGCTCTCCCGTATGACCTGCTGCACGACCGGGTGGGACGGCATCCGTACGCCCACGGTATCCAGCCCTGCGCAGGTGACCGCACTGACCTCCTCGCCGCGGGGCATGACCATCGTCAGCGGGCCGGGCCAGAACGCCGCCGCCAGCTTTTTGGCGCGCTCCGGCACCTCGGACACGATGCCCTGCAGCATCTCCATGCCGCAGATATGCACGATCAGGGGGTTATCCTGCGGGCGGCCCTTCGCCTCAAAAATTTTCTTGACCGCCTCGCCGTTGCGGGCATCGGCGGCAATGCCGTAGACTGTCTCGGTGGGCAGCGCCACCAGCTCGCCCTGCTGCAGCAGCTTGGCTGCCAGCGCGATGCTCTCCGGCGTAATGGGCAAAACCTGTGTTTTCATATTACTTTCCTTCTTCTGTGCTGCTCTGTTTCAGCTTTTCTTCCCGGTCGGCCAGAATCAGCGGCTCGACCACGCGGTCCAGATCGCCGTCCAGCACGCCCTGCAGGTTGCGCAGCGTCAAGCCGATGCGGTGGTCGGTCACCCGGTCCTGTGGGAAGTTGTAGGTGCGGATCTTTTCACTGCGGTCACCGCTGCCCACCTGACTTTGGCGCTGGGCGTTGTAGGCCTCATCGTAGGCGTCCTGCTTTTGCTGCAGCAGACGGCTGCGCAGCACCTTGAGCGCCTGCTCCTTATTTTCCCGCTGGCTGCGCTGGTCCTGACATTCCACGACCATACCGGTAGGCAGATGGGTCACCCGGATGGCGGATGAGGTCTTGTTGATGTGCTGTCCGCCCGCACCGGAGGAGCGGAAGGTGTCGATGCGCAGATCCTTCGGGTCAATTTCCAGCTCGACTTCTTCAGCCTCCGGCATGACAGCCACCGTCACGGTCGAGGTGTGGATACGCCCCTGCGTCTCGGTCTCCGGCACGCGCTGCACGCGGTGAACGCCGCTCTCAAATTTCAGGCGGCTGTATACGCCGGGGCCTTCCACTGAGAATACGATCTCCTTCACGCCGCCGAGCTCTGTCTCGTTGGCGCTGATGGTGCTGCACTGCCAGCCGCGTCTGGCAGCGTACATCGTGTACATACGCCACAGGCTGTGGGCAAACAGGGCGGCCTCCTCGCCGCCTGCACCGGCACGGATCTCCAGAATAACGCTTTTTTCGTCATCTGCGTCCTTGGGGATCAGCAACAGGCGCAGATTCTCCTCGCTCTGCGCCAGATTCCGGCCAATTTCGCAAAGTTCCTGCTGTACCATAGCAGCAAACGCCGGGTCCGACTCTGCGGCAAGCATTTCCTCGGCGTCCTGCTCCTGCTGCTGCAGGTCGGTATAGCGGCGGTATTCTTCGATCAAGGGGGTAAGTTCTTTGTAGTCACGCATCATCTGCGCATACGCCTCGGCGTCGGCCGCCGCATCAGGCGTGGACATCTTGTGGGCCAGCTCCTCATAGCGGCGCTCGACCTCGTAAAGCTCGGTAAAGTTCTGCATAGGTTCTCCTTTGCACAAGGTCATTTTGTAGGGGCGGATTCCATATCCGCCCGAAAAAGTCACCAATACATTGTGCAAAGCCCGCTACTGCTCCCCCGCGCGCAGAACTTTTTTGATGTTGCGCTCGATCTTGGCACGCGGCAGCATGATCTCATGCCCGCAGCCCTGACATTTGATTTTAAAATCCATGCCTACGCGCAGCACATCGAAACGGTTCGCACCGCAGGGGTGCGGCTTCTTGGTCTGGATCACATCCCCGACCTGTATGTCCATACGGCACACCGCCTTTCTTTTCAGAATATCATGTCCATTATAGTACAGCCGGTATTGTTTTGCAAACATCCCGCATAAAAGTTTACTAAGCCACCACAAAATACACAAGAAATGAGGAACCGAAAATGTTGGAATATCGAGCCGAAGGTCTTTGCCGCAATGCGAACCATCTGAGCCGGGAGGAGCTGAGCCGCTGCATCGCCGGCGGCGAGGTGCTGCAAAGCACCGCCCTTGCCTACGATACCGACCGCCGCCTGCGGTTTGAACTGGGCGGCATGCGGGGCATCATGCCCTTTGCCGACTGTGTAGACGCTGCACCCGGCGAGACGGTCAAGGATATTGCCGTGCTGACCCGGGTGGGCCGCCCGACCTGCTTTGTCATTCTTGGCACCGAGTCTGACGAGAATGGGGAGGAATATTACTTACTCTCCCGCGCGGAGGCACAGCGCCGCTGCCGCGCGCAGTACCTTGACACGCTGGAGGCGGGCAGCGTCATTCCCTGCACCGTGACCCACATCGAAAACTTCGGTGCGTTCTGCGACATCGGCTGCGGCATTGCAGCGCTCCTGCCCATCGACTGCCTGTCGGTCAGCCGCATTGCCTCGCCTGCCGACAGAGTGCAGGTGGGCCAGCAGCTTTTGTGCGCCATCAAGAACCGCGATGCACAGGGGCGCATTGTCCTGACCCTGCGGGAGCTTTTGGGTACATGGAGCGAGAACGCCGCCTGCTTTGCCGCCGGGGAAACGGTGGTCGGCATTGTGCGCAGCGTTGAGGATTACGGCGTTTTTATCGAGATAGCGCCGAACCTTGCGGGTCTGGCTGAGGCAGATTCCACCCTGCGCCCCGGGCAGGCCGTGAGCGTGTACATCAAGAACATTTTGCCGGACAAGATGAAGATCAAGCTTGTGGTCGTGAACAAAAACCTGAACCAGCCCCTGCGGTTTGAGCCGCACTATTTTGTGACGCGCGGGCGGCTCAAGCGGTGGACCTACTCGACCCCGCAGAGCCGCAAGCAGATCGAAACGGTCTTTTAGCTGTCCGATTTTTGTCACTTTGGCTTTTTCGCATCTTGCCACAGCCCGGCCGGGCGTGTATAATATTGGTAAACGAAAATTTCTTGAGGAAGTGATCCCGATGGCAGAAGCATTTACCGCCGGTGTGCGCCCCGGCGGCCTTACAGACGACACGCAGATCCGTATGTTGCTCTGCTACCTTGTCAAAGTGGCAGGCCCGGTAAAGCACGAAACCCTGCAGGGCGCGCTTTTGCAGGAGCAGCTTGTCAACTATTTTGAGTTTGCCGATGCGCTTGCCGAGGTGGAAAAGCAGAAGCTTGTCACCGTGGACAGCGAGTGCCGGTATACCATCACCCGCAAGGGCACGACCGTGGCCGACACACTGGCCTACGACCTGCCCCGCACCGTGCGGGAGAGTGCCATCCGCGCCGTTATGCAGATCCGCAGCTGGAACCACCGCGCCGCCTCCAACCGCGCCGTTGTGCAGGAAACGGACGGCAAGTTCAGCGTTGTCTGCTCCATCGGCGATATGGGCAGCGATGTGTTCCGCATGGAGCTGGCCATGCCCGACAAGCTGACCGCAGAGATGATCAAAAACAACTTTATCGCCCACGGCAGCGACATCTACCCCAAGCTGATGGATATGCTGACCCAGCCCGGCAGTGAGGATGATCGCCCGCCGGCGGCACTGCTGTAATGCCTTCCCCCACAGGGGGGAAGGTGGCGCGAAGCGCCGGATGAGGGGCGGCGTTATCACTATTACCCATAAATGGGTCGTAACGGCAAGTCCACCCCTCATCAGTCACCTGCGGTGACAGCTTCCCCCTCTGGGGAAGCCTTTTACCCCTGCACCCTTACGGGTGCGGGGGATTTTTTTGTGCCATTCCCCTTGACAACTGTGTATAGTGTGTATATACTGTAAATATCGAATATATACAGTTCGAGATAAAGGAGCTTCCTACCATGCAGATTTATCTTTCCAATTCCGGGCAGGAGCCGATCTACGCGCAGATCACGCGGCAGATCAAGCAGCAGATCCTGTCCGGTGCGCTGCACCCCGGGGACGCGCTGCCCAGCATCCGCCTGCTGGCGAAGGAGTTGCGCATCAGCGTCATCACGACAAAGCGCGCGTATGAGGATTTGGAGCGCGACGGCTTTATCCTGACCCAGCCGGGCCGGGGCAGCTTTGTCGCCGAGCAAAATCCTGCTCTGCTGCGTGAAGAACACTTAAAAAAAGTCGAGGACTGCCTGCAAGGCGCGGTGGACGCCGCGCGGCTGGGCGGTATCGGCTACGATGAGGTTGCAGAGACTCTGCGCCTTTTGTGGGAGGGCTGACCTATGGCAGCAAACGCCGCCGCACTGCGCGGCATCACGAAGCAGTACAAAGACTTTACCCTTGGACCGGTTGATATGACCGTGCCCGCGGGCAGCATCGTCGGGCTGATCGGCGAGAACGGCGCAGGCAAGACGACGCTTTTGAAAATCCTCTGCGGCGTCAACCGGGCGGATGACGGCACGGTTGACCTGCTGGGCGGCTCCCCTGCCGATGCCGCCACTCGCGCTAAGATTGGCGTCGTGTTTGAGGATGCGTTTTTCTATGAGAGCTTTACCGCCGCACAGGTCGGGCGCAGCCTTGCGGGCGTGTTCGGGGCGCGGTGGCGCGATGAAGCCTTTGCCGCGTATCTGCGGCGGTTCGGGCTGGACGCCGGCAAAAAACTCAAGGAATACAGCCGCGGCATGCGGCTGAAGTTGAGCCTTGCCGCCGCACTGGCCCATGACCCCGAGCTTCTGGTGCTGGACGAGGCCACGGCGGGGCTTGACCCTGTGGTGCGCGGTGAGCTGATGGATCTGTTTCTGGAATTTATTCAGGACGAGCGGCACAGCATCATCATGAGCAGCCATATCACGGCCGATTTGGAACAGGTAGCAGATTCTATCGCCTACCTGCACAATGGGCAGCTGCTGTTCCACGAGAACAAGGACGAGCTGCTGCAAAGCTACGGTGTGCTGCACTGCGGCGAGAGTGCGCTCCCTTCCCTGCCTGCTGATTTGGTGATCTTTACCAAGCGCGGCGCGTTCGGGTGTGAAACCCTTGTCAAGGATCGTGCGGCGGTGCGGGAACTTTTGCCCGACGCCGTCTGCGATGCGGCGGGACTTGATGATATTATGCGGTTTTATAGCGGGAGGGATGCACAATGAAAGGGCTTTTGTATAAAGAATGGGCCATTCTGACAAGTTCCTACAAACAGTCTGTATTTTTTATCGCGTTCCTCTACGGCGGCATCAGCATTCTGACCGGGCAGACCGGGATGGCCTATGCATTGCTCGTTGTATTTTCCATTCTGATCACCTCCACGATTTCGTTTGACGAGAACTCCCATTGGGACATCTACGCCCGCACGCTGCCCGTAACACCCGCGCAGCTTGTAGGCAGCAAATACCTGTTTGGGCTGTGCGGGCTGGCGCTGGGCACAGTGTGTACGGTGCTGATCGTGGCGCTGAACAATGTGCTGCCGCCCCTGCTGTTCCGGCACACCGCGTATAAAGTACCGCCCCTCGAGTGTCTGGCAGCCCTGCTGGCCTGCGGCAGCATGGCGCTGCTGTTGGTCGCGCTTTTGCTGCCGCTGTCCTATCGGTTCAACAGTGTCAAGGCCCGCAGCTGGTTGTTTCTGATCATCGGTGTGCTCGGCGGTTGTATTGGGCTGGTCGCTTCCGTCTCGCCCGATTTGATGCAGCTGTTCAATGCCTCCGACGAAGTGCTGCTGACGGGGCTGGTTGCAGCGTTTGTGGGGCTGCTGGCGGTGTATTTTGTGAGCTATAAGGTATGCGTAGGGATTTATAAGCGGAAGGAATACTGAGTTCCTGCCGCAATGTGCCCGGGCGGATATAGAATCCGCCCCTACGTGTGTGGGCGGCTCCCCTGCGGGCGAGCAATGCTCGCCCCTACAAGGGAGACTTTATAACAAAAAATCCTGTGTCCTTTTGCGGACACAGGATTTTTTAGTATGCACTTATTCGCAGCCCAGATAGGCTTTGCGGACCTCGATGTTGTTGGCAAGCTCGGTGGCTTCGCCCTCCATCTTGATGGTGCCGGTTTCCAGAACATAGGCGCGGTTGGCGATCTCCAGCGCCATCTTGGCGTTCTGCTCGACCAGCAGCACGGTCACACCGTTGCGGTTGACCTGACGGATGATCTTGAAGATCTCCTTGACCAGCAGCGGAGACAGACCCATGGACGGCTCATCCAGCAACAGCATCTTCGGCTTGCACATCAGGGCGCGGCCCATGGCCAGCATCTGCTGCTCACCGCCGGAAAGCGTACCGGCGGGCTGGTTGCGGCGCTCCTTCAGGCGCGGCAGCAGGTCAAACACCATGTCGAAATCGTTCTGGATGGCCTCCTTGCCGTCACGGCGGGTGTAGGCACCCATCTGCAGGTTCTGCTGCACGGTCAGGCCGCTGAATACACGGCGGCCCTCCGGCACCTGTGCCAAGCCCAGGCGGATGATCTTGTGTGCCTCCATCTTGCTGATGGTCTGGCCGCAATAGTCGATCTCACCGCTCTGCAGCTTCAGCAGACCGCTGATTGCGTGCATCGTGGTTGTCTTGCCGGCGCCGTTGGCACCGATCAGGGTGACGATCTCGCCCTCATTGACATGGAAGGACACATCCTTGATGGCGTGGATCGAGCCGTAGTAAACATTGATATTTTTGACAGAAAGCATCTCGCCCATCGTCAGTCACCTCCCAGATATGCCGCAATGACCTTCGGGTTGTTGCGGATGGCCTTGCCGTCACCGCGGGCGATCACACGGCCGTAATCCAGCACAGTGATCTCCTCGCAGATGCCCATGACAAAGTTCATATCATGCTCGATGAGCAGGATGGCCACACCGAACTGATCGCGCACGCTGTGGATGGTGTGCATCAGCTCCTCGGTCTCGTTGGGGTTCATGCCGGCAGCCGGCTCGTCCAGCAGCAGCAGCTTCGGGTTTGTAGCCAGCGCGCGGGCAATCTCCAGCTTGCGCTGCTTGCCGTAGGGCAGCTGGCTGGCCTTGTAATGTGCCTCCCTGTCAAGGTCAAAGATCTTGAGCAGCTTCATTGCCTCGCGGTTCATCTCATGCTCTTTTTCCTTGTAGGCGGGCAGGCGCAGGATACCGGTCCACATACCGTATTTGATCTGGTTGTGCAAACCGACCTTGACATTGTCCAGCACCGTCATCTCATTGAACAGACGGATATTCTGGAAGGTGCGGGCAATGCCGGACTTGCTGATAAGCTCGGGGTTCTGGCCGGTGATGTCCTTGCCGTCCAGAATGATGTTGCCCTCAGTGGGCTTGTAAACGCCGGTCAGCATATTAAAGACCGTGGTTTTGCCCGCGCCGTTGGGGCCGATCAGGCCGTACAGGTGGCCCTTTTCAATCGAGAGGTCAAGCTGCGCAACGGCCTGCAGGCCGCCGAACGCAATACCCAGGTTACTGACTTCCAGCAGTGCCATTTACGCCACCCCCTTTTTCTCATTTGCTGCTTTTGTGTCCGTGCCTTCCTTGCGGAAGCGCGCCGTCAGCCGCTTGCGCAGAGCGATCATCTGCGGGCTCTGGTTAAAGATCATCACAACGATCAGCACGATCGCATAGATCAGCATCCGGTAATCGTTCATGCTGCGCAGCAGCTCCGGCAGAACCGTCAGCACTGTGGCCGCAATGACCGAGCCGCGCAGACTGCCGATGCCGCCCAGAACGACAAACACCAGAATCAGGATGGAGGTGTTGTAATCGAACTTTTTTGCGACCAGCGAGGAATAGTTCAGCGCGTACAATACGCCCGCCACGCCCGCAAAGACAGCGGAGGTCACAAAGGCCATGAGCTTGTACTTCGTGATGGGGATGCCGACCGAGCGGGCAGCGATCTCATTGTCGCGGATGGCCGTAATGGCACGGCCCGCACGGGAGTTGACGAGATTGAGGATGACCAGCAGCGTGATGATGACCAGCACGATGCCGATGGTGAAGGTGGACGCCTTTTTGATGCCGGTAATGCCCATGGCACCGTTGATAAGGACCTTGCCGTCCGCCTCAAGGTTCAGTGAGGCAGAATCCTTGAGCGAGAAGTGCAGCCCGCGGGAATCCAGACCAAGGTAGCAGGCGTTCATAACATTCTTGACGATCTCACCGAAGGCCAGCGTCACGATGGCCAGATAGTCACCGGACAGGCGCAGAACGGGGATGCCGACAAGGAAGCCGAACAGACCGGCCACCACACCGCCGACCACGAAGGCCAGCAGCATTGCCAGCGGCTGCGGTGCGGTTTCGTGCAGCACCACATAGACCAGCGTGCCGGAGAAGGCACCCACGCTCATGAAGCCCGCATGGCCGAGGCTCAGCTCACCAAGGATGCCGACAGTCAGGTTCAGCGAGACCGCCAGAATGACATAGGCACAGATGGGCACCAGCTGGCCGGAGAAGGAGTTGGTAAGCAGCCCCACCCCGCCCAGAATCTGGATAAAGATATAAAATCCGACCACGATGCTTAGCGTGACGAGATTGCTCTTGGTGGACTTCTTCATATTTTTCAACATAGCTGCCACCTCAAACCTTCACATTGACTTTCTTGCCCAGCAGGCCGGTAGGCTTGACGATCAGCACCACGACCAGCACCAGAAAAACGATAGCATCGGACAGCTGCGTCGAGATATAGGCCTTGCTCAGGTTCTCGATGATACCCAGCAGGATGCCGCCCAGAAACGCGCCCGGGATCGAGCCGATGCCGCCGAAAACCGCCGCCACGAACGCCTTGATGCCGGGCATGGCACCGGTGGTGGGCTGCAGCGTCGGATAGGAGGAGCAGAGCAGCGCACCGGCCACAGCCGCCAGCGCAGAGCCGATGGCGAAGGTCAGCGAGATCGTTGCGTTGACATTGACGCCCATCAGCTGGGCCGCGCCGCGATCCTCGGACACGGCAAGCATGGCATGACCGGCGGGGGTGTTGTTGACGAACCAGATCAGCACCGCCATGATGACAACGCAGGCGATGATCGTCACGACCGTTTCAACCGAGATGGTCAGCTGCCCGTCAAAGAGGCTGATCGGCTTCAGACCGGCGACAACGGAGGTAAAGCTCTTGGGGTTGGAGGTCCAGGCCAGCTGGGCCACCTGCTGCAGCAGATAGCTGACGCCGATTGCCGTGATCAGGACGGCCAGAGACGGGGCCTCGCGCAGGGGGCGGTAGGCGATGCGCTCTACCGTGACGCCGAGCAGCGTGCAGACTACCATCGACAGGACGATGGCCAGCACCGGGTTCATGCCTGCAGAGCCGAAGGCAAAAAAGACAACATAGCTGCCGATCATGATGACATCGCCGTGTGCGAAGTTCAACATCTTGGCAATGCCGTAGACCATGGTATAGCCCAGTGCGATCAATGCGTAGACACTGCCCAGACTGATGCCGTTGATCAGATAGGATAAAAACTGCATTGCGTAATACACCTCACTCTATTTTTCTCCCCTGCCGATTGTTGTTTGCCGCAAGCGCACAGGAAAATATGAGTTCATAGTAGCACAAATCCATCGCCAAAACAATGGCTTTTGTTGTTTTTCCTCAAAAAACAAATGTTTTTGCAGAAAATGCTCGATGCCGTAATAATAAAAAAGAGGGAGCTGCCGAACCTTATGTCCGGCAGTCCCCCCTGGCAACGAAATAATCAGTTTACCTGTGCCGCAGCGGGTTACATAGCTGCGTAAGCGCCGTCCTTGATCACAACAGCCTTAGGAGCCTTGGAAACCGCACCGGAGGCATCCCAGGTCATGCCATCGCCGGTCAGGCCGTCAAAGGTCATGCTGGTGAACTGAGCCTTGAGAGCATCGCAGACGTCAGAGGCATCCATGTCGCCGTTGATGCCGCCGGCAACCGCAGCCTGATAGATAGCGTAGACGACATCGTAAGCATCGGCAGCGAACTGGTTCGGGGTGTCACCGTAGGCCTCCTTGTAAGCGGAGACAAAGGCCTGCGTCTTTTCATCCTTTGCGTCTGCAGCGAACGGGGTCAGGAGCATCAGACCCTCGGCCAGAGAGGTGTCAAAGCCCTCAATGGTCAGGATGCCGTCCATACCGTCGCAGCCGAAGAAGACAGGCGCATAGCCGCTCTTGTTGGCGGCAATCAGGATCTGAGAAGCCTCCTGATAGTAGATGGGCAGGAATACGAGATCAGCACCGGCCTGCTGGCACTTGGCAACCTGCGTGGACAGGTCAGACTTGTTGTCAGCGGTGAAGGCCTCTGCGGCAACGATCTCCAGCCCCTTGGCATCGGCCTCGGCCTTGAACTTCTCATAAATACCGGAAGAATAGGCATCGGAGGAGTCATAGATGATGCCAACCTTGGTGCCGAGCTTGTTCTCTGCGATATAATCTGCGGAGGCAACGCCCTGGTTGGGGTCGGTAAAGCAGATCTGGAACACATTGTCGCCGCTCTCGATGACAGCGGGCGCAGAAGCGGAAGGCGTCATCATAAACAGGTTGTCATTGGCGGTCTCGGCGGCAACGGCAATGGACGGGGTGGTGGTGACAGGGCCGGCCAGAACCTGCAGACCCCAGTCCTTCAGGGTGTTGTAGGCGTTGACGCTCTTCTCGGCGTCATGCTCATCGTCCTCGAACTTCCACTCAAAGACATCGCTGCCGTTGGCGGCGTTGATCTCCTTGACGGCCAGCTCCTCGGCGTTCTTAACGGCCTGGCCGTAAATGGCAGCACCGCCGGTGACAGGGCCAATGCCGCCGATCTTGATGGGGGTGCCGGTATAAGCGCCGGAGCCCTTGCCTGCTGCCTCGGTGGTAGCGGCAGTAGAAGCTGCCTCAGAGGCAGCCTCGGAAGAAGCAGTGTCGGTAGATGCGGTGGAACCGCAGGCGGCCAGGCTCAACACCATGGAAGCCGCCAGCACAGAGCTAACGAGTTTTTTCATATGTACATTCCCTCCTGATATGCAAGCGGCAGTAATGGGTTCGCACAACCCCTGCCGTTTCATTGACTAAATTATAATCTTTTGTTCACAAAAATGCAATAACGCAATTCAACAGTGTTCCACTGTCAAATTCCCGCCTTTATGGGGGATTTTCACAAATTTGTATTACAAAATATTATCAACTTTACCTATTGACATTTTAGCGCAGCTTTTTTATGTAAAAGACTTGAAAAACACCGCAGAATTTGTCATAATAGAATGAAACTCGGATTTGTGAAAGGGGCATCAGCGCAGATGAAACTTCTGGAGGAGCGTATTATGGAGCAGGGGCAGGTTCGTCCCGGCAATGTTCTCAAAGTCGACTGCTTTCTGAACCACCAGCTGGATGTTGAATTGCTGGATAAGATCGGTGAGGAGTTCTATCGCATTTTCAAAAACGACGGCATCAACAAGATCCTCACCATTGAGGCATCCGGCATTGCCATCGCCTGCATGACAGCCCGGCATTTCAATGTGCCGGTGGTCTTTGCCAAGAAGGCCAAGAGCAAGAACATCGACGGCGATGTTTACACTTCCACCGTACATTCTTATACCTACGGCCGTGATTACGATATCACCCTTGCCAAGAAGTTCCTCTCCCCTGCTGACAAGGTGCTGATTCTGGACGACTTTCTTGCCAACGGCAAGGCCATGAAGGGCTTGCTGGATGTCTGCGCCCAAGCGGGCGCCACCGTGGGCGGCATCGGCATCTGCATCGAGAAGGGCTTCCAGCCGGGCGGTGACGAGCTGCGTGCTGCCGGTTACAAGCTGGCCAGCCTTGCGATCGTTGACAGCATGACCGATGATCAGCTGACCTTCCGTGAGCAGTAACTTGCTGCCTGTCCCTTTTTATTATGTATAAAAAATCCCCGAACCGCTGCAATCACGGTCCGGGGATTTTTTACGCTTTACCCTTCACCAAATCAGGCAATATGGGCAGTGATGAAGCATTTTGCCGCTTTTCCATGGCACTCGCCAATCAAAAAACCGCCCGCGCAAACGCGCAGGCGGCCGGAATTATGCGGTTAGATTAGCCCTTGATGGCAGCAGCAACTTCAGCAGCGAAGTCCTCGTTGCGCTTCTCCAGACCCTCGCCCTTGGTGAAGTGGGTGAAGGAAGCGATCTTGATGTCGCCGCCCAGAGCCTTCGCGGTGTCGGCAACGTACTTCTTGACGTCCATGCCGCCGTCCTTGATGAAGGCCTGATCGACCAGGCAGGCTTCCTTGTAGAACTTGCCCAGCTTGCCGATGGCCATCTTCTCCTTGATAGCATCGGGCTTGTTGGCAGTCTTGGGATCGTTGGCCATCTGAGCCAGAACGATCTCCTTCTCCTTGGCCAGAACGTCCTCGGGCACATCGGACTCGTTCAGGTAGCTGGGGTTAGCAGCAGCGACCTGCATGGCGATGTCCTTGCCGAAGGCAGCGAACTCGGGCTTGGCAGCGACATCGTCAGAGGTCTCGAACTTGACGATGACGCCGTGGGTGCCGCCGCCATGGACATAGGCAGCGCAGTGGCCCTCATAGCGGGCAAAGCGGCGAACCTTGATGTTCTCCTTGATGACGAGGATCAGAGCCTTCAGAGCATCGTCAACCGTGCCGTCGCCCATCTTGCAGGCCATCAGGGCCTCAACATCGGCGGGGTTCTCGTCAGCAACGACCTTGGCCAGGTTCTTGGTGAAGTCAACAAACTTGTCGTTCTTGGCAACGAAGTCGGTCTCGGCGTTGACCTCAACGACAACAGCGCAGTTGTCGAAGGAAACGGCATAGACCATGCCCTCGGCGGCGATACGGCCAGCTTTCTTGTTGGCTGCAGCCAGACCCTGCTCGCGCAGGATCTCGATAGCCTTCTCGAAGTCGCCGTCAGCCTGAGTCAGTGCCTTCTTGCACTCCATCATGCCGCAGTCGGTCTGCTTACGCAGCTCCATAACGTCTTTTGCAGAAATAGCCATAGTGCTCAATGTCCTTTCTGAATTGTAGGGAGTAAATCAATCCTCTTTGGTCTCGGCGGCGGGAGCGTCCTGAACGCCCTGCTTGCCCTCCAGCACAGCGCTGGCCATGGCACCGGAGATCAGCTTGACAGCGCGGATAGCGTCGTCGTTGCCGGGGATGACGTAGTCGATCTCATCGGGATCGCAGTTGGTATCAACGATAGCAACAATGGGGATGTTCAGCTTGCGGGCCTCAGAAACAGCGATGCGCTCCTTGTGGGGGTCAACGATGAACATAGCCTTCGGCAGGGCCTTCATGTTCTTGACGCCGCCCAGATACTTGTCCAGCTTGGCCATCTCGAGCTCGAGCTTGACGACTTCCTTCTTGGGCAGCAGGTCGAACGTGCCGTCCTCCTGCATGGTCTTGAGCTGCTCCATACGGTCGATGCGCTTACGGATGGTGCGGAAGTTGGTCATCATGCCGCCCAGCCAGCGAGCGTTGACATAGTGCATGCCGCAGCGGGTAGCCTCGTCACGGATGGACTCCTGAGCCTGCTTCTTAGTGCCGACGAACAGGATCTCGCCGCCCTGAGCAGCGGTGTCGCGGACGAAGTTGTAAGCCTCATCGAGCTTCTTCACGGTCTTCTGCAGGTCAATGATGTAGATACCATTGCGCTCGGTGAAGATGTACTTAGCCATCTTGGGGTTCCAGCGGCGGGTCTGGTGGCCGAAGTGGACACCGGCCTCGAGAAGCTGTTTCATAGATACGACTGCCATTGTTTGTTTCCTCCAAAAAATTTAGTTTTTACCCTCCGCACTGCGGGGTTTCTGTTTTCTAACCTTTTGGCGTCTTACCGCAAAAAAGGCACAAAAAAACAGCGCAATGCGTGTGTATTGCTTTAGTATAGTACCACACCCCGGCGCAAATTGCAAGGGGTTTTTGAAAATTTATCGTTGCAGGTGTGTTTTTAACGTGCTATGATACAGGCAGAGACGATACTGTGAAGTGTTTCCAACGGGAGCAACGGGGGTGCCGAGATGGTCATTTGGATCAGCATTTATTTCATCGGGGTCTTTGTGTGCGGCCTTGTCCAGCTGTACACGCAGCATCTGCGCCTTGTCGGCGTGGACCGCCGCCGCTGGCACCATCCGCCGCCGGAGCGCAGCCCTTACAAGCCCATTGAGGTCTGGTGGATGTTCAGCCGCGGGGAGTTTGCCGCGTTTTTGCTGAACTGCTTTGCCGTGCCCGGGCTTCTGCTGCTCACCTTCCCGCTGGGGTGGTACATCGGCGGCGACGCAGCCAGCTTTATCACGGGGCTTGGCGTACTGCTTTTTGTGCTGTTCATCTCCCCCATTGCCGAGCGGCTGATCGACGGGTTTTGATTTTTCCACATGTTTAAACTAAAAGAAAAGACCTGTCAGATTTCTCTGACAGGTCTTTGTGGTGGAGAATACCGGGATCGAACCGGTGACCTCTTGCATGCCATGCAAGCGCTCTCCCAGCTGAGCTAATCCCCCATGCTGGCCGCCGTCAGCGCCGTTTGCTCCTGACGACGGTTGTTATTATAGCAAAGCTGTCGTGGATTGTCAACAGGTTTTTGCAAAAAACTTTTGACTTTTTTAATCGTTGTTTCTGCGGCCCAGCATACGCAGGATATACAGGAAGATGTTGATGAAGTCCAGATAGAGATTCAGGGCGCCGATGATGGAGGCCTTGTGCAGCATTGCCGCATCGCCGCCGAAATAAGAGTAGTAGTATTTGAGCATCTGGGTGTCATAGGCAGTCAGGCCCATGAAGATCAACAGCCCCACCGCGCAGAGCACCAGATCCATGACGCCGAAGCTCATACCGAAGGCTGCGAACAGGCCGCCCACCAGAGAGCAGACGATCAGCGCGATCAGACCGCCCATCAGCTTGGGCCCCCAGCCGGTCAGGTCACGGTTGGTGACATTGCCGTACACGGCCATAACGCCGAAATATACCGCGCCGACCAGAAACGCAAGGATCAGGCTGCCGTAGTCATACACCAGAAAAATTGCGCTCAGGTTCAGGCCGTTCAGCACCGCATAGCCGAAGAAGATTCCCGTGGCCGTCGAGGGCTGCAGCTTCTGCACCCGGGCAGACAGCGTAAACACCAGCACCAGCTCGGCAATGGAGGTCAGAATAAACAGACCGGAGTTGATGAGCGGATAAATCAGCCCCGTCATCACCGCGCCGATGCCGACCGCAAAGGTAACCAGCAGGCCCGCAAACATCCAGCCGAAGCTCTTGGACATAAACTCGGAAAGAGTCCCAAACGGGCTTTCCGCATAAGAAATAGTAGAATAATTGCGATTCATAGTTGCAATCTCCTTTCTTTATGATGTATTATACAGGTATTTTGATAGCAAATCATCACAGAATTGTGAAATCCATAATACAAAAGGTGCATTATGTCCAGAAACGAGCCGTTTGGCATTTACATTCATATTCCCTACTGCCGGTCAAAATGCCGATACTGTGATTTTTACTCGGCACCGGGGGCGCGCGGCGTGCCGCAGGCGTATGTAGACGCCCTGCTGCGGGAGCTTGCCAAAAACACCCGCCGGCCCGACACCCTGTACTTTGGCGGCGGCACCCCGGCGCTGCTTTCCCCGGGGCAGGTCAGCACCCTGATACAGGCTGCCGCCCCCCTGCCCGGCGCTGAGATCACGCTGGAGGCCAACCCTGATGTGGTGACACCCGAAACACTGGTTGGCTTTCGGCAGGCCGGGGTGAACCGCATCAGCTTCGGCGTGCAGAGCGCCGATGACGCACAGCTGCAGCGGCTGGGCCGCACCCACACGGCTGCCGGGGCCGCCCGGGCGCTGGCATGGGCACAGGAGGCCGGTTTCCCCGATATTTGCGGGGACATCATGCTGGCGCTGCCGCAGTATACAAACGCCGAATTTGACCGCACACTGGCCTTGCTGCAGAACGGCGGCTGCACCCACATCTCTGCCTACCTATTAAAGGTAGAGCCGGGCACGGCATTTTACCGCAACCCGCCCGCCGGCCTGCCCGATGCCGATGCCGCCGCAGATTTTTACCTGTACGCCGTGCGGAAGCTGGAGGCCGCAGGCTATCGTCAGTACGAGATCAGCAACTTTGCCCGCCCCGGGCATGAGGGACGGCACAACCTGCTGTACTGGAACTGCGAGCCGTACCGCGGCATCGGCCCGGCAGCCCACAGCTGCGTGGACAATGTGCGGCGGTTCTGGCCCGGGGATGTGCAGGGGTTTATTGACGGCACGATCCACGAGGAAATCGAGGGCGACTGCACTGCCGAAGATTACCTTTTGATGCAACTGCGGCTGACCCGCGGTCTGGATTTAGAAGAATATGCGCGGCGCGGCGGGCATTTCACCGCCGCGCAGCAGGCATTTATGCGCCAGTGCGTCACCCACGGCTACGCCGTGTGGGAGGGCAGCAGATTCCGGCTGACCCCCGCCGGGATGGTCGTGCAGAACGCGATTCTGACAGAGTTGATATAAAAAACGCCCACGCGATATTTTTTCGCGTGGGCGTACTTTTTATACTTCCTTTACCGGCCAGCCGAGCAGATCGGCAGCGGTGCGGTCGTGGGTGACGAGAATCGTGGGGCGCGCCCCCGCCAGGCGTTTTGTGGCGTTGACGGCATCGGCTACAAGCTCGGCGTCCATACCGGTGAAGGGCTCGTCGAACAGCAGCGTTTGTGCATCACGGCAGAGCAGCGCCCGCAGCAGCGCAGTGCGCCGTTTTTGCCCGCCGGAGAGCCGCGCTGCAGGCAGTGCCAACTCCGCATCGGTAAAGCCGAGTGCACGCAGTTCCTGCTCTGCCTCCTGCTGCGTCAGCCCATGGCCGGTCAGCACTAGATTGGCAGCAGCAGTCAGCTGCGGGCAGAGGCGGTCCTCCTGAAAGACGACAGCGGGCCTCTCCACGCCCGTGACAGTGCCGGAATCCGGTGCTTCCAGCCCCATCAGGATGCGCAGCAGCGTTGTTTTCCCGCAGCCGGAGCGTCCCATCAGCACTGCCGGGCCATCGACCGCCCATGTAAAGTCCTGCAGAACAGGCGTATCGCCAAAGCGTTTGCAGAGGTTCCGTATCACAATGCTCATGCCTGTACCTCCCCGCAGAGGCGCATTTTTGCCGTGCGCAGCAGCCGGGCTGCCGCCGCAGACAGTGCCGCCGACAGCAGCACGATCACCAGCGTCCATGCGAACACGTCCGGCGTGGATAGCGTGATCTTGGCGCGGTAGAGCGCATCGCCGACCGAATGATCCGGCAGGCCGATAACCTCGGCAGAGACACCGCTCTTCCAGCACATGCCCATTGCAGCGATGCAGCTTTCACAGAAGGATGGGAAGATGCCCGGCAGCCAGATATACCGCAGCCGCGCGGACAGCGGCAGACGGTAGACCTGTGCCATCTCCAGCAGCTTCGGGTCAGTGTCGGCGATGCCGGCCAGCACCCCCGCATAGACCACCGGCAGCACATGGGTAAAGCTGACGATGACGGAAAGATTCGCACTGCGCACCCACAGCAGTGCCAGAATGACAAAGCTGGCCACCGGCATGGCGCGTATAAGCTGCATGGCGGGGTCAATGAATACCCGCACCCAATGCCAGCGCGCCCCTGCTGCACCGAGCAGCAAGCCGCCCGCTGCTGCCAGCAGAAAGCCCGCCAATATGCGCAGCGCGCTGAACACGATGCGCTGCCAAAACACGGCGGTAGGCGCCAGTGCTGCCAGCGCCCCCAGTGTCTGCAAGGGCGTAGCCAGAAACAGCCCGCCATGCCCCAGACCCACAGCAGCAAATTGCCAAATTCCAATCCATGCGAGGATGGCGGCGGCTTTTTGCCACAACGGCGTTTGCAGGGGCGGATGCTTGCATCGGCCCCTGCAGTGGGCATGCAGATTCAATTTAGCCGACATAGTAGAAGTCGTCCGCAGGCAGGCTCCCGCCCACGCTGGCGGGGTCGGCGGCATACAGAACATTGAAGTAGGTCGCAAGGTCGTTCTTCATCTCGTCACCCGTTTCGAAGACGATGTTGCACTGCGGCAGCGCCTTCTGGGCCAGTGCAGCCTTGGCGACAACACCGTACTGCTCGCAGAGGGCTGCCGTGCCCTCGACATCGTTGTTGGCGGCCTCAACGCTGGCCTTATAGCCGTCCATGAAAGCGGCAAACGCTTCGGGGTCATTCTCGACAGCATCCTTGCGGACGACCAGAACGCCGGTAACGAGTTTGGAGCCGGCAACCTTCTGCCATTCCTCGTTCATATCCAACGCAACGCGCAGACCCTCGACCTGAGACAGCGCACTGGTGACAAAGGGCTGGGGCAGCATGGCGATGGTCGCCTCACCCGCCTGCACCTTGCTCAGGGCCTCGGTGGCTTCGCTGGTGTATTCCAGCGTGACATCCTTGTCGGGGTCGATGCCGTTCTCACTCAGGACATAGCGCAGGACATACTCAGGGGTGGCACCCTTGCCGGTCGTGACAATGGTCTGCCCCTTGAGATCCCCGACCGAGTTGACGGTATCGCCGTTCTCGACAATGTAGAGCACGCCCAGCGTGTTGATGCAGGCAACCTCCACCGCGCCGTTCGTCTTGTTGTACAGCGTGGCGGCAAGGTTGGCGGGCACAGCGGCGGCATCCAGCTCCCCCTTGACCAGCAGCGGAACGATCTCGTCAGCCGCACCGTACATCGTGAAATCATAGCTGGATGCGACTTCATCGCTCATCAGGTTGACAAGTCCCATCGTTGTGGGGCCTTTCAGGCCCGCGATGCGCAGGGCGGCTTCGGTCGCGGCGGCATCGGCGGTCTCCTCGGTTTCCGGCGCGGCCTCCGCGGCAGATTCCACAGTGGATTCGGCAGCAGACTCGCTCACGGCCGCCTCCGCACCGCAGCCTGCCAGAGCGGCACACATAGCAAACGCTGTCACAGCGGCGAAAACGCGTTTCAGTTTCATAAAAATCTTATCCTCCTTGTTGCTTTTGCGGCCTTACTATACTATAATACAGATGAATTGTCTGTTGCACCGGCAACAGGAAACCCTTTTGTAACCCACGCAAGGAGCCGTATGGACTACACACCCTACTATGAGATCATGCGCAGCACCAGCCTTTTGCGCGGCCTGTCCGATGCGGAACTGGACACGCTGATGACCTGCTTTGCCCCGCGGGTGCGCCGCTACGCCAAGGGCGAGCTGCTGCTGATGGCCGGGTACGAAACCCACGAGCTCGGCCTTGTGCTGGAGGGTGCCATCACGGCCAGCAAGCCGCTGGCTGACGGCGGCACGGTGGTTATCGCCCACATGGGGCCGGGCGGCGTATTTGCCGATGTACTGGCCGGCGGGCGCAGCCGCAGCCCCGTCAATGTCTCTGCCGCCGAGCGCTGCCTGATCCTCTACCTGCCCTGTGAAGCGTTGCTGCGCCCCTGCGCAGCCCTGCACAGTGCGCATTTAAAGCTGCTGCAGAACTGGCTTGAAACCATCAGCGACAAATATTTTGCGCTGGACCGCCGGTTGGAGCTGATCTGCTGCAGGAGCCTGCGCGGGCGCATCTGCATGTGGCTGCTGGAGCAGCGCGAGCGTTGCGGGGCCGACACCTTTACCACCGCCATGAGCCGCACCGAGCTGGCCGCCTTTTTGAACTGCGACCGCAGCGCCCTCTCCCGCGAATTGAGCCGTATGCAGGAGGAAGGGCTGATCGAACTGTTCCGCGGCAGCTTTAAGCTGCCTGACCCGGAGCGGCTGCGCGCTGCCTGCCCGTGACCCCACTGCCTGCCACCATTATATTCTGAGGTTTTATGCTATGAATGACCGCACCTGTCCCATCCTGTATATCGTCATCCCCTGCTACAACGAGCAGGAGGTTCTGCCCATCACCGCGCCGATGTTCCTGCAAAAGCTCACCGATCTGACCGCTGCAGGCAAGATCAGCCCTGACAGCCGGGTCCTGTTTGTAAATGACGGCTCCAAGGACCGCACATGGGAGATCATCAATGAGTTGGCCGCGCGCGATGCGCACTATGTCGGCATCTGCCAGAGCCGCAACCGCGGCCACCAGAACGCCGTGCTAGCCGGGCTGATGGAGGCCAAGAGCCGCTGCGACATCACCATCTCCATCGACTGTGACGGTCAGGACGACATCAACGCCATGGACGGCATGGTGGACGCCTACCGTGACGGCTGTGATGTTGTGTACGGTGTGCGCAGCAAACGGGACACCGACACCTTTTTCAAGCGCTTTACCGCCGAAAGCTTCTATAAGCTGCTGAACGCCATGGGGGCCGAGGTCGTATTCAACCATGCGGACTATCGCCTGCTGAGCAGCCGCGTGCTGGAAGAGTTTGCCAAGTTCCGGGAGGTCAACCTGTTTTTGCGCGGCATGGTGCCGCTGGTCGGCTTTAAATCTACCTGCGTGACCTATGAGCGCCACGAGCGCATTGCAGGCGAAAGCCACTATCCGCTCTCCAAAATGCTGGCATTGGCTTTTGACGGCATCACCAGCCTGTCCACAAAGCCAATCCGCTTCATTACAGGCTTCGGCGTTTTTGTAGCATTGGTCAGCTTTATCGGCGTGCTGTGGGCTGTCATCGAGGCCGCGCTGGGGCTTACCGTCTCCGGCTGGGCGTCTATGACCAGCATCATCTGCTTTGTATCGGGCGTACAGCTTATCTGTCTGGGTGTCATCGGGGAGTATATCGGCAAGATCTATCTGGAAACAAAGCATCGCCCGCGCTACATCATCAGCGAAGCAACGCCGAATTTCGGCGAGATCAAGGAGGACGCACAATGAGCCGCCAGGTATGGAAGGGATCTACCCTGCTGAACCCGGAGCCGCCGGTGCTGGTCAGCTGCGGCAGCCCCGAAAAGCCGAATTTGATCACCGTGGGCTGGACAGGCACAATCTGCACCCAGCCGCCTATGCTGTCCATCAGTGTGCGGCCCGAGCGGTACAGCCACCATTTAATTAAGGAGAGCGGCGAGTTCGTTGTGAACCTGCCCACCGAGAGCCTTGTCCGTGCCATCGACTGGTGCGGCGTCAAGAGCGGCCGCGATGTGGATAAGTTCGCCGCCATGCACCTTACCGCTGCACCTGCCGCCAAGGTCGGCACCGTGCTTGTCGAGGAAAGCCCCGTAAACCTTGAGTGCAAGGTCACACAGGTCATTCCGCTGGGCAGCCACGACCTGTTTTTGGCCGAATGTGTGGCCGTGGATGTCGATGAGCGGCTGCTTGATGAGAGCGGCAAGCTCTGCCTGAACAAGGCGAAGCTCATTGTGTACAGCCACGGCGATTATCTGGCGCTGGGCCGCAAGCTGGGCAGCTTTGGGTACAGTGTGCGGAAGAAGAAAAAGGCGATCAAAAAATAATAGGGGCAAATTCCATATCCGCCTCTCGGCTAGAAGGCCGCCGCGCTGTAAAGGCAAAGTTGCGGGCCGCAGATGTGCGGCCCCTACAACTCTGCTAAAGCACAAACAAAAACACCGTTCACAGAGATTTTTCTCCGTGAACGGTGCTTCTTTTTTTACAGTATCCCCTTACTCTTGAGAATGCCGACCAGCACTACGATGACCAGTGCAGCAACACAGACGCCGATAAAGATGTCGATGTATTTCAGCGGGACCTTGCGGAAATTCTCGTAGAAATTCTCAAAGGCATTCAGCTGGCTGCGGTCGGGGCGGTCGGGTTTCTTTTCGGTTTCGGGAGTAGTCTTTTCTTCGCCCATAGGTTACTTCTTCGCCAGATACTTGCGCAGGTCAAGGGCAACGGCGATGACGATGACAAGGCCCTGTGCAATGTAGGTGTAGGCGGGGTCGACGCCGAGGAACTGCAGGCAGATCTTCAGGACTTCAAAGACCAGAACACCGACCAGAACGCCGGAGACCTTGCCGACGCCGCCGTTGGTGGAAACGCCGCCGATGGTGCAGGCTGCGATAGCTTCCAGCTCATAGCCGTTGCCGGTGTTGGTGGAAGCGCCGCCGGCCTTTGCGCCGACGAGGAAGCCACCGAGAGCATACATGCAGGAGGCCAGGATGTAGATGCGGATCAGGGACGCGGTGACGTTGACACCGGCAACCTGAGCGGCGTTCTCGTTGCCGCCGATGGCGTACATGTACTTGCCGTGACGGGTCTTATTGTAGAGGAACCAGAAGTAGAGGCCGACGATCAGCGCAAAGATTGCCAGGAACGGGATGGGGCCCAGCGTGCCGCTGGCAACGGTCAGGTAGCTCTGCTTGTAACCGCCCATGGGCTGGTTGTTGGTGATGACGGAGCACAGGCCATAAACGATGGTCTGCATGCCCAGCGTAGCGATGAAAGGAGGAACCTTCAGGAATGCGATAATGCAGCCGTTGATGGCACCGAAGCAGGCCATGATCGCCATGACGATCAGCAGGGCCACGGGCCACGGAATATCGGGCAGCCAGGGCAGCATGCGGGCAGAGTAGTCAACGCTCTGCAGCAGCATGGCGGAGAAGCAGGCGGCCAGGCCGACCTGGCGGCCGGCGGACAGGTCAGTGCCCTTGGTAATCAGGCATCCCGAAACGCCGCAGGCGATGATGAAACGCGGGGCGACGTTCAGCAGCAGGTTTTTGCCGTTTTTCTCGGTAAAGAAGTTCTGGGTCGTGCAGCCGACGAAGAGGGCCAGCAAAATGATCAGAATAATGATCGCGTTATTGGACAGGAATTTTTTAAAGTCGAATTTTTTCTCCATTTTCGGATCTCCTCCTTATTCAAACTGGGTAGCCAGCGTCATGATGTTCTCCTGATTCGCCTTATCACCGTCGATAAAGCCGGTGCAGCGGCCATCGCACATGACCATGATGCGGTCAGACATGCCGATCAGCTCGCTCATTTCGGAGGAGATCATGATGATGCTCTTGCCCTGTTTGGCCATCTCGGCGATGATGCAGTAAATTTCATACTTTGCACCGACGTCGATGCCGCGGGTCGGCTCGTCCATGATGAAAACATCGGGGTCGTTGGCCAGCCAGCGGGCAATCAGCACCTTCTGCTGGTTACCGCCGGACAGCGATTGAATCTGCGTTTTGGAGGACGGCGTCTTGATGGACAGCTTGGCGACATTATCCTGCACGAGCTTTTCGATTTTGTTGTCGTCCAGCATGATGCCGCCGATCAGATACTTGTTCAGCGATGCAATGGAGACGTTATCCGCAATGGAAAGCACACCCAGAATACCGGTGGCGCGGCGGTCCTCGGTCAGCATGGCGATGCCGTTTTTGATGGCGTCCTGCGGCTGGTTGATGGTCAGTTCCTTGCCCTTATAGGTGATGGTGCCCGACGTGTGGCAGCGCAGACCGAACAGACCCTCCATCAGCTCGGTGCGCTGGGCACCGACCAGACCCGCAACGCCGAGGATCTCGCCCTTGCGGACGTTGAAGTTGACGTGACGGAAGCTCTTGGGGTTGATGGACGTGAAGTCCTTGACCTCAAACACGACCTCACCGGGCGTATTCGAGCGTGGCGGGTAGAGGTTCGACAGCTCACGTCCGACCATCTTGGTGATGATCATATCGGTGGTCAGTTCCTTGGCCTCCCAGGTGCCGATGTACTGGCCGTCGCGCATGATCGTGACTTCATCGCTGATGCGAAGAATTTCGTCCATCTTGTGGCTGATGTAGACGATGGAGACGCCCTTGGCGCGCAGCTCGTCCACGATGGTGAACAACGCCTCGACCTCGGCCGCCGTCAGCGAGGAGGTCGGCTCGTCGAGGATCAGCACCTTGCAGTCTGCGGAGACCGCCTTGGCGATCTCAACCAGCTGCATCTGGGAAACGCTCAAGGATCCCAGCTTTGCGTGCGGATCATAATTCAGGTGGACTTCCTTTAAGACCTTGGCCGCATCCGCGTACATCTTGTCGTGGTCGATGACGGTGACGGGTCCGTATTTCTTGGTGGGATAGCGCCCAACGTAGATATTCTCGCCGATGGAACGCTCCGGGATGGGCTGCAGCTCCTGGTGCACCATCGCAATGCCGCGGTTCAGTGCATCCAGAGGTCCCTTGATCTGGACCTCCTGTCCCTCATAAATGACCTTGCCTTCGTCCATGTGGTAGATACCAAACATGCACTTCATCAAGGTAGACTTGCCCGCGCCGTTCTCTCCCATCAGCGCATGGACGGTGCCGGGTTTCAATTTCAGCTGTGCGTGATTCAGTGCCTTGACGCCGGGGAACGTCTTGACGACATCACACATCTCCAAGCGGTACTCTGACAATTCGCTGGCCCCCTTTAATCTTTTGTAACCTTTTCACGAAAAAAGGGTGCGTGCGCCTGCGCACACGCACCCCGATTGTTCTGGTTTAAGCTGTGGCTTTTGTCAAATTACTGGAAGTCCTTGACGTTGTCGGGAGTGACCTTGACATAGTCAACATACACGCTCTGGCTGCCAGCCTCGAAGGTCTTGCCGCCCAGCAGCTCTTCCATGGAAGCAACAGCCTGCGTAGCCTGACCCTTAGCGTCGTTCAGAACGGTACCGGTCATGTTGCCGTTGGCAACTTCGTTCTTGGCAGCGTCCAGAGCGTCAACACCGACGAGGTAGATGTCCTTGTTGACGGTGCGGCCGGCAGCCTGAATAGCCTGCAGAGCGCCGATAGCCATATCATCGTTGTTGCAGAAGACAACCTCGATCTGGTCGCCGAACTTGGCGAGGTCGTTCTGGCAGATTTCCTGGCCCTTGTTACGGTCCCAGTCACCGCGCTGCAGGTCAAGCTGCTCAACCTCAACGCCGGCATCGGTCAGAGCCTTGACGGAGTACTCGGTACGCAGCTGAGCATCGATATTCTCGGGGTCGCCCTGAATCATGATGTAGGAAACCTTGCCGTCGCCGTTGATGTCGCCCTTGTTCTCAGTGTCGAGGATCAGCTCGCCCTGGAAGGTGCCGGACTGAGCAGCGTCGCAGCCAACATAGACCAGCTTGTCGTAAGCGGACATCTGATCGGCGGTGGGCTCACGGTTGATCAGGACGGTGGGAACATCGGCATCCTTAACGGTGGAGATGATCTGGTCAGCGGCGGAGGTCATAACGGGGTTGATGATCAGTGCGTCAACGCCCTGGGTGATGAAGGTGTTGATCTGCTCGTTCTGCTTGGCCTGGTCGTTGTTGCCGTCGACGATGGTAACTTCGTAGCCCTTGCCCTCGAGGATCTCCTGCAGAGCATTACGGTAGGTGGTCATGAAGGCATCGTCGAACTTGTAGATGCAGACGCCGACCTTACCGCCCTGAGTGGCCTCGGTAACGCTCTCAGCTGCGCTCTCGGCAGCAGAGGTAGCGGCGGACTCAGTAGAGGCAGCCTCGCTGGAAGCGGGGGCGGAAGCGGAGCCGCCGCAAGCGGCGAGGGATACGGCCATGCAGCCAGCAACGGCCAGAGCAGCAAACTTTTTCATGATAAGTTTCTCCTTCTTTTTGCAGTGGATTTTTTTGGGCCGCGGTAGAGGTGCGGGCCCTGTTGACAGTTATTATAATACTCGGGTGCAGGGCAAAAAACAAGGTGAAATTTCACCGACAAAAGGGGGAAATTTTCACGGTTTAGGGCACTTTCCCCAATCCGAACCTGCCTTTTTTGTGCAGA
>OHHG01000153.1_pt1 | contig 26348 bp, 28 predicted proteins | sample 1567991 | NCBI WGS metagenome assembly OHHG01 (sample SAMEA3879588, study PRJEB24766) | human gut metagenome | biome: human-associated habitat; feature: feces | place: USA | collected 1985/1987
GGACGCCCTGGCGTCCAATCCGCTGAAGTTCATCCTCTTCATCGATGATCTGAGCTTCACCGCCAATGACGACAACTTCGCCGCCCTCAAGGCGATCCTGGAGGGCAGCGTGGGCGGCCGGGCCGGCAACATCGCCGTCTACGCCACCAGCAACCGCCGCCACCTGATTAAGGAGACCCTCACCGACCGGGAGGGCGACGACATCCACGAGAGCGACACCCGCCAGGAGCTGATGAGCCTGTCCGCCCGGTTTGGGCTGACCATCACCTTCGGCAGCCCCGACCGGGAGCGGTATCTCCACATTGTGGAGGAGCTGGCCAAGCAGTACGGGGTGGAGCTGGACCCCAGACAGCTGGCGGTCCGCAGTGAGGCATTCGCGGTCCGCTCCGGCGGACGCAGCGCCCGGGTGGCCAAGCAGTTCATCGAGCAGTGCGCCGCAGGAGTGCAGAAGTAAATAATAGGAACGATTCAAATCTTCGAGAGTTCCCTCATGGAATCCCTCTGGAGGCATTCTCTTCGGATGCCCCGGACCACAGCACCGGGATCCTGCAAAAAATGCGAGAGTTCATACTGCGCAAAAGCGTGGCCCTTATCCGAGACGAAGATTTTCCCCTCCGCAAAGCTCACGGTGAAACCCCGGAATTCAAATGCAAGGCCGTTGTCCGGTTCATTGATGGTGTCGCCCCAGACGGCCCGCTTCAGGGCCGAACAAAGGCGGTATTCCTCTTCCGTGCGGAGCCAGAGTTCCGGCGTCTGGACACTGTGCTCCAGCAGGAACAGGTTGGTAAAATCCCTTACAAAGCCCGTTTCTTTTGCCTCGATGGGCCGATTCAGCTGCTTCCATTCCCGGATGTCGAAGCGGTAATAAAAGTTTCCTTCCGTCCCTCTCCGGGGGCTGATCTCTGTGATAGCACTCCGGCGGACGGCGCTGCATTTCGTGACTTCGCCGTAGTACCGGACACCTGCCTGTGCGCCGAACACATACTGTGACTGGTAAAGGGCCACATAGCGGACAGGAAAATCACTGTCCTGCAGGCGCTCTGCCGGGATGTAATAAAAGCAGTGCTTCCGGCAAATATCCAGCTGCTGCAGGCTGCGCATAGTACCCACCAGTACATCCCGCACGGCCCAGTCCACTGCTTTCAGCTTCGCTTCCAGTTTCTCCATCTCGCCCGCCCCCTGCTGTGCTTTATTTTATTGTACCGTCTTTTCTGCCGGGAGGCAAGATGCAGATAAACAAAAAAATCCGTTGTCATCTGACAACGGATTTTTGAGTGGAGAATTAGGGACTCGAACCCCAGACCCCCTGCGTGTGATGCAGGTGCTCTAACCAGCTGAGCTAATCCTCCATATTTTCTTGTGTTGTGCGCTCCGAACTGGAACGTGATTATTATAGCACGGCCTTTGCCGAAATGCAAGCCCTAATTTAAAATTATTTTACTTTTCTCGAAACACCTTCTCCGGCTGCAAAAATGGTGCGCTGACCGCCGGGCGTGCAACATTACCGCCGGGCAGCCGCATCGGCTGCACCCTGCACAAAAAATGTGCGGCAGGCTGTTGCTCTTTGCCTGCAAATCGTGTATACTTGGGGCAGAAAGCCGTACAAAAGAAATCGAGGGATGAATATGACACTTCGCGGGATCATCACGCTGGTAATATTGGCTGTGCTGTTTGCGCTGGCTGTGGTCTGGATCTCCAGACAGGGCGGCTGGAAGGGTGAGGGCTGCAACGGCAACTGTGCCTCCTGCCACAGCCATTGCGAGGACCCGAACACTAAGAAGAAATAACCAAAACAGGGCTGCTGCACGAAACACGGTGCAGCAGCCCTGTTTTATAGTTGCTTTTCACGGCTGTTTGCTCAGAACGCGCCGCGCTGGGCGGCGTAGACAGCGATGGTGCTCAAAAGGTCCTGCAACGCCTTCTGGTAGGTGGTGCGGCCGATGTGCAGCTGCTCTAAGATCTCGTCCTCCGGGCGCTGCTCAAAAAAGCGCATCCGCAGCAGGTCTGCCCGCATGGGGTCGTGTGCCTGATAGTAGTCGAGGCCCTCATCAATGGCGCTTTGCCAGCGGCGGTTTTCCGGCGTGCGCGCCCAGTGCCGCTCGCCGTACTTGCGCAGGGCGTTCCGGGTCACATCGCGCTGCTCCGGTGTCACTGGCGCTTCCCCCTTTTGGGCAGCTCCAGCGTTGCACTGCGCGAGAACCGGTTCTCGGCATCGAAAAAGCAGGCGTCCCGCTCGGCCATCGTCAGGCCCAGCATGGTGGAAAGCCGCTCGGCCTCGTCCAGCTTGAACTGGGTCTCGCCCAGCAGCTTGTGCCGCAGGGTGTTGCTGCTGATGTGCAGCACACTGGCCACATATTGCAGCTTGTAGCCGCTGTCCTGAATGTAGGTGTAGATCAGATTCGTGTTTGCCATGGCTTCGCTCCTTTTTTGTAGTTCGCTGCGTTTGAAACAATCATTGGTTGTATTATACTCTCCTGTTGATTGACTGTCAACCTATTATTTCCAAAACGCACCGTAATTGTTGATTTTCAGGAAATTTTCTGCTATACTCAAGGCAGAACACTGTATCGCACGCCACAACACATAGTTTTCAGGAGAACCGTCATGTCTGATCTGTCCACCCGTGTCCGTCTGCGCCGGGAGCAGCTGGGTCTTTCGCAGGAGGAGCTTGCCCGGCGCATGGGCTACCGCTCCCGTTCCTCCATCACCAAGCTGGAAAAAGGCATCAACGATCTGCCCCAGTCCAAAGTGGAGGAGCTGGCGCAGGCGCTGGAGACCACTCCCGCCGCTCTGCTGGGGCTGGACGCGCCCTGCGCCTGTCCCCCGGGCTTTGAGCCGCTGCCCACCATGGTGCAGGTGCCGCTGATCGGCTCCATCGCCTGCGGCACGCCCATCACCGCCGAGCAGAACATCGAGTGCTATATCGGGGTGCCCGCCGCGTGGCACGCGGATTTTGCCCTGACCTGCCACGGCGACAGTATGTCTCCCACGATATGCAACGGGGACATCGTATGCATCCGCTGCCAGCCCGAGGTGGAGCAGGGCGAGATCGCTGCCGTGCGGGTGGGCGAGGAAGCTACTCTCAAGCACTTCCACCGGCAGGGCGATGCCGTGATGCTGCTGGCCGATAACGCCGCCGTCTGCCCGCCCATGTTCTACGCCGGAGAGCAGCTTTCGGAGCTGCACATCGAGGGCAAGGCCGTGGGGCTTTGCCGCGGCCTATAAGATAAGGAGAGAAAGGAGCAGCCTGTGTTCGGCAAAAAGAAAATGTCCCCCTCCTACGACCCCGCCGCCCAGAAGCCGGTGCTGCGGTGCAGCATCTGCACTGGGGAGCAGGTGGCCGGATTTCAGGATCTGCACACCGGCCATTTTACCGAGGTACAGCTGATTCGCAGCCCGCAGGAATTGCAGGCCTTCCGCAGCCGGTACGGCATCTCCGCCGACTGCCCCATTGAAAAGATCTATTGAGCAAGGAGTTCATCATGCAGCAGGCACCCGAAGCCATGACCCTGAAGGTCATTGCCCATATCCATACCGCCTTTCCCACCAAGTTCGGCATCCCGCGCCAGAGCGGGCTGGTAGAAGAGCTGCGGGGCGAGATCATCTTTACCTCGGAATACCGCAACCCCGACGCCCTGCGTGGGCTGGAGGATTTCAGCCATATCTGGCTGGTGTGGCAGTTTTCCGGCGCGGTGCGGGAAAGCTGGTCCCCTACCGTGCGCCCGCCGCGCCTTGGCGGCAACACCCGTGTAGGTGTGTTCGCCACCCGGTCGCCCTTCCGGCCGAACCCTCTGGGGCTTTCCAGCGTAAAGCTGGAAGCTATTGAGCAGCGCCCGGACGTGGGGCCGGTGCTCATCGTGCGCGGTGCCGACCTGATGGACGGCACCCCCATCTACGATATCAAGCCCTACATTCCCTATGCGGACTGCCACCCGGACGCCGCCGAGGGCTTTACCGGGCAGACCCGCACCCACCATCTGGAAGTCTCCTGCCCGGAAGCGCTGTGGCAAACCGTACCGGAGGCCGACCGCGCCGCGTTGCAAGGCGTGCTTGCCAGTGACCCCCGCCCCTCCTACCAGCACGACCCGCAGCGGGTGTACGGCATGGAATTTGCCGGGCTGGAAGTGCATTTTACCGTGGACGGTTCTCAGCTCACCGTGCGGGACATCACCCTGTTATAAAAGGAGCCGTTCATGGAACTGCGGACTGTCAATACCTTTTTGCACATCGCCGAGTTGCACAGCTTTTCCCGCACCGCGCGGCAGCTGGGCTACTCGCAGTCGGCGGTGTCCTCCCAAATCGCACAGCTGGAGGCCGAGCTGGGCACCCCGCTGTTTGACCGCGTGGGTAAAACGGTGCGCCTGACCGATGCCGGGCAGACCTTTTTAGGCTACGCCCGCACCCTGCTGGAAACCGCCCAGCAGGCACAAGCCGCCTTGCAGCCCGCCCAGCAGGTGCGGGGCAGCTTGCGCATTGCGCTGGCGGATTCCGTGTGCAGCACCTTTTTGCCGGAGCTGTTGCAGCGCTATCATGCCCGCTGCCCGCAGGTAGAGCTGGTGCTGCACACAGCCTCCACGGACGAGATGCTGCAATTGCTGAGCACCAATCAGGTAGACCTTGTCTACACGCTGGACCAGCCCCTTTTGCAGCCTGCGCTGGTGCTGGCGGCAGATGTGCCGGAACCGGTGTGCTTCATTGCATCGCCGCAGCATCCGCTGGCGCAGGAAAGCGCACTCCCACTGGACATTCTGCCCCGGCAGGAGTTTCTGCTCACCGAGCGGGGCATGAGCTACCGGGACGCACTGGACCAGTGCATGGCGGCGCACGGCCTTGCCATCCACCCCTATCTGGAACTGGGCAGCGCTGCGCTGCTGTGCCAGATGGTAGAGCAGGGCATGGGGCTTTCCTTTTTGCCGGAGTACATCGTGCGCAGCGCACTGGCCGAAGGGCGTCTGGCGCGGCTGAACGTACCGGACTGCACCGTCATGATGCACCGGCAGCTGTTCTACCACCGCGATAAATGGGTGACCCCGCAGATGAATGTATTCATCGAGCTGGTGCGGCAGGGCGCACAGATAAAATGATTGGGAATGCCCGCCGCGTTGCTTTGGGCATATTCAGCGGAAAAATTATTTTTATTTCGGGGTTCAGAAACGCCTGTGGGCGTTTCTGAACCCCATTTTCACGAGAGGGTTTTCCAAAACGAAAAACCGCCGAAGGTTTCCCTTCGGCGGTCTTTCGTATGATAGGAGGATCAAAAATGATCTTTGCTAAGTCTTAGTTCAGGATGGTCTGCTCGGTCTCGATGTCGAACAGGTGCACCTTATGGGGATCGAATGCAACGCGGACGGTGTCTCCGTTGCGAGCCTTGGAGGTGGGAGCAACACGAGCGGTCATCTTGTTGCCCTTGTACTCCAGGTACAGGTAGATCTCAGCGCCCATCATTTCGGAAACATCGACCTGAGTATCCAGCTGGCAGTCGGTGTGCTTTGCCATAAACTCGGGCTCGTCATCGATATCCTCGGGACGGATGCCCATCTTGATCTTCTTGCCAACGTAGGAATCCAGCTTGCCGTCGGCGGTCTTTTCCTTGGGCAGGGGGATCACGTCGCCGCCCAGGTCAACACCGTACAGGTCACCCTTCTTGATCAGGGTGCCGTCCAGGAAGTTCATCTGGGGGCTGCCGATGAAGCCTGCAACGAACATATTGCAGGGCATATCGTACAGGTTCTGCGGGGTATCGACCTGCTGGATGATGCCGTCCTTCATAACCACGATACGGTCGCCCATGGTCATAGCCTCGGTCTGGTCGTGGGTAACGTAGATGAAGGTGGTAGCCAGCTTCTTGTGCAGCTTGATGATCTCGGTGCGCATGGAGGTACGCAGCTTAGCATCCAAGTTGGACAGGGGCTCGTCCAGCAGGAAGACTGCCGGGTTACGAACCATTGCACGGCCCAGAGCAACACGCTGACGCTGACCACCGGACAGAGCCTTGGGCTTGCGGTCCAGCAGGTGCTCGATCTCCAGGATCTTAGCAGCCTCGTGCACACGCTTGTCGATCTCGTCCTTCGGGGTCTTGCGCAGCTCCAGACCGAAAGCGATGTTCTTGTAAACGGTCATGTGGGGGTACAGAGCGTAGCTCTGGAACACCATGGCGATATCACGATCCTTCGGGGGAACGTCGTTGATCAGACGGCCGCCGATGTACATCTCGCCCTTGGAGATCTCCTCCAGACCGGCGATCATACGCAGGGTGGTGGACTTGCCGCAGCCAGAGGGGCCGACGAAGATGATGAACTCCTTATCCTGGATCTCCAGGTTGAAGTCGGTAACAGACGGGGCAGTTGCGCCCGGATAGATCTTGTAGATGTGCTGGCAGCTAATGGAAGCCATAATCGTTATCCTCCGTAAATATTTGGTGTTTCACGCCCTTGACGGCGTGTTGTTTCGTTGGTACTATAATAACAGATAATTTTGTGATATAAAATAGCATTTTATTGATTAGAGGTGTCAGATATTGCTGTTTGACTGGAACACCATCGCCGCACCGGCTGCACTGCTGGACGTGCAGCTTTCCGCGCCCCGCACCCTGACCGGCGAGGGGCTGTGGGTCTGCCTTGTTTCCAGCGGCAGATGCACAGCCTCCCTGCCCGGGGCGTCGGCTGCGCCCGCCGGCTCTGTGCTGGTACTGCCACCGCAGTCCGCTGCGGCGGGGCACCTGATCTTAAGCCGCGCCCCGCTCACCCTGACCCCGGAGGACAGCTGCCACCTGTTGTGCGTCCAGCTGACCGGGCAGGCCAGCACGCAGTTTTTGAACGGCCTGCGGGAGCTGCCCTACCTTGCCAAAGGCGAGACCTGTCCTGCCGCCGCCGAGCTGATGGGGCGCCTTGCGGAGGAAAAGCCCACCCACAGCCGCGCCCGCAGCCAGCTGGTCTTTGCCCTGCTGTGCGAACTGGCGGATGCCGACAGCGCCGCGCCCGCCCTGCCGCCGCTGGTGCAGGCCGCCATTGAGGATATCCGCGCCAACTACGCCGGGCTATACGGCGTGGAGGAACTCAGCGAGCGGCTGGGCGTCTCCAAAAGCCATCTGGTGCGCACCTTTACCGCTGCCGTGGGCGTGCCGCCGGGCAAATACCTGACCACCGTGCGCATCGAGGCCGCACAGCGGCTGCTGCTGCACCGGGAGTACACACTGGACGTGGTGGCCAGCCTGTGCGGCTTTTCCGGGGCGAACTACCTGTGCCGGGTATTCAAAAAAGAAACCGGCCAGTCCCCTGCACAATGGCGGGCACTGACCGGTCGCGCCGCACAGTCCGGGCTTACGCCCGAAGAGACCATGCGGGAGCAGGAGATGTATATTTAAGCCGTCTCGGCCTTTTTTCTGCGCAGCAAAAACAGGGTCAGCAACGCAGTGAGCAGTTCCGAGGCTGGGAAGGCTGCCCATACACCCGGCATCCCGAACACCGCGCTGAGCACCAGCGAGCAGGTCACAATGGCCACCATGCCCCGGCAGATGGAGGTGATGGAGGCCTCTGCCGGGCGGTTCACGGCGCTCAGATAGCCCGCCGCCATAATGTTAAAGCCTGCAAAGAAGTAGCCCACAAAGTACATCCGCATCCCGGTGTGGGCGTACTGCGCCATCTGCACCGAGTTTTCGCTGTTGAACCAGCTTACAAGGGTATCGGTCAGGCCGAACACCGCAGCGTACAGCACCGCCGCCAACACCAGCACCGTGCCGCTGCCCAGCAGCAGCAGTTTCCGCGCCCCGGCGTGGTCGTTCTGGCCGTAGCAGCGGCTCACCAGCGGCTGTGCGCCCTGTGCCACGCCGTTGAAGATGGCCGTAGCCACCAGCGCAAAGTTTGCCACCACGCCGTAGGCTGCTACGCCCACGTTGCCTGCCAGACCCAGCAGCAGAAAGTTGAACACCGTGGTGGTCACGCCGGAGGAAAGCTCGCCCACAAAGCCGGAGATGCCCAGCTGACAGCTCTGCGCCAGCAGCCTTGCCGAGGGCATCTGCCGCACGAATTGCAGGGTGTTTTCCTTTTTAAGAAAATGGCGGCTGCAAATGGCGATGCTGATGATGGGTGAAACCGCCGTTGCCAGCGCCGCACCGGCCAAGCCCAGCCCCAAGGGGAACATGAAGATATAGTCGAACACCACGTTGAACAGGCTGCCGCTCAAGGTCGCCACCATGGCAAGGGAGGGGTCGCCATCGTTGCGGACAAAGGCCGAAACGATGTAGTTGCACATAAAAAACGGGGCGAACAGCAAAAAGATGCGGGCGTAGGGAATGCCCAGCGTCACGATGCCTGCATCGCCGCCCATGAGCCGCAGCAGCGCCCCGGGCACAAAGGCACCCGCCAGCATCCACGGGATGGACGCCAGCACGGCGCACAGGATGGCGTTGGAGAAATACCGCTGCCCCCGGGCATCGTTCTGTGCCTTGGCAATGGCGTAGCGGGTAGCCGAGCCCAGCGCGATCATGGAGCCAATGGCAAAAATAAAGTTATAAATGGGCAGGCAGAGATTGAGCAGAGTAACGCCGTCTGTACCGGCGGCCTGCGCAATAAAATAGGTATCGGCCAGAATATAGCACGAGGTACCCAGCAGACCAAAAATATTCTGCGAGACATATTTAAAGAACTGTTTTGTCAGATTCATACCCTTTTCCCTTTTTTCCCTGTTTTTGCATACGTCTGGAAATTGTAGCATATCTGCCGCTGCAAGTCAACCGCAAAACCCGCCCATTACCGTATAAAAGAAGCAGTTGCGCACAGCGCCCTGCGGGTGTATACTGTACACTGCTGCACCTTGCGGCACACCTGTATGCAGAAAGGAAGAAGCCCTATGTCCGACAGGATCTTATTTTCCATCGGCGAAGCGCTGATCGATATGATCCCCTCCCGGGTGGGGTGCAGCTTTGACGAAGTGCCCGCCTTCAGCCCCCGGGTGGGCGGCGCTCCGGCCAATGTCTGTGCCGCCGCTGCCCGGCTGGGCGGGCGCAGTGCGCTGCTGAGCCAGCTGGGCGACGACCCCTTCGGTCACAAGATCGCCCGGGCGCTGGCTGGATGCGGCGTGGAGCTTTCCCATCTGGAATTTACCAATAAAGCCAGCACTGCGCTGGCCTTCGTCAGCTTAGCAGAAAACGGCGAGCGCACCTTCAGCTTCTGCCGCAAGCCATCCGCAGACCTGCTGTACGCCCCGGAGCAGATCGATCCGGGCTGGTTTTCGCAGGCATTTGCCCTGCATTTTTGCAGCGTCTCACTGGTGGACAGCCCCATGCGCTACGCCCATCTGGCCGCCATCACTGCCGCGCGGGAGGCGGGAGCCATCCTCAGCTTTGACCCCAATCTCCGCTTTCCTCTCTGGCCGGACCGGGAGCAGCTGCGCCAGACCGTGTGGCAGTTTCTTCCCCTGACCCATATCCTGAAGCTTTCGGACGAGGAGCTGCCCTTCCTCACCGGCACGGAGGATATTGAAGCCGCGCTGCCCGCGCTCTTTACCGGAGATGTGCAGCTGGTGCTGTACACCTGCGGCAGCAAGGGGGCCTGCGCCTACACCCGCACCGCCAGTGCCCGCGCCCGCTGCCCCAAGGTGACAGCGGTGGACACCACCGGCGCGGGAGACGGCTTTATCGGCTCGTTTTTGTGGCAGCTGCAGCGGGACGGGGTGACCACCGCCGAACTGCCAAAGCTTTCCCGCAAGCGCCTGACCGAGTATCTGATTTTTTCCAACCGCTTCTGCGCTATCAGCGTGCAGCACCACGGCGCCATCGACAGCTACCCCACCTTGGAGCAGATGGAGCAGCCAGAAACCGATTTTCTCTTGCCTTGAGGGCAAATTTACAGCGCATTTTGTATTTTTTAATATTTATATGCTATATTGTATAAAAAATCCGCTCTTTCACCGCCCAAAAGGAGGAACCCATGCCCTTTGAGTTTGCTTTTCTGGACTGGCTGTACCAGTTCCGCAACCCGGTAATGAACGCGATCTCCATCTTTTTTGATTACGCCGGAGCCCACGGCGAGATCTGGATCGCCTTCACCCTGCTGCTTTTGCTCTTCCGGCGCACCCGCAGAGCGGGCTTTGCCATGGCGGTGGCGCTGGTGCTGTACATGGCGGCGGGGCACTTCTTCCTCAAGCCGCTGTTCGCCCGTCCCCGCCCCTGTGATCTCAACACCTCCATCACCATGCTGGTGGCGCGTCCGCACGGACACTCCTTCCCCTCCGGGCACACTGCCTCCGGGGTGGCGGCAGCCTACGCGCTCTGGCTGCAAAACCGAAAGCTGGGCGCGCCCGCGCTGGTGCTGGCAGCCTTTATCGCCTTTACCCGGCTGTACCTCTATGTGCACTTCCCCACCGATATCCTCGGCGGCGCAGTGCTGGGCATCGTTTTGGGCGCTGCGGCTTCCGCAATCGCAAACTATGTGGCGAATCACAAAGAGAAACAACAAATTGTATAAAGTTCTGCATACCTTTTATTGCAGCGATTTTTTAGCAAGCTCGCCCTCTCAGTCAAATCCTATGGATTTGCCAGCTCTCCCAAAGGGAGAGCCTTTGGCAGTCCACATAAGCTTCATCTCTTTGCCAAGGCCTCTCCCTTTGGGAGAGGTGTCACCGTAGGTGACGGAGAGGGCGAGGATGCTACCCTATGCGACTTCCAGCATCTATAAAAAATTCTTTTGAATTCTAGCCAAAGAAAAAAGGTCGCTGCACAAATGCGTGCAGCGACCTTTTTGTTCTATCATTCCTCCGCCGGGAGCTGCACTTTCCGGTTCTGTGCCGGGTCCCAGCACACCAGTTCCAGCCGACTGCCCGCAGGCAGGGCGGTGTCCGGCTTTGCCGTCTGCCAGCAGCGCTTGAGCACCGCAGCGGCTCCGGCGTCCTCTGCGCCGGGCAGCTCGGTGCACAGCACCGTGCCCTGCCAGCCGTTCTCTGCGTACAGACTCAGTGCGCCCGCTTTGCCGTCCAGAATGGCGGTGATGTCCTGCTGCAGCTGCGTGTAGCCCTCGGCGGTGGCGGCGTACTCGCCGTGCCACTTTTCAAAAAATACCGAGAACTCCCCGCACAGCTCAATCAGCAGATCCTCTGTGCCGGAGGGGCTTTGCACCACCAGTGCAAGGTCCTGCTCTTCCATGTAGTCAAAGTCCGGGTCGTCCCATGTGTGCACGGTGACCTGCTGCCGACTGAGCAGCATCAGCAGTTCCCCCTGCTTTTCAGCGGTATCAAAATCGCCCTGCGGGCTGTTCCAGTCTGTGTTCATCGGTGTTCCTCCGTTTATCCGTTGTTCGGGCAGAATTTCAAGCTGTCCGCTCGCTGTCGTCTCCGTGCTTTGCCGCTGCGGCGCGGGCCTTCTGTTCCTTTTTAGCGCAGTAGAGCGCGCGGTCGGCACGGTCCTTCACTGCGACCACGTCCTCCCCGGAAAAGACGGCAGAGCCAAGGGAGACCGTTGGCAAAATGGCAAGCGTCTTGCGCCGTTCTGCCAGCAGAGCTTGCAGCGTTGCTGCGCAGCAGGCTTCGCTTGCTTCGTCTTTCAGCAGCACGCAGAATTCATCGCCGCCGATACGGTAGCAGTAGCCGCGGCGGGCGTAGGCTTTTTTGATGCAGTCCGCGATCTCGGCAAGGCAGACGTCCCCCTGTAAATGGCCGTAGCGGTCGTTGATCTGCTTGAAGTCATCCACATCGAACACCACCAGCACCCCGCCGCTGCGGCGCATCTCGGCGGTGCGGTTCAGGTAGCTGTTCTGGTTCAAAAGTCCGGTCAGCGCGTCCAGCTGGTTCCACATCTCGCTGCAATAGATATAATACAGCACCGACAGCAACGTGACGCACAGCCATGTGACGTGCAGCTTCGGCAGCGCGAGCTGGATCACGGTCTCCGCGCCCAGAAACAGGATCAGCGGGTAGATCAGCGTGCGGCTGCGGTTCTGAAAGACCGCCGCCGTACGCACCGTAGCCACCATAAGGTACAGCATGGAGACATAATACATAACGACATAAATATAGAAGTGCTCACCCCGGGCGTAGAGGTTCTCCCTGCTCACCGAGAACACCGGCCCATAGGGCAGCGTTGCCGCCAGAAAAAGCAGATACACACCCTCGCAGCAGACCGCTGCCTTGAACCCGCGCCGGATGACGGATTTTTTGTCCAGCACATATACAAGGCACAGCGCCACCGCCGGTGTCAGCCCGAAGCCCAGATAGTTGGACAAAATATTCAGCCAGCGGTAGCCCGGCGGTGTGCTGTCTACCACAATGGTGATGACCTCCAGCACCGAGATCGCCGCGATCAGCGCAAAGGCCAGAAAGAACCCGCGCTTCTGCTTTTTATTCAAAGATTCGCTCAGCTTTGTAAGAAGGCACATAAAGCCAAGCACAAAAAGATCAATGGTCGTTAAAATAAAAAAATATCTATCCATTGCAAGTTATACCGTTCTGTGAACTGATGCCCCGGACAGGGCACATACAATAGTATTGTATCACTCCACAAAGCTTTTCTCAACCGGGAGCTGCGGATTTACCTTCGCAGTCCATTTGCAGGGAAAATTGCAAAACGTTCTTTTCTCTGCATAAAAGTCCCCGGCAGAGAGGACACGCCAAAAATGCTTCAGCGCCTCCCGGACGGCTTTTTGCGGTGGACATCCAGTTTGGACAATGCGCATACCGTCTCGATATGCTCCGTATGAGGGAACATATCCACCGGGGTAAAGCCCTCGGCCTTATAGCCCAGCTTTGTCAGGGTGGCAAGGTCGCGGGCAAGGGTGACGGGGTTGCAGCTGACGTAGACCACCCGCTTCGGTGCCATACGCGCCACGCTGGCAAGAAATTCCGGGGTGGAGCCCTCGCGCGGGGGGTCCATAAAGATCACGTCTGCCTTTTCCCCTGCTGCGGCCGCTTCGCCAATCCAGCGGGTGGCGTCTGCGGCAAAGAAGCGGGCGTTCTTTACGCCGTTGTGCCTTGCGTTGCCAATGGCGTCCTGCACGGCGTCCCGGTTCAGTTCCACGCCCACCACCTGCTTTGCATGGTCGGCGGCGGTCAGGCCGATGGTGCCAATGCCGCAGTAGGCGTCCAACACCACCTCTTTGCCGGTCAGCTTCGCGGCCTCCACCGCAAGGCCGTACAGCACTTCGGTCTGGGCGTGATTGATTTGATAAAAGCTGCGCGGGCTGATGGCGTAGGTCTTGCCGCAGAGGGTGTCCAGAATGAATCCCTTGCCGTACAGCACCTTTTCCGCCTCGCCCAGCACCACGCTGGTCTTGCGGCTGTTCACGTTCTGCACCACGGTGGTCACGGTCCCGCCGCGCTGCGCTGCCTCGGTCAGCAGCGCCTTGACAAAGTTCTTGGCCCCCGGCAGCACCGGCTGCGCTGTCACCAGCACCACCATCACCTGCCCGGTGGCTACGCCCCGCCGCAGCAGGCAGTGGCGCACAAGGCCGGTGCCCTTGTCCTCATCATAGGGCTGGTAGCGGCAGGCGTTGGCGGCAGCACGCACCGCCTGCATGGTTTTGTCCAACACCTCGTCCTGCAGCAGGCAGCTTTCCACCGGCAGCACCTTATGGCTGTTTGCCGCGTAGATGCCGGAGGTCAGTTTTCCACCCCAGCCGGGAGCAAAGGTGGAAATCACCTTATTGCGATAGTGGTAAGGCTGCTCCATGCCCCGGATGGGGTGCACCGGGCCGTATTTGCCCACCAGAGCACGCACTTTTTCTTCCTTCTGTTTCAGCTGTTCGGCATAGTCCAGCCCCAGCAGGGGGCAGCCGCCGCAATTTTTGGCACGCAGTTTGCAATCCATGGCAGTTTCTTCCTTTATATAACAGATACTCTCTTTTCAGGATATCACAGGGCGGGGTGGATTGCAACCGCAAGCCGGTGCGTTTTTGCAGTTTTCTTTTTTACCGCCGGGGCTTTACTTTCCCGCGATGATTTGCCATAATAGGGACAGAAAACGACCGTTTACGGGAGGGCTACAAGATGAAGATCATGGTTTTTGATGTAGGCGGCACCGAGATCAAATACTCGGTCATGGATGAGCAGATGCACCGCACGAACAGCGGCGCGGTGCCCACGCCGCAAGATACGCAGGCGCAGTTTCTGGATGCAGTCTACCGGCTGTATGCGCCCCATAAGGACGAGGTGAGCGGCATTGCCATGGCGCTGCCGGGCTTTGTGGATAACCGCACCGGCTATGTTTCCAACGGCGGAGCGCTGCTGTACAACACTGCCACCCCGGTGGGGCAGCTGCTGGCGGAAAAGTGCGGCTGCCCTGTCATACTGGAAAATGACGGCAAAGCCGCCGCCATGGCAGAGCTGGCAAACGGCGCGCTGAAGGACTGCTGCAACGCTGCGGTGTTCATCATCGGCACCGGCGTGGGCGGCGGCATTATTGCCAACGGGCAGCTGGTACGCGGGGTGCACTTTACCGCCGGAGAGTACAGCTTTGTCAACACCAACGCCGAGGCGTGGGATGCCCCGGACCAGAACATGGCCTGCCAGTGCAGCACCAGCAATCTGCTTAAATGGTACCGCGCCCGCAAGGCACTGCCGGAGGATGCCCCGCTGGACGGACGCAGCTTTTTTGCCGCCGCCAACGCCGGAGAGCCGGAGGCCTTAGAGGTGCTGCGGCGGTTCTGCCACGCGGTGGCGGTGCAGATCTACAACCTGACCGTTCTGCTGGATGTGGAAAAGGTAGCCATCGGCGGCGGCATCAGCAAGCAGCCCCTGTTGCTGGAAAACTTGCGCAGCGCCTACGATGGACTGTACGCCTCCCGGGCGGGACAAGCTTACATGGAGGGCTTACCCCGCTGCCAGATCGTGCCCTGCGCCTTCAGCAGCGAGGCCAATCAGGTGGGCGTTGCCGCCGCATATTTTGAAGCTATGCAGAAAAAATGTTGATTTCCAGCCGGTTTCATGGTACTATATCTGCCGTGCGCTCTGCACGCAAAACACGAAACAAGGAGATCTTGAACCATGAACTACCTGCATAAATTTGCTGTTCTGGCCCTCAGCGCTGTGCTGACCGTCTGCCTGCTGGCAGGCTGCGGCGCTTCCGCTTCCTCTACCGCTTTCAGCGCAGCCTCCTCTGTGGCTTCTTCTGTGGCCGCTTCTGAGGTTGCTTCTTCCGCTGCCAGTAAGGCACAGGCCACGGTGGAGTTCGCCGTTACCGCTGCGGACGGCAGCGTGTCCAGCGTACTGCTGAACGTGACCGACGGCGAAAAGCTGAGCACCGCGCTGGCCGAGGCCGGGATCATCAGTCAGGAAGAGGCTGATGCCGGCTTTGTGACCACCGTGAACGGCGAGACTGCCGACTATGATAAGGACCAGGCATGGTGGTGCCTGACCGACGCTGCCGGTGAGATGACCACGGTGGGCGTGGCCGACATTGAACTCCACGACGGTGACAGCTATGCCTTTACCTACACCAAGGGGTAAAAAGCCGGCAGCACTGCACACCCGGGTGCTGCGGCTGGTGCTCAGCGGCCTGATGGGCGCGCTGCTGGTGGTGAGCAAGCAGGCCATGAGCGGTCTGCCCAATCTGGAGCCGGTGAGCCTGCTCATCATCCTGTTTGCACTGGAGCTGCCCCGGGAGACCCCCGGCGCCATCACGGTATTCATTCTGCTGCAGGGCGTGCTGTACGGCTTTGGTCTGTGGTGGGTGATGTACCTGTATGTGTGGTATCTGCTGGCGCTGCTGGCATGGCTGCTGCGCCGCATGGACAACGCCTTTTTCTGGGCAGTGTTCAGCGGGCTGTACGGCCTGTGCTTCGGCGGGCTGTGCGCGGCGGTGTATCTGTTTGCCAAAACGCCTGCCTTTGCCCTGAGCTGGTGGCTCAGCGGCCTGAGCTACGATGCACTGCACGGCGTTGGCAATTTTGTGCTGATGCTGCTGCTCTACCGCCCGCTGCGCCGTGCGCTGCAAATGGCAAAAAAGCAGCTGCGGGTATAAATAGTATTATATAAGCGATGGGGCTACTGCATTTTGCAGTAGCCCCATCGCTTTATGCTTTATTTATTTTGGCAAAGGCCTGCCGGACATCGCCGGAGAAATACAGCGTTCCCAGTGCGCACACCGGGCCTTCGCCGCCCAGTTCTTCCGCACGCGCTACACCGGCCTCGATGCTGTCCACAGCCTCGGCGGTGCAGCCGTAGGCGCGGATATGCTCTGCCAACGTCTGCGCCGGCATGGCACGGGGGTTGTGTGCCGTCACGGTCACGAACCGCTCGGCCAGCGGTGCCAGCAGCGCCAGCATCTCGTCCACATCCTTGTCAGCCATGATGCTGACCAGAAAGACGAATTTCTGCCCGGGGAAGCGGTCTTTCAGGCTCTGCACCGTGGCGCGCATCCCGTGGGCGTTGTGACTGCCGTCCAGCACAAAGGCCGGGCTGTGGCGCAGCAGTTCAAAGCGCCCGGGCCAGCTTACCTGCTCCAGCCCGGTGCGGATGGCGCTTTCCGGGATGTTCCAGCCCTGCTGCCGCAGCACCCGCAGGGCGGTGATGGCCAGCGCGGCGTTGCGGGGCTGATAGCTGCCGATGAGCGGCAGCCGCACCCCGTCCAGCCCGTCAAAGCTGAAGGTAACTGCATCCAGATCCCCGCCGGTGATTTGCAGCTTTGCAAAGTCCACCTCCGTAAAGGGAGCGTGCTGCTGTGCCGCCACCCGGCGCAGCACGGCGTCTGCCTCCGGTGCGCCGCCGTAGCTCACCACCGGACAGCCCGGCTTGATGATGCCCGCCTTAGCGGCGGCGATATCCGCCAGCGTAGGGCCCAGCTCCTTGACGTGATCCATGCCCAGTGCCGTGATCACCGCGCAGGCAGGCTTTTCGATGACGTTGGTGGAATCCAGCGTGCCGCCAAGCCCCACCTCCAGCACCACGATATCACACTGCTGCTGCGCAAAATAGAGCATTCCCAGTGCGGTGATGATTTCAAACTCGGTGGGCACATCCTCCATGGCATCGGCGGCGGGCTTTACCTGCTCCACCAGCTCCACCAGCGCTTCGTCCGGGATCTGCTGCCCGTTGATCTGGATGCGCTCGTTGAACCGGTTGATGAAGGGCGAGGTATACAGCCCCACCCGGTAACCGGCGGCTTGCAGGCAGGAAGCCAGCATCGCCGCCGTACTGCCCTTGCCGTTCGTGCCCGCCACATGGACGAACTGCAGCTTTTTGTGCGGGTCGCCCAGTGCAGCCAGCAGGGTGCGGGTGCGGGTAAGCCCGGGCTTATGCCCCGCCCACTGCACCGCGTGGATGTATTCCATTGCCTGTTCGTAGTTCATAGATACTGCCTCGATTCAAGGAATAGTATTAAAAATTTCGGAACACCGGAGCGTCTGCCGATGCTCCGGTGTTCCATTTTACGAGTCTCTTACTTCTTTGCCAGCTTCATCAGGCTGCGGTTTTCCAGCAGGATGCGCAGCAGTACAACGTTCACGGCGCTCAGGATGAGGGCGTTAGGGATGCGCACAGCAAGCGTTGCCCACGGATAGCCGTAGAACAGGCGCAGCGCCAGCGAGGTGATGACCATGGAGCCCACAAAGTGCCCCAGCAGCACGCTGGCTGCAAGCCGCAGGTTGGTGGAAAGGCTGCTCAGCTTCTGCCACGCAAAACCCGCCACTAAGCCGATGGCGCCCGCACCCAGCGTGATGAGCGGGTTGATGGCGTAGCCCGCCAGCACACCGCCGATGATATCGGCCACCGCGCCCACCGCAAAGCCTGCGCCGGGGCCGAACACCACCGCCGCCAGCAGCACCGGCAGACTGCCCAGATTGAACCGGACGAAGCCGGTGGAGATGCTCAGCACCCGGCTGAACACGATGCTCATAGCCACCAGCAAAGCCAGCATGGTCAGGGTACGCGCAGAAGTTTTTTTGTCGTTCATTGTAGTTGTCCTCCTTAAAAAGGAACAGCAGGCAGGACGCAAAAACGCCCTCCCCTGTGACAGACCGCACAAAGGAGGGCGTGAATTCCAACAACATTCACTTCCGGGCAAAAACCGCAGACGGCTCTCGCCTGCACCCAAGTCCATGCAGCAGCGGGATGCAGACCCTGCACCGCGGTCAATACCTTCGTCCGCAACACAACTCCCCGTTGATGCGGCACTTAACGCGCAGGGTCTTACTCTGTTGATGATGCCATTATAATCCTTTTTTTGCTGCACTGCAAGCGCCCAAACAGATATCTTTGCCAAAGGAGCGTTTTTATTTTTGGCAGTGTTGTATAAACGTAGGACTTTTTCTCGCCTGTCTCCCTCTTTTCTTTTGGCGCAGAACGTGGTAAGATGAACACAAGATACCAAAGGGGAAACTGCCCCGGAAAGGAAATTTTCCATGAAATTCAGCGAAATGACCTATACCCGCCCGAACATCAACGCCCTGCTGGCACGGTGCAAACAGCTGGCCGCCAAGGCCGCCGATGCGCAGGACGGCGACGCCCTCATTCAGGTGTACTACGAGCAGAGCCGCGCCTTTGCGGACTACACCACCGCCTCCCAGCTGGCCAACATCCACTACACCTGCGACACCCGCGATGCCTACTGGAAGGCTGAGCAGGACTTTTTTGATGCCAACGGCCCCGCTGTGACCAACGCCAGTGTGGAGATCAGCCGGGCATTTCTGGCAAACCCCTATGTGGATGCCCTTACCGAGCACTTCGGCACCACCTGCGTAGCCGGTATGAAGAACGCCGTGCTGGGCATGGACGACCGCACCGTGGAATTGCAGCAGGAGTTCAACGCACTGGTCAGCCAGTACCAGCAGATCTACGGCGGTGCACTGGTGGAGCTGGACGGCAAGCAGCTGACCATCCCCCAGCTGGGTCCCTACAAGGAGGATCTGGACCCCGCCGTGCGCCGCGCCGCCTACGAAGCCGAGGCCGGTTACTTTGACGCCCACCGGGACGAGCTGGACACACTGTACACCAAGATCGTCAAGAACCTGAATCAGCAGGCCAAGGTGCTGGGCTACAAGGATTACAGCGAGCTTTCCTATGTGCGCATGAACCGCATCGGCTACGGACAGGCCGAGATTCAGGCCTTCCGGGATCAGGTGGCAAGGGACGTTGTGCCAGAGCTGCAAAAAGTGATGGCCATGCGCGCCAAGCGCACCGGCATCACCCACCCCACCTTTACCGACCTGCCCATCATCTTCAAGGACGGCAACCCCAAGCCCATCCCGGGCTATCAGGCACGCATGGATGCCGCCCGCACCATGTACCACGAACTCAGCCCCGAAACGGCGGAGTTCATCGACTTTATGCAGGACAACGAGCTGTTTGACGTAGAAAGCCGCCCTGGCAAGATGTCCGGCGGCTACATGACCAGCCTGCCCAGCTACAAGGCACCCTTCATCTTTGCCAACTGGAACAACACCTCTGGCGATGTGGACGTGCTGACCCACGAGTGCGGCCACGCCTTTGAGGGATATGTGGCCGAGCGCGACCCCAACGTGCCTGTCGATCTGGAATGCCCCGCCATGGAGAGCGCCGAGATCCACTCCATGGCCATGGAGTTCCTCACCGCGCCGTGGCACCACCTGCTGTTCGGCAAGGATACCGAGAAGTATGCCCTGCTCCACGCCGAGGACAGCTTTGTGTTCCTTGCCTACGGCTGCGCCGTGGACGAGTTCCAGCACATCATGTACCAGAACCCCGACCTGACCCCCGACCAGCGCAACGCCGAGTGGCTCAAGCTGGAAAAGAAGTACCGTCCGTGGATCGATTTTGACAATCTGCCCTTCTACGGGCGCGGTGCAGGCTGGCAGCGCCAGCTGCACATCTACGAGTGCCCCTTCTACTATATCGACTACTGCCTGTCCACCATGGCAGCATTGCAATTCTTCCTGCTGAGCCTTGACGACCACAAGGACGCATGGGAGCGCTACCTCAAACTGGTGCGCCGCGCCGGTCTTGCCAGCTACACCGAGCTGCTGCAGACCGCCGGGCTGAAGGTGCCCTTTGAGGAAGGCAGCGTCAAGGGCATTGCCCAGCAGATGACCCGCTGGCTGGAAGAGCATCAGGTGGGCTAAAGACAAGCGAAAATCGTTTCGTGACAGCGGCAGGGCGTTTCGTGTCAGTTTTCTTGCTTTTTCTGTCGTGCTGCGATATACTGAAGCCAGAGATCCCCCTTCGAAAATGGAAAGGAGTGCTGACTTATGAGATCTTCCCGTTTGTTCCGGCGCGTCGTTGCCGGTCTGTGCGCTGCCGCCGTGCTGTGCGGCGGCATGGCCGCTTCGGCTGCTGCGCCCGCACTGCCCGCCGCCCCTGCTGCAGTGGAGGCTACCAACGCCGCCCCCAGCGATGCCGAACTCAAGGCCGCCTTTTCCAAGTTCACCGTCACCTACGACGAGGAGACCGGCGGCTGGGATCTTTCCTCTCCGCAGGAGCAGGCCAGCATGGATAAAAAGTCCTGCGGGCTGTACCCCTATATGTTCTTGCAGGACGATAGCATTGCCTTTAATATGATCCTGACCTATGTTGGCAGCAAGAAGCTGGACATCAAAACGGTCAACGTATCTGCTGATGACGAGCTGTACACCTTTACCTGTGACGAGGAATACGGCGGCGGCTACGATCAGGATCTGGGCTGCTGGTTCGACATGGAGCTGTTCCAGCTGAGTGACGAGGAGGTCAGCCTGCTGAGCGAGTGGCTGAACGCCAAGAGCGTCACCGCCGTATTCGTTGGCCGGGACGGCACCACCCAGAGCTACGCCCTGACCAAGGAGAACCGTACCGCCATTCAAGAGATGGTCACCGCCTACAACCTGATGCTCTCCTCCACCGTGGAGCAGTGCGAGCCCATCCTGACCAGTCTGGCAAAGTAAATGCAATTTATAGAGTCCCCGGAGCGTCTGCGGATGCTCCGGGGACTTTTTGCACTAATTTTTTATTTTTTGCAAAAAAGCTTGCAAAGCCGGCTAAGCTGTGCTATACTTACTGAGCTGTGATGTGCTGCTATAGCTCAGTTGGTAGAGCGCATCCTTGGTAAGGATGAGGTCTCCAGTTCGAATCTGGATAGCAGCTCCAGCTTAACCGCCCTGAAGTCTTAGGACTTCGGGGCGGTTTTCGTTTATCCTTTCAGCCATACTACAAAAATACCGCCGCACAGCTGTGCGGCGGTATTTTTTAATCCTCGTCGGGGATATTCTCTGCGTCCAGCAGATACTCGGTCTCGGTCTGCTGTTCCATCTGCTGCTCTGTCCAGTCCAGCTGCACAGCGCCGCTCAGGTCCAGCGAGTAATCCTCGGTATACAGCAGACTGCCGGTGTTCAGGCTGCTTTCTGCCGCGCTAATGGCATCCCATGTAAAGTGCAGCTTTTCCGGCGGCACGGTGCACTGCTTTGCCAGTGCGGTCAGGGTGTAGCAGTCCCGGGCAAAGGCGGCGGCGCTGTCATACGGGCCGAACAGCTCCACGGTCAAGGTCAGGTAGGTATCCCCGGCGGGCAGGGCGGCGGCCTGCTGCAAAGTCTCTGCCTTCGGGCCGCTCAGGTACAGCCTGCCGCTGATATCCCGGATGGCGATGTCCTGCGCGTCCCGCTTACAGGCGGTGTACAGTTCGTCAATGGCCTGTGTGCTCAGGCGGTTCATGGTCTGCTGGTTTTCGCCGCTCAACTCGTCCCACAGCAGGGGCAGCATTGCCATGCAAAAGCAGCCCGCCATCAGCACCAGACAGACCAGAACGGATACAAAATCGTACTTCCAGCGGCCGGGGCGGGCGGCAAAGAAGAGCACCTCGCATCCCAGCAGAACCAGCGCCACCGCCGGGGCAATTTTCAGGGTCAGCTGCACATCAAAGCCCGGCACAAAGAAATACAGCAGAAAGAACACGCCCGCCGCAATGAGACACGCGCCCAGGGTCAGGCTGCCCACCCGGCGCAGGGGCTTTTCAGCGGGTCGTTTTTCTGCCGGTTTCTGCTCCGGCGCGGGCGCACTGCCCGGCTGTGCCGTCAAAGGGGTCTTATTCTGCTCGGTCATCGTCATCCTCCGCAGGGGTTTCGTTCTGTTCTGCGTCGGTCACCGGCTCCCCCAGCAGTGCCGAAAGCTCCGGCATGGCAAAATGGGCGTCCGTGTCTGCGGTGTCCTCGGCATCTTCTGCATCCTCTGCATCCTCTGCCTGCGGCGCAGCCGTGTAGGCGTGGAAGTCCTCGGGTTCCTCGGTCTCCTCTTCGGGGGGCTGCTTGCCCTTTTTATTTTTCGGGCCGCGCACCAGCCACATACCGCACACGATCAATGCCACGCAGACCACGATCTGCGGCAGGGCGTCCAGCATCAGGTAGATGGCGCGGAAAACCGGGTTATCCTGTCCCCAGCGCCACATCACATCGCCCAGCACCCGCATGATGATGTTGTTGTAGAACACGATCGCGCCCAGCGCGATGAGCCCCCAGCCCACCAGCTTGTGGCTTTCGCCCATGAACTGGGTCATGCGGGCATCGTGCCAATCAAAGTGCACCAGATAATCGTCCTCCGGGGCTTTTTCTGCCGCCAGCTGTGCGCGGAGGTTCAAGGTATCGAAAAAGCTGTACATATACACAACGATACAGCCGACTACCAGTGCGTCCAGCCCCGTGGTGCTGCCTAGGATAATAAACAGGCAGAACATGGTGATGAGCGAGAGCCCCCGCTTCATATAGCCCTGATACATCTGCCCCGCACCGGGGATGCAGGCAAACAGCAGGGTCAGGATCCCGTTTTTCTTCATAATCAGTTCCCTCATTTCTCAGTGGTGTCTGCACTGTGGTGCAAAAGCGCGTCCAGTGCATCGGATAGTTTTTCAGTCAGCTGCTTTTTGTCCTCTATGGGCTTGCCCAGCGGGGCGGTGGATTGCTGCGGCGCTTTGTCGTTCACCGGCTTGCCCAGCAGCTCCGGTTCGGTCTGCTGCGTGGTCTGCGGCAGCCATGTGTTCAGCTGCTGCCCGGTGTGCAGGATCTGTTCCAGTGTACCGGCGCGCCACAGCGTCAGCGCCAGAACCGCCGCCACCGTTGCCACAGCGGCGCGTCCCCATGTGTTCTGCATCAGCCGTATCCAGATGGTGCCCATCACCGCGCCCCGGGCGGAGCGCGGCGGCTGCTCCAGCACATCGTCAGTCAGCAGGGCGGTGTAGCGGTCCATGCAGCGGTCGCAGTAGGCAAGGTGCTCGGCGGCTTCCAGCCGCTGCGTTTCGTCCAATTGTCCACCGACCAGTGCCTGTAAGCCTTCCTCGCTCAGACAGCCTTTTACGTCAAACAGTTCCATGTACGCTCCTCCTTTCACAGGGTATGCGGTCATTTTGCAAGATCTGCTGCGCCAGCATCTTTTTGGCGCGGTAGACCTGTGCTTCCACCGTTTTGGGCGGGCGTCCGCACAGTCTTGCAGCCTCGGCCATGGTGTGCTGCTCCAGCAGCACCAGACGGCAGGGCGTGCAGTAGGGCTCGCGCAGGTTTAAGATCATCCCGGTAAGTTCTTCCTCGCCCAGCGCCTCCAGCACCTGCTGTTCCGGCTGCATGCCGGGCGGCGCGCCCTCCAGCGCCAGCACCTCGTCGCCGGGGGTGTTCATTTTGCGCACCCATGCGCTGCGCAGATAGTCCTTGGCTTTGTTGGCGGCGATCCGCGCCAGCCATTGCTTTTCAAAGCCGGGCGGGCAGCGGTCGATGGCCCGCCACGCCGCCAGAAAGGTCTCCTGCGTCAGGTCCTGCGCCTCCTGTACATCCGGTACCAGCTGGTGGCAGACCGTGTACACGAGCGCCTGATATTTCTGCACCATCGTGCTGAATTCCTGTGTTGTCAACGCGCTGCACGGCCTCCTTTCCGGTTCTGGATGCGGTACTCTGCGCCGCCCTTCTGTCTTTAATACGAGGGAGCGGCGGCAGTTCCTGCAAAAAAACTAAAATATTTTCAAACTTTTTCTTCTGCCGCAGATATGGTACAATAGCAGTATAGCACACAGGGAGGATTTTCGCCATGGCTTCTACCACCCGTCAGGCGCTTTTACAGGCGCTGAGCGCCGCCGAGGGCGCATATATTTCCGGCCAGCAGCTGGCGCAGCAGCTGGGGGTCAGCCGCGCTGCCGTGCACAAGGCGGCAGCGGCGCTTACCGCGCAGGGCTATGCGCTGGAAGCCGCCTCCCGCCGGGGGTACCGTCTGCTGGGCGGCGACCCCTTCTGCACCGAGGCGGTAGGCCCCTACCCTGCCCCGGTGCAGCTGTACGACACGTTGGAAAGCACCAACCGCACCGCAAAGCTGCTGGCGCTGGAAGGCACCGCCCACGGCACGCTGGTGCTGGCTGGCGGGCAGACCGCCGGGCGCGGGCGGCTGGGACGCAGCTTTGCCAGCCCGGCGGGCAAGGGGGTGTACTGCTCGGTGGTGCTGCGCCCGCCGCTGCCTGCCGCCAACGCCCAGACCGCCACCATCGGCGCGGCAGTGGCAGTGTGCCGGGCGGTGCAGATGCTGTGTGGGCTGGAACTTGCCATCAAGTGGGTGAACGACCTGTATTACAAGGGCAAAAAGGTGTGCGGCATCCTGACCGAGGCCGGTACAGACCTTGAAAGCGGCCAGCTGGAATGGCTGGTGGTGGGCATCGGGCTGAACCTGACCGCCACGGCGGAGGACTTTCCCCCGGAGCTTGCCGCCAAAGCGGGCAGCCTGTACCCCGGCGGCCCCGCTCCGGTAAGCCGGGCGGCGCTGGCAGGTGCCATCGGGCGGGAGCTGTTAGCGCTATGCCCGGGCTTTACCTGTCTGGACGAGTACCGCGCCCGCTGCTTTGTGCCCGGCCACTGGGTGACCGTGTGTACCGGCACCGAGACCTACGCCGCGCAGGCGCTTTCCATCGACGATGCCGGGCGGCTGGTGGTGCAGCGGGAGGGCGGCCGCACCGAGGCTCTGCGCTGCGGCGAGGTGACCATCCGCCCCACTAAGACGGAATAAACGGGTACAAAAAAGCCCGCCGGGCGTTGCGCACGGCGGGCTTTGGTTTACAGTTTACTCTGCCTTGGTCTCGGGCTTTGCCTCAGCCTTGGCTTCCGGCTTTGCTGCGGGGGCAGCAGCGGGAGCGGCGGGCTTCACCACCGGCTTCGGGGGATTGGGGTCATCCTTCAGCGGGAAGAGGATGATGTGTTTGGGGCACTTCTGGGCACACATGCCGCAGCCCTTGCACTTGTCGTAGTCGATGCGGGCCACGCCGTCCACCACGTGGATAGCGTCAAACTTACAGGTGCGCTCGCACATACCGCAGGCAATGCAGGAGGTGGTGCAGGCCTTCATGGCCACAGGACCCTTGTCCTTGTTGGAGCACATGACCACCGGCTTGCGCGGGCCGCCCACGTCGATCATAATGACCTGCTTGGGGCAGATGTTTGCGCAGGCACCGCAGCCGGTGCACTTGTCCTTGTCCACCTTGGCAACACCGTCCACAATGTGGATGGCATCGAACTTACACACCTTGGTGCAGTCGCCCAGACCAACGCAGGCAAAGGAGCAGGTCTTGGGGCCGCCGTACAGGGTAGCAGCAGCGGCGCAGGTCTGGATGCCCTTGTAGTCGTAAGCAGGCTTGCAGTGCTCGGAGCTGCCCTGGCACTGGACCACGGCCTTCTTCTCCACAGCGCTTGCCTCACCGCCCATGATCTTGGCAATGGCAGCAGCAGCCTTGGGGCCGCCGGGAGCGCACTTGTCGCAAGGCACGCCGTCCATGACGACAGCCTTTGCGTAGTCGGCACAGCCTGCGTAGCCGCAGCCGCCGCAGTTTGCGCCGGCCAGACAGCTGGCAACTTCTTCGATACGGGGGTCTTCCTCAACTGCCATGAACTTGGCAGCGGCGACCAGAATGATTGCGCCGACAGCACCGACGATGGTGCAGAGGATAACAGCAGATGCGATATTCATAATCCTGTTCCTCCTTTACAGCGTCACGTTAAACAGATTCTCAACGATGCCGCCAAAGCCCATGAAGGACAGGCTGGTGATCGCTGCGGCCAGCAGAGTGATGGGCAGGCCCTTGAAGGGAGCCGGGGGATCACAGGCCTCCACGCGCTTGCGCACGCCGCTGAACATGACCATAGCCAGCATGAAGCCGACGCCTGCGCCGATGGCACAGATCAGAGCCTCGATGTAGGCCGCGCCGAAGCCCAGAGCCTCGACGTCTGCGCCGTAGTCATCGACGACCAGAATGGTGACAGCCAGAACGCAGCAGTTGGTGGTGATCAGGGGCAGGTAGACGCCCAGAGAGTTGTACAGCGCAACGACATACTTCTTCAGGAAGATCTCGATGAACTGCACCAGAACTGCAATGACCAGAATGAACACGATGGTCTGCAGATAGCTCAGACCGGCGGGGTTCAGAACAAAGATCTGCAGCGGGAAGGTCACGGCCGTAGCCATGAACATGACGA
>OHHG01000159.1_pt1 | contig 25959 bp, 20 predicted proteins | sample 1567991 | NCBI WGS metagenome assembly OHHG01 (sample SAMEA3879588, study PRJEB24766) | human gut metagenome | biome: human-associated habitat; feature: feces | place: USA | collected 1985/1987
GAAGAAGGAACCATTAGAGTCGGAAATCGCGAAAATAAAAAACCGGGGAAACATTATTTTCCCCGGAAAAATTACAGAATATGATTCGTGATTAGATAAAAATACTACCAATTTAGGCTAAAGCGCCCGCTATTGCAGCGGGCGCCTTTCGGATGTGAAAAAATTATTTTTTCATGTAACCCTTCACATAGTGGTGGTGCTGGCCGAAACGCTCGAAGGCGGCACGGTCGAGTTCCTCCTGGGCCGACGGGTCGGCTACGGAGATGATCAGGCGTGCGCGCTCCTGCAGCGTCTTGCCGTAGAGGTCTACGGCCCCGTGCTCGGTTACGAACCAGTGGATGTGGTTGCGGGTCGTGACGACGCCTGCGCCTGGCGACAGTACGGGGGCGATCTTCGAGATGCCTTTGTTGGTCACCGAAGGCATGGCAATGATGGCCTTGCCGCCCTTCGACAGCGATGCGCCGTATACGAAGTCGATCTGTCCGCCGACACCCGAATAGAACTTCGTGCCCAGCGAGTCCGCGCATACCTGGCCGGTAATGTCGACCTGCAGCGCCGAATTGATGGCCGTCACGCGGTCGTTCTTCGAAATGATATAGGGGTCGTTCGTGTAGCCCACGTCCATCATCAGCACGGCAGGGTTGTCGTCGATGAAGTCGTAGACGCGCTGCGAACCCATCAGGAACGTCGATACCATCTTGCCCTTGTCGATGTTCTTGGCTTCGCCGTTGATGACGCCGCTCTCCACGAGCGGGAGTACGCCGTCGGCGAACATTTCGGTGTGGATACCCAGGTTCTTGTGGTTGCCCAGCTGCGCCAGTACGGCGTTCGGGATGGCGCCGATGCCCATCTGGAGTGTCGCACCGTCCTCGATCAGGGCGGCGCAGTGTTTGCCGATGGCTTCTTCGGTGGCGTTCGGCTGCGTGAAGTGCGCCTCCATCAGCGGTTTGTCATCCTGTACGAAGATGTCGATCTTCGAGGAGTGGATCATGGCCTGCCCGAATGCGCGGGGGACATATTTGTTTACGACGGCGATCACGTGCTCGGCGGTCTCCACGGCGGCCAGCGTTGCGTCGACCGACGTGCCGAGCGATACGAAGCCGTGCTTGTCGGGCGTCGACACCTGGATCATCGCCACATTGCAGGGTACTGCGCCGCAGCGGTAGAGGCGCTGCGTCTCGCTCAGGAAAATCGGAATATAGTCGGCATAGCCGCTCTGGGTGACTTTGCGGACGTTGCCGCCCACGAAGAACGAATCGAGCTGGAATACGCCTTCGAACTTCTCGTCGGCATAGGGTGCCGGGCCTTCGGTGTGCAGGTGGTGGATGTGGACATCCTTCAGTTCGCCGGCCTCGCCGCGTGCGCACATGGCGTTGATCAGGCATTGGGGGGCCGAAGCCACGGAGCTCAGGTGGATGTGGTCGCCCGATTTGATAACCTTGACGGCCTCTTCGGCGGTCGTAAATTTGATCTGGGTAGTCATTTTTACTTTAAGTTTGTATTTTGGTTTTGGTTAGCGTTTCCTTTCGCCGATTTTTCGCGGACAAAGTTCCTGATGGCCTTGTCTGTGTAAGTCCAGAAAATCGGTACGTTACGCATCGTGATGATGTTCAGCGTATTCAGGGCAAGGCCCATGCTGATGTCCACGCGATCGAGCGTGTCGATACCCGGGGCAATGTTGTAGAACATGACGACGACGTGTTCGGGTTGTCCTCCGCGCATCGTGTAGACCCGGCCGTAGTGGTCGGACGAAGGATAGGCCGCGCCTTTGGCATAGGCGGCCGTGCCGTTGCGCTCGCCGCCCATATAGAGGCGGAACCCCCCGTAGAGGGGTGTGATGTCGAAACGGAGCATCACGTTGCCCGTGATGTTGTCCCCGGCGCAGATGACGTTCGAAATGCGGAAGTCGTTTACGAACGAGGGGGTACTGATCTCCGAGGGCTGGTGCCCGCGGGCGAATTTCTCGACGGTTTCATTGCGCAGGGATTCGAAATGCCGCGCTTCCCGGCGGAGTTTTTTCTTCTGGGCCTTTTGCAGCGCCTTCTGTTCCTTTGCGGTGCTACCCTCCCCGGGTTGCATGGCCGATGCCGCTCCGCACAGCGTGCAGAGCGACAGCAGCAAAACGGTCAGACGTTTCAGCATGGCGTTGCTATTTGCGTTTCACCTCTACCTGTTCGTATCCCTCGACGATGTCGCCGACACGGATGTCGTTGAACGATTCGATGTTCAGGCCGCAGTCCTGGCCGGCCGCAACCTCCTTGACGTCGTCCTTGAAGCGCTTGAGCGAACCCAGCTTGCCGGTGTAGATCACGATACCGTCGCGGATGACGCGGATCGGGGTGTTGCGCTGGAGCTTGCCTTCGCGGACGATACAGCCGGCCACGGTGCCGACCTTCGATATCTTGAAGATCTCCAGTACCTCGACCGAAGCGACGATCTCCTCCTTCATCACGGGTTCGAGCATGCCCTCGATGGCATCCTTGATGTCGTTGATCGCATCGTAGATGATCGAGTAGAGGCGGATTTCGATCTCCTCCTTCTCGGCCAGCTTGCGCGCCGCAGCCGACGGGCGTACCTGAAAGCCGACGATGATGGCGTTCGAAGCGGCGGCCAGCAGCACGTCCGACTCCGAGATCTGTCCCACGGCGGCGTGGATGACGTTGACCTGCACGGTCTCCTTCGAGAGCTTGATGAGCGAGCCCGACATGGCTTCGATCGAGCCGTCCACGTCGCCCTTGACGATGATGTTGAGCTCCTTGAACGATCCGATGGCGATACGGCGGCCGATTTCGTCGAGCGTCACGTGCTTCTGGGTCATGATGCCCTGCATGCGCTGCAACTGCTCGCGTTTGTTGGCGATTTCGCGTGCCGAGCGGTCGTCCTCCATCACGTTGAACGTATCGCCGGCCTGCGGTGCGCCGTTCAGTCCCAGCACCTGTACCGGCGTCGAGGGGCCGGCGGAATCGACCTTCTTGCCGTTCTCGTTGAACATGGCCTTCACGCGGCCCGTGTAGGTGCCCGACAGGATCACGTCGCCCACGTGGAGCGTACCGCTCTGCACGAGGATCGTCGAGACGTACCCGCGGCCCTTGTCGAGCGTCGATTCGATGACCGTGCCCTGCGCCTTCTTGTTGGGGTTGGCCTTCAGGTCGAGCATCTCGGCTTCGAGCAGCACCTTTTCGAGCAGTTTGTCGAGGTTCAGGCCCTTTTTGGCCGAAACCTCCTGGTCCTGGTATTTGCCGCCCCACGACTCCACGAGGTAGTTCATCTGCGAGAGCTGCTCCTTGATGTGGTCGGGGTTGGCGTTGGGCTTGTCGATCTTGTTGATGGCGAAGACCATCGGCACGCCTGCGGCCTGCGCATGGTTGATGGCCTCGATCGTCTGCGGCATGACGCTGTCGTCGGCCGCCACGATGATGATCGCGACGTCCGTTACGGCGGCACCGCGGGCACGCATGGCCGTGAAGGCTTCGTGGCCCGGCGTATCGAGGAACGTGATCTTCTGGCCGTTGAGCTCGACACTGTACGCACCGATGTGCTGCGTGATACCCCCGGCCTCGCCTTCGATGACGTTGGTTTTGCGGATGTTGTCCAGCAGCGAGGTCTTACCGTGGTCGACGTGTCCCATGACCGTGACGATCGGCGGACGCGGCACGAGGTCTTCCTCCTTGTCTTCGCCCTCGTCGTTGATGGCCTCCTGGATCTCGACCGAGACGAATTCGACCTTGTAGCCGAACTCCTCGGCGACCACGACGAGCGCTTCGGCGTCGAGGCGCTGGTTGATGGAGACCATCAGTCCCAGGTTCATGCAGGCCGTGATGACCTGCGTGGGCGACACGTTCATCATCGTCGCCAACTCGCTCACGGTCACGAACTCCGTGACTTTGAGGGTCGAGCGTTCCTGTTCCTCGCGTTCGAACTCTTCGTTCATACGCTCGGCAACGGCGTCGCGTTTATCCTTGCGGTATTTGGCACTCTTGCTTTTGGCACCCTTGGCCGTCAGGCGTGCCAGGGTGTCCTTTACCTGCTTCGAAACCTCCTCGTCGCTCACTTCGGGGCGTACGATCGGCTTGGGTGCGGCCTTACCTTTGTTTTTGTTGCGACGGCCTTCGCCCGGTTTGGGCTGGTTCTGGGCGCCGGGACGGTTTTGCCCGCCCTGTCCGGGACGGTTCTGGCCGCCCTGGCCCCCTTGTCCACCCTGCTTGTTGCCGCCGCCCTGCGCATTGCCCTTCGGGGCTTTGCTGACGTCGACCTTTTCCTTTTGCAGGCGCTTGCGCTTGTGCTTGCCGCCGGCCACGAATCCCGACACGTCCATCGTGCCGAGTACCTGCGGCCCGGTAAGGGTCACGGTCTCCGGACGGAAGATGTTGTCTTTGGGAGCGGTCGGTTCCGGCGCGGGGGCCGGGGCTTCTGCGGGCTTGGCGTCCGGTTGCCCGGGAGCCTGCGCTGCGGGTGCCGGCGTGGCCGGTGCGGCGGGTTTCGCAGGTTCAGCGGGCGCAGCCTGGGCAGCCTGAGCAGCAGGCGCCGCATGCACCGGCGTTGCGGGTGCGGCGGGGCTTGCCGGTGTGGCAGGGGCTGCCTGTGACGGCCGGGCTTCCGGGGTTGCAGGCATGGCCGGTGCGGGTTGTGCGGCAGCCTTGGGCGCCTGGGCAGGTGCCGGTGCTGCGGGGGCCGCAGGATGCTGTGCGGCGGGTTTTTCCGCTTCCGCCTTCGGGGCGGGTGCCGGCGCAGCCTTGGGTTTGGGCGACAGGTCGATCTTGCCGAGGAACTTCGGCTGCTGGATTTCGTCCTTGACGCTGATTACGTTGCTTTTGATGACCACCTCTTTTTCCTCCTCGCGCTCCTGCTTCTTAGCTTCTTCGAGGGTGATGGTCGTCTGCTTCAGGGAGATACGCTCGCGGATCGACTCGCGTGCATTGCCTGCGGCGCGGTTCGCCCCGAACTCCTTCTCCAGGACGGCATAAGTCTCCGCGTCGACCAGCGTATTGGGCGACCCGTCGCTCTTGATGCCCTTCTTCTGCAGGAAGTCCGTGATGGTATTCAGTCCCACCTTGAACTCCTTTGCAACCTGAATGAGCCTTAATTTTCTTTCGTTACCCATATCTTGTGTTTTCCTTTCTTGCTTATGTTACTCTTCAAATTCGGCCTTCAGGATTTCGACGACCTTCTGTGCCTGTTCCAGCTCCAGGTCGGCACGCGCGGCGATCTCCTCTACGGGCAGTTCCAGCACGCTCTTGGCCGTGTCGCAGCCGACGTTCTTCAGAGCGTCGATGATCCATCCGTCGATCTCGTCGGCGAATTCGGTGAGGGCCACGTCCTCTTCTTCGACCTCGCGGTATACGTCAATGTCGTACCCGGTGAGCATCTTCGAGAGGCGGATGTTCAGGCCGCCCTTGCCGATGGCCAGCGACACCTGGTCGGGCTTGAGGTAGACCGAAGCGGTCATTTTCTCCTCGTCGATGGTGATGCTCGAAATCTTGGCGGGATTCAGCGCACGCTGGATCATCAGCGACGGGTTGGCCGTGTAGTTCACCACGTCGATGTTTTCGTTGCGCAGCTCCTTGACGATCGAGTAGATGCGCGAACCCTTCATGCCTACGCATGCGCCTACCGGGTCGATGCGTTCGTCGTAGGACTCCACGGCGACTTTGGCGCGCTCGCCCGGGATGCGGACGATCTTCTTAATGGTGATCAGCCCGTCGAAGATCTCGGGAACCTCCTGCTCGAAGAGGCGTTCGAGGAACTGGTTGGCCGTGCGCGAAAGGATGATACGCGGCTGGTTATTGTTCATCTCGACCGACTTGACGATGGCCTTGATGGTATCGCCCTTGCGGTAGAAGTCGTTGGGAATCTGCTCCGCCTTGGGCAGGATCAGTTCGTTCTCCTCGTCGTCGAGGATCAGCACCTCCTTTTTCCACACCTGGTAAACTTCGCCGGTGACAATCTCGCCGACCTTCTCCGAATACTTCTCGTAGAGGCTGGCCTTCTCCAGGTCGAGGATGCGCGATGCCAGGTTTTGGCGCAGCGACAACACGGTGCGGCGGCCGAACGAGGCGAGTTTGATCTCGTCGGCATATTCGTCGCCGATCTCGTAGGTCGGGTCGATGGCCTTGACCTCCGACACGGCGATCTGCGTATTGGGATTCTCGACTGCGCCGTCCTCGACGACGGTGCGGTTGCGCCAGATTTCGAGGTCGCCCTTCTCGGGGTTGATGATGACGTCGAAATTCTCGTCCGTTTCGTACTGTTTCTGCAGTGCGTGGCGGAAAACGTCCTCCAGCACACCGATCATCGTGCTCTTGTCGATGTTCTTCAGCTCTTTGAACTCGGCAAAGTTGCTGATAAGATTGAGATTGTCCATTGTGTCGTTTATCTTGTTTTCAGTTTATGCTTGTTTTTGCCTGCGGCTCCCCGCCGTTTGTCCGGGGTTGTCCGGCGCGAGTGCCTATTTGAAATCCAGCCACTCCCGCGCGGACTTGATTTCGCCGAAGCCGTAACGGCGCGTCACCGTCACCAGTTGCTTGCGTTTTTTGCCTTCGACGGCCTGCTTCTCCTCGTAGGAGAGGGTGATGCCCTGGTCGTCGGCCGCGTCGAGTTTCGCCAGCACCTTGATGCCCGAGGTGAGCAGCACCTCGACCGTGCTGCCGACCAGCTTGCGGTACTGGCGCAGGCACTTGAGCTCCGACCCGATGCCGGCCGAAGCCACCGTCAGCGAGAAATCCTCCTCGTCGCGATCCAATTCCTCCTCGATCGAGCGGCTGAGCCTGACGCAGGCGTCGATGGCCACCGAGGTGTCGCTGTCGATGAGCAGCTCGATATCGTTGCCGGGCGTGCAGGTGCATCCCACGACGTACATGTCCGTCCCCTGCAGGTTGCGCTCCGCCGCCTCGATTATCTTTTTTGTGTCGATCATAGCTGAATACCGGTCGTGAATATGTATAAAATAAGGGGACTCCCCGTCCCCTTACCACTTGCTTTGTCTTTCGACATTGCAAATATAGTGAAAATTTCTAATATACCAATATTTATACGGAAATTTTACTCCTCTTTCGATACGCTTTCATAGGGCTTGATGATGCCGCGCTTCGATTCGCGGATGAATTTCACCAGCTCGTCGCGTTCCTTGCTTTGGGGTACCTGCTTCTCGACCTCCTCGCACCCCGACATGTAGTTCAGGCCGCTCTGGAAGAGGATGCGGCAGGCGTCGTGGATCTCGCCGATGCGCTCGGGGGTGAAGCCGCGGCGCGAGAGCCCGATCTTGTTGATGCCCGCGAAGCGCATCGTGTCGTTGCGTACGATGACGAACGGAGGGGCGTCCTGCCCCAGCAGCGCCCCGCCCTGGATCATGGCGTGGTCGCCGATGCGCGTCCACTGGTGTATGGCGGCATGGCCGCCGATCACCACCCAGTCGCCGATCTCGACCTCGCCGGCCAGCGACACGCGGTTGGCGATGACGCAGTTACTGCCGACCACATCGTCGTGGGCGATGTGGACGTAGGCCATGAGCAGGTTGTGGTCGCCCACGACCGTCTTGCCGCGCGACGCCGTGCCGCGGCTGATGGTCACATACTCGCGGATGTCGTTGTAGTCGCCGATCTCGGCCGTCGTGACCTCGCCAGCGAATTTCAGATCCTGCGGCAGGCAGGAGACGGAGGCCGCGGTGTGTATCCTGCATCCTTTGCCGATGCGCGCCCCGTCGTGGATCACGGCGCCGGGCCCGATCCAGCAGTCGTCGCCGATCACCACGTCGCCGGCGATATAGGCGAAAGGTTCCACCGTGACATTGTTCCCGATTTTTGCGTCGGGATGGATGTATGCCAGATTGCTGATCATCGCTTACTTGTTGTTTTTGTTTTTAACGACCTGGGCCATCAGTACGGCTTCGCAGGCGAGGGTTTCGCCTACGAAGGCCTTTGCCTCCACGACGGCCACGCCGCGGCGGATCGGCTCCATGAGGTGGATTTCGAACTGGAGCGTGTCACCGGGGACGACCTTGCGCTTGAACTTGACGCCGTCGATCTTCATGAAATAGGTCGAGTAGTTCTCCGGGTCGGGCACGTCGCCCAGCACGAGGATGCCGCTGCACTGGGCCATCGCCTCGACGATCAGCACGCCCGGCATGACCGGCTCCTCGGGGAAATGCCCCACGAAGAAGGGTTCGTTCATCGTGACGTTCTTGATACCGGCCACGTCCGTCGCGTCGCGGTGGAAGATGCGGTCGACCAGCAGGAACGGCGGACGGTGGGGCAGCATGTGGCGGATGTCGTTGATGTCGTGGAGCGGCGGCTTGCGGCAGTCGTACTGGAAACGGGGTTTTTCGCCGGCCCGGCGGATGGTGTGCTTGAGCTGCTTCATGAACTCGGTGTTGGCGAAATGCCCGGGGCGGGTGGCCCAGACGCGGCCTTTGATGCGGACGCCCAGCAGTGCGAAGTCGCCCAGCAGGTCGAGCAGCTTGTGGCGCGCCAGTTCGTTGTTGCAGCGCAGTTCGAGGTTGTTGAGGTAGCCCGCCTTGATCTCGATGTCGGGCTTGTTGAAGATCTTTTTCAGGTGTTCCAGCTGGTCGGCCGGGACAGGGTTTTCGACCACGACGATGGCGTTGTCCAGGTCGCCGCCCTTGATGAGGTTCATTTTGATGAGCGGCTCCAGTTCGTGCAGGAAGACGAACGTGCGGCAGGGCGAGATTTTCTCGGCGTAGTTGTCACCCGGGTTGAAGGTGGCGTACTGGTTGCCGATGACCTTCGAGTTGTAGTCCACGTGCACCGAGACCGAAAACTCGTCGTCGGGATAGAGGATGATGGCCACGCCCTTCTCGGGGATCGTGTAGACCATCTTTTCGGTCACGTGGTAGAATTTGCGTTCGGCGTCCTGGTCGGCGACGCCCGTTTCGGTGATGGCCTTGGCATAGGCGCAGGCCGAACCGTCCATGATGGGGGTCTCGGGGGCGTCGATGTCGATCACGGCGTTGTCCACGCCCAGCGTCCAGAGCGCCGACATGATGTGTTCGATGGTGCTTACGCGGTGGCCGCCGCTCTCGATGGTCGTGCCGCGCGAAGTGTCTACGACGTAGTCGCAGAGTGCGGGGATTATGGGTTGCCCTTCGAGGTCGGTGCGGCGGAATACGATCCCCGTGTCGACTTCGGCGGGATTGACGGTCATGGTTACCTTGACGCCCGTGTGGAGGCCCTTGCCGGAGAATGAGATCGGGGCCTTCAGCGTTTGTTGTTTTGTTGACATAAGCAGTGTTTCCGATTATTTACGCGCAAAGATAAAAATTTTTTCTTAATAAAAAGTACCTATGCGGTTATTATAAAAAGTAAGGGTTTATAGCGACATCACCGCGGGCGTGGGTGGATATTTCGGAAAAAAACAGTATTTTTGTGCGGAAAAAACAGGAAACACGCCATGCCGACGCCGGAACCGGAAAAACGAGTCAAACGCCCCCGCCTGCGCCTGCCTTTCGAGAAACGGAAGCAGGATGCCGGTTCGTGGACGTACGACCACCGCATCGGGTTGTGCGTGACGCTCATCGCCTACCTGGTGCTGATGATCGCCTTCGTTTCGTCGAAGATCGTCGTCGGCCGCAAGCCCCATACCCAGGGGATGTATATCGACCTGCAGACGCTGGCCGAGCTGGAACAGGAGCGCGACAGGCTGGAACGGCTGGCGCGCGAACGGCAGGAGAAAGACCCGATCGACTGGCGGAGCATCCAGAACCAGGTTTCGAACGAAAACGCGCTGAACGAAAAGCTCAGGGACGACCGCGGTACCAATGCCGCGGCGCTCAACGATGCCGCAGCTGCGGCCGAGGAGCGCATGCGTGCCAACCGCGAGGCTTACGAACAGGGGCTCGCCGAGGAGCGCGCCATCCGCCAGCGCCGCGGTGCCGGGGAGGATTCCGAGCACCAGGATCGCAAGGTCAAGGGGCGCGTCACGGTCTCCTTTTCGCTGACCGATCCGGTGCGGACGTCCCGCTACCTGGCCGTCCCGGCCTACAAATGCGAAGGCGGCGGCGAAGTGGTGGTCGAGATTACGGTCAACCGTGCGGGCGACGTGACGAACGCCCGGGTGGTCGAAGGCGGGGACGAGTGCATGCGCTCTTCGGCGCTCGGTTCGGCCCGCAGATCGCGTTTCAACATCGACGACTCCGCCCCGGCACGCCAGCAAGGGACGATTACGTATATTTTTATCCCCCAATAAGTTCTTTTTGCCCCGCAGAGGCGTGATGTTTGCCGGATTTTTTTTATCTTTGTTGCCGATCGAAATTCAGGCATGCGTAAAATCGCGATCATACTGTCGGGCTTGCTGTGTTGCCTGTTCTACGAAACGGGCAGCAGGGGGATTCCTGCGTCCGTTGCGGAGCATGCCGCCGTCACGATTTCGGTCGACCGCGCTTCCCACGACCAATGGCGTTGCGAGCGCGAGTACAATGCCGACCTGAATTTACCCCGCGTGGCGGGGGAAGTATCTCCTGCCCCAGTCGTGCCCGTTTCCCAGCGCGGCGGATCCGGAACCGGCCAGAACGCCGACCGTTTTGCGGCGAACCGGTTCGAGGCGGGTGTCGTGAAAGTAACCTCGGAATTCAAATCTTCTGACCTGTCCGTCGGCCTGCATGCCGTAGACTACTACGTCTACCGGCTGCACCGGCTCATTATTTAGCGTGTTGTATTTTACCGGTTTACAAAGGAAATACAAACGATTAATAATGAAAAAGATATGGATAGGAATAAAATTTGCGAGGCGATGTACGCCTTGCCCGGGGGCGTTGTGGTAAAACGCCGTAAGTCCCAGTTGCGCGCTGCCGTGCTGTTCATCGCCGGCGTTGCGTTGGTGGTAGTGAATAATATGTACGGGGCGGAGCTCACGAACAACATGCGTTCGGCGATCGTTTTCATCGGCGGGCTGCTGATCCTCTCGGGGATGGTCATGGCTGCGATCCAGCTCTTCGGCTCGGGGGGCGTGCCTTTCCACAAGGACAAGCATTGCTACCTCGTTTTCGAGGAGCTCTACTTCGACCGGGGCGTCCGTGCCGATGTGGTGCAGTCGGTGGAGGACGGCGCCGTAGACCGGCTGCTGGGGCTGGCACGCGCGAATGTCCCGGCGCTCACGGTGGCCCTCTACCGTACGCCCGACAACAGTTTTGCAGCCATGCAGGCGTTCGAGTACGCCGACCTGGAGTACAAGCCGCTGACCAGGCTGAACATAGTAGATAAAGCATAACGTAACATAAACGGAGAAGAATGATAGACATCAGTGGTGAAAATGTAGTATTGGTAGGCGCATTGCTGCTCTTCGTGGCGGTGATGGCCGGTAAGGTCGCGTATCGTTTCGGGGCCCCCGCGCTGTTGCTGTTCCTCGGGGTGGGCATGTTGTTCGGTTTGAATTTCATCTCGTATCGTTCGGTCGAGATGACCCAGTTCGTGGGTATGATCGCCTTGTGTATTATCCTCTTCACGGGCGGTATGGACACGAAGTTCTCGGAGATAAAACCCATCATCGGCCCGGGTGTCGTACTGGCTACGGTCGGTGTGGTCATGACGGCGTTCGTGCTGGCCGGTTTCGTGTGGCTGGTGGCTCCGTGGCTGGGGATCGAAATACCGTTCGCGCTGGCACTGCTGCTGGCCTCCACGATGTCCTCGACCGACTCGGCGTCGGTTTTCTCCATCCTGCGAAGCAAGAAACAGGGGCTCAAGCAAAACCTGCGCCCGCTGCTGGAGCTGGAGAGCGGTTCGAACGACCCGATGGCATACATGATGACCATCCTGCTCATCAGCGTCGTGTCGAATACCTCGTCCGGCGTCGGCCTGGGTATGAGCGTAGTCTTTTTCGTGGTGCAGATGGTCGTGGGCGCCCTGTCCGGGTACCTGATCGGGCGGCTGGCCGTATGGACGATCAACCGCATCAAGCTGGCCAACCATTCGCTCTACTCGGTGCTCCTGCTGGCATTCATCTTCTTCTCGTTCGCCTTCACCGACCTGATCAAGGGTAACGGCTACCTGGCCGTCTACCTTTCGGGTCTGGTTATCGGCAACCATAAACTCGAACAGAAACGGCCGCTGACCGTCTTCTTCGACGGGTTCACGTGGCTCATGCAGATCGTGATGTTCCTCACGCTGGGCCTGTTCGTGAACAGCAACGAACTGCTCGAACCCCGGGTGCTGATCCTCGGCGGGCTGGTCGGGGCGTTCATGATCCTTGTGGCGCGTCCGCTGACGGTCTTCACCTGCCTGCTCCCGTTCCGCAAGTTTACGACCAAGGCGCGGCTTTACGTGTCGTGGGTCGGGTTGCGCGGCGCCGTGCCTATCCTCTTCGCCATCTATCCGCTGATGGCGCATGTGGAGAATGCCGGGCTGCTGTTCAACGTGGTTTTCCTGGGGACGATCATTTCGCTGCTGGTGCAGGGCACTACGGTGAGCGGCATGGCCAACCTTCTGGGGCTGGCCTATGAGGAGCGCGAGTCGGCCTTCAGCGTCGACATGCACCAGGACATGAAGTCGGCGCTTACGGAGGTCGAGGTCAACGAGACGATGCTCGAAAGCGGGCATACGCTCAAGGACATCACCCTCCCCGAGAATACGCTGGTGATGATGGTCTGCCGCGACGGTGAGTATTTCGTGCCGCAGGGTAAGACGGAACTCAAGCTGGGCGACAAGCTGCTGGTCATTTCCGACCGCAGCGAGGAGCTGGCAACCACCTATAAGGACATGGGCATCGACGATGTCATGAAGTTAGGGTAGGCTTCCCGCGGAGGAGGTTCCCTGTTCCGTCGGGAATTCAGGATCCGTTCCGCAAATCCCTTTCAGAGGGACAGATATGTCCGGTATCCGGTGACTTGGAGCCTGCCGGACAGAGGCAGATCCCGGCGATTCGCTCGCCGGGATTTTGTTTCGCTTTGCCGGACGAAAAGCCGGACGGCGATTTGCACCGTCCGGGATTTTTTCCTATATTCGATGTGCCGTATCGGAGGGTGCCCCGATCTCCGTACCTCTATGAAAACCGAACGAATGAAAATAGGGCTGTTTGCCGCACAGCTCGTCTTGCCCGCCGTGCCGGGCCTTTATGTCATCCTGTTCCGTCCTGGGGTGTCGCTGCTTACGCCCCGGATGCTTATTCCCTCCATGCTGTGCATCAACCTGCTGGCTCTCCTCTTAGGATGGCGCAGGCTCGGGTGGTCGCGCAACGAACGGCTCGATGCAGCCATGCTGCTGGTGATGTTCGCCCTGTTTCCCTGGCTGGAATACCGGGTGCTGCCCGTCGGGGCGTTCGAGGGGAATTTGTGGGCGCAGGTCGGGTGTTACTGCGCGGGACAGGCGATCGGGTATGTCTCGGTCGTGCTGGCGCCCGACTGGTTGGGAAGGCTCAGACAGCGGCGTTATGAAGAGCGGGTCTTGTCGGGGCGGGAAAAGTTCCGATCCCGCAAGGAGGTGCTGGAACAGCGGGCCGAAGCGCAGGAGGCGCAGCGCAGGGCGAAAGAGTTGCGCAGGGCGAAGAAATAAAAACATCCCGCACATCATATGTGCGGGATGTTTGTTTTTCGGACGTGTGCCCAGGCCTTTTCCCACGGCTGGCAGTCTGCCTGCCCATCAGCCCATCGGTTCATCGGTCTGCCAGTCCGCCGACTCATCAGTCCTTCTGTCTGTCTGCCAGCCCGTCAGCTCATCGGTCTGCCAGTCCTCCGACTCATTTGCCCGTCAGCCCGTCAGTCCGCCGCTTCGCCCGCAGGGTGCCCGGAATTGCAGCCCGCTGCCGTTTTACAGGGAGCGCCGGATGTTGAGCATCCAGGGGTTCTCGATGTTGCGGATGCCTTTCTGGGAGATCAGCTGCGCCAGCGTCAGCCCCATCTGGCGGAAGTCGGTCGAGAGGGTGGTGATCCCGCCCGCGAGGATCTCCTTGAGCGGCGTGTCGTTGTACGAAATGATGCCGAATTCGCGGCCGGGCATCATCTGCTGCCGCTCGGCCTGTTTGAGCAGCGTCACCAGGTCGCGGTCGCTGACGAGGATGAACAGGTCGCCTTCGCGGATTTCGCGGTCGCGGATCGAGGCGAGGTATTCGTGCCCGAACCCGTGTTCCGCACAGAAGCGCACCAGTCCGTCGTAGCGCTCCTGCGGCTCCTTTTTTTCGTGCTGCACCATCAGCAGCCGTTCGTATTTGCGGATATGCCGCAGCCCGTGGCAGAGCGCCTCGTAGGTGTCCTTTTCGAAGTTTTGCGCCACGGACGAATATCTGCCCAGCAGTTCGGGGTGGAAGTGGTCGAGCAGGAACACCCGCCCCGAGAGGCTTTCGAGCAGCGGCCCGATGCCGGTGAACTTGCCCGGCATGATGATATAGGTGGTGTATTTGCCGTTGGCGTCGGTCACCAGCGCGTCGAAGACCCTGCGGTTGTAGTTGTGGAAATAGAGGTCTACGCTTACGCCTTTGCCGACGTGCTCCATGAACGAGTTGTAGAGGTCTTCCTTGAATTCGTTGAATTCGTTGAAGAGCAGGAAAATATTCTGTTCCGAGGGGATTCGCGCCGAGGCGATGTAGTAGCCCACGCCGGGCGTCGAGGCGATGATGCCGCGCGATTTGAGTTCGCTCAGCCCGGCGAAGACCGTGTCGCGCGAGAGGTGGTAATTCTCGCGGAATTCGTTGATCGAGGGTATCCAGTCCCCCTTCTGGAGCTTCCCTTCGGCGATGCCGTCGATGACGAAGTTGACGACCTGTTTGTATTTCGATTCGTTGTTTTTCATGGCTTTGCACACGCAATGTCGTGCAAATATACGTAAAATCGGGTAATATCGGTACGAACCGGTACGAAAAATAAAAAAAAATCATACCAGTTCGTACCAGTATGACGAAATTTTATTTATATTTGCCCAAAAGATCGTACAGCGCAATGGAGAAAGGGATCGTTTTCAGCATCGAGGAGTTCGCCATACACGACGGGCCGGGTATCCGCACCACCGTTTTCCTGAAAGGGTGCCCGCTTCGCTGTGCCTGGTGCCACAATCCCGAGGGCATTTCCCCCGAGCCGCAGTATATGGATCGCCGCGACGGCCGCACGATGTGCGGGTACGCGATCTGCTCGGGGGAGCTGGCTGGCAAACTGCTGCGCAACAAGGCGGTATACGCCATGAACCGCGGCGGCGTGACGCTCACGGGCGGCGAGCCGCTCCTGCAGGCCGCATTTGCGGCAGAGGTGCTTGCCGCGTTGCAGGCCGCGGGGGTGCATACGGCCGTCGAGACGAGCGGCTATGCCGCGCCGGATGTTTTCCGCCGGGTGGCGGGGCACGCCGATCTGGTGTTGTTCGACGTGAAACACGCCGACCCGGTGCAGCACCGCCGCTGGACGGGGGTGGACAATGCCCCCATCCTGCGCAATCTGGCATGGCTGTGCACTTCGGGCCGGCCGTTCGTCGTCCGCATCCCGCTGATCCCCGGGGTGAACGATACGCGGGAGAACATGTTGCAGACCTGCCTGCTGATTAAGGATGCCCCGGGGCTGGAGCGGGTCGAGATCCTGCGCTACCACAAGACCGCCGGGGCGAAGTACGCCATGATCGGCCGGACGTATGCCCCCGGTTTCGATACCGGGGCGGAGCCCCGTGTCCACGACGTTTTCAGCGACTACAATCTTAAAACACTCATACAATGAATCCCAGAATCGAAAACCTGCGCGGCTATATCCTCCGCAAAGAGCACCATGTCCTGCGCCGTACCCCGGCCCGGCTCGGGCTGGACAACCTCAATATCGGGTTTGCAGCGGCCGGAATGCCGCCCGTGAGGCGCTCGGCGGAGATGCTCGCCGCCCTGATGCGTGCCGAACAGCCCGTGATCCTGCCGGGCGAGAAGATCGTATTCACCCGCACCGTTACCGAAGTGCCCGAAATCTTCACCCCGCAGGAGTGGGACGGGATCAAGGCGTCGCACTACATCCACGAGCGCGGGACGGTCTGCAACATATCGCCCGACTACGAAACCACCATCCGCCTTGGGCTCGATGCCCGGAAGGCCGAAATCGCTTCCCGCCTGGCGGACGATTCGCTCGACCAGGAACAGCGTATCTTCCTGGGGTCGGTGGCGCTCTGCATCGAGGCCGTGCAGGAGCTTACGGGGCGTTACGCCGCCCATGCCCGCGAGGCGGGGCAGACGGATACGGCCCAAGTGCTCGAGGCCGTGCGTACGCGCGGCGCCCGGTCGCTGCGCGAGGCGCTGCAACTGCTGCGCATCCTCCATTTCGCGATCTGGGAGGCCGGCAATTACCACAATACGCTGGGGCGTTTCGACCAGTACATGTACCCCTATTTCCGCCATGACATCGACAGCGGCGTGCTGACCGAGGAGGAGGCGTTCGACCTGGTGGAAGAGTTCTTCCTCGCATGCAACAAGGACAGCGACCTCTATCCCGGTATGCAGCAGGGCGACAACGGCCAGAGCATGGTACTGGGCGGCCGCGCCGCAAACGGCGACTACCTTTTCAACCGCCTCTCGGAGATGTGCCTGCGGGCCAGCTGCGAACTGGAGCTGATCGACCCCAAGATCAACATCCGCGTCGACGCGGATACGCCCGACGAAATCTTCTTCCTGGGGTCGCAGCTCACCCGCAAGGGGCTGGGATTCCCGCAGTACAGCAACGACGACGTGATCGTCCCGGGGCTCATGAAGAAAGGGTACTCGGAGCAGGACGCCCGCAATTATGTCGTGGCCGCCTGCTGGGAGTTCATCATCCCCAACCATGCGATGGACATCCCCAACATCGACGCCGTGTCGCTCATCGGCTGCGTGCGCGAGGTGTTGCCCGAATTGGCGGCATGTCCCGACTACGCGGCGTTTTACGGCCTGGTCGAGCGGAAGATCGCCCAAAAGGCCGACGCCGTCTGCCGCAAGCACCGCAACCTCTACATCGTCCCCGCACCGATGATGTCGCTGTTGATGGACGGCACCATAGAACGGGCGCAGGACATTTCGCTCGGCTCGCGCTACAACAACTACGGCCTGCACGGCACGGGCATTGCCACGGCGGCCGACTCGCTGGCGGCGCTGCGCAAATTTTACTTCGAGGAGCGCCGTTTCGACGCCCCGACGCTGCTCTCGGCGCTGGAGGACGACTTCCGCGGCGCACCCGAATTACAACGCCTGCTGCGGCGGGAGGCTCCCAAGATGGGGCAGGACGACGACTATGCCGACTCCATCGCCTGCGACCTGCTCGCTTCGTTCGCACGTGCGCTCGAAGGGCGCCGCAACGAGCGGGGCGGCATCTACCGCGCCGGCACCGGTACGGCCATGTACTATGTTTTCCATGCCGCAGGCCTCGGTGCCACGCCCGACGGCCGCAGTGCCGGGGAGATGATCCCCGCCAACTATTCGCCGAGCCTGTTCATCGACCAGCGCGGGCCCGTATCGGTCATCAAATCCTTCACCAAACCGCGTCTGGAGGATGTGGTCAACGGCGGGCCGCTGACCCTCGAGTTCGACCAGTCGGTCTTCAACAACGAGGAGAGCGTCCGCAAACTGGGCATGCTCGTCAAGACCTACATCGCCCTGGGCGGCCACCAGTTGCAGCTCAATACCGTCAGCCGCGAAAAGCTGCTCGACGCCAAGGTGCATCCCGAGCGGCACCGCAACCTGATCGTGCGCGTCTGGGGCTGGAGCGGCTATTTCGTCGAACTGGACGAATGTTACCAGAACCATGTGATCAACCGGATCGAATTCGGCCTCTGAACCGGCGTGAACCGAAACTGAAAACCAACTAATCCGACCTGATATGAAAACATCCGTTAAAGGCTTCATGTTTTATGTCGCCTTCGTCGCTTCGCTCGGCGGCCTTTTGTTCGGCTTCGACACGGCCGTGATCTCCGGTGCCGAAAAGGCGATCCAGGGGATCTATGCGCTCTCGGACTTCGCGCACGGCTTCACGATCGCCACGGCGCTTATCGGCACCATCGTCGGCGCCCTGGTCTGCGGCGGCCCAGCCGAACGCTACGGGCGCCTGCGCTCGCTGAAAGTGATCGCGTGGCTCTACCTGATCTCGGCCGTGGGCAGTGCCGTGATCGTCAACTGGTATTCGTTCATGTTCTTCCGCTTTGTGGGCGGGTTGGCCGTCGGTGCCTCGTCGGTCGTGGGGCCGATGTATATCGCCGAGATCTCCCCGTCGCACTGGCGCGGGCGTTTCGTGGCCTTCTTCCAGTTCAACATCGTGCTGGGTATCGTCATCGCCTACCTGACCAATTACTGGATCGTGGGGATTCCCCACGACTGGCAGTGGATGCTGGGCATCGAGGCCGTCCCGGCACTGGCCTTCGGCCTGTTGCTGATGACCGTGCCCGAAAGCCCCCGCTGGCTGCTTATCCGCAGCCGTGACGCCGAGGCGCGCCGTGTACTCGAACGCACCACGCGCGAGAATGTCGAAGCCGAAATGGCCGAGATCCGCGCCTCGCTCGCCGGGGCGGGCGATACGGGCGAGCGGCTTTTCCGGAAAAAATATTTCATCCCCATCCTGCTGGCGTTCCTCATCTCGACGTTCAACCAGCTCACGGGGATCAACGCCATCCTCTACTATGCGCCGCGCCTGTTCGAGATGTCGGGCGTCTTCCGCGAGGGGGCGATGATGCAGTCGATCATGATCGGCATCACCAACCTCACGTTCACCATGCTGGGCATGTTCCTCATCGACAAGGTGGGGCGGAAGAAGCTCATCGGCGTAGGTGCCGTGGGGATGTTCGTCTCGCTGGTGCTCGTGGCGCGCGGGTTCTGGCTCGAACGCTTCGAAGGTTACTACATGCTTGTCTGCCTGATGGGCTACATCGCCTTCTTCGCCGTGTCGCTGGGCGCTACGATCTGGGTGGTCATTTCCGAGGTCTTCCCCAATTCGGTGCGTGCCAAGGGGCAGGTGCTGGGCAGCATGACCCACTGGGTGTGGTCGGCGCTGTTGTCGTGGTTCTTCCCTGTCTTCCTTTCGGTTGGCGGCACCTATATCTTCGGATTTTTCGCGCTTATTGCCCTCGGCAGCCTTATCTTTGCGATAAAGCTCCCCGAGACCAAGGACAAATCGCTCGAACAGATACAGAAAGAACTGGTAAAATAAAAACCCGGACATATGAACCGTTCCCTGAAAAAAATTCCCCTCGCGGCCTTGTGTGCCGCCATGGCCGCCGCCTGTGCGGGCGGCGCAACGGACGCCACGATCACGGTCGATGCGTCGAAAGTCGAGGGCAGCGTCACCCCCTGGCTTTACGGGGCCTGCATCGAAGACGTCAACCACGAGATTTACGGAGGCCTTTACGACCAGCGGATCTTCGGCGAGAGTTTCGAGGAGCCCGTGCCCAACCCCCTTTTCGACGACTGCTCGGCCTACGAAGGGGAGTGGCAGGTTGCCGGCGACGAGCTGCTCTGTGCCGCTCATGCGGGCGCCAAGCTGGTCTATGACCCGCTGGAGATGGCTGTGGGCGAGGTCGAGACCGAACTGAAATTCACCCGCGGCGGCGGTGGCGACAATGCCGGCCTGCTGGCCGGGGTTTCGGAGCCGGGCAACGGCGCCGACAATTTCCATGGCTACGAGATAAGCCTTGCGGCCGACGGCCGTAAGGTCGTGCTGGGCAAGCATAAGAACAATTTCACGCCGATCGCCGATGCTGCCGTGTCGTGCGACCCCGCACAATGGAACAGGCTGGGATTCAAGACCGACGGCCGCACGTTGCAGGTTTTCCTGAACGGGGCTTGCGTGCTCCGTGCCGAGGACGACGATCCCGTGCTGGCCAGGGGCAGGGTCGCCCTGCGTACGTGGAATTCCGAGGCACGGTTCCGCAACGTGAAGGTTACGGCCGACGGTGCGTCGCGCAAACTCGTGTTCCGCACGACGCCGGCCGTGCAGGTCAGCCGGCAGTGGGACGCCTTTTCGACGGGCGGTGCCGTGGCTGCCTACCGCCACGAGGCGGGCGACGCCTATAACGGCGCCTGCTCGCAGAGCGTGGAATTCGTCTCGGGGACGGGAACCGTCGGCATCGCCAATGCCGGACTGAACCGCTGGGGCATTGCCGTGCGCAAGGGGCAGACGTTCGAAGGGCGCCTCTACCTGCGCGGGTCGGGCGATGTGGTCGTGGCGTTGCAGAGTGCCGACGGCACGAAGGAATATGCCTCGCAGCGTATCACGGGCATCGGTGCGGCCTGGAAGAAATTTCCGTTCGAACTGACTGCCGCCGCCGCGGACGGGGATGCCCGCTTCGCCCTCTACCTCGACCGCCCCGGCAGGGTGCAGGCCGATCAGGTGACGCTGATGTCCACGGGCGAAGACCGCTTCCGCGGCCTGCCGCTGCGGGGTGACATCGGGCAGGCGATGGTCGACCAGGGGTTGACCTTCCTGCGTTACGGCGGTACGATGATCAACATTCCGGGCTACCGCTTCAAGAAGATGATCGGCGACCGCGACAAGCGGCCGCCCTACCACGGCCACTGGTACCGCTGGTCGACCAACGGCTTCGGCATCGAGGATTTCCTGCAATTCTGCGAGAAGGCGGGCTTCACGGCGGCCTTTGCGGTCAATATCGAAGAGACGCCCCAGGATATGGCCGACATGATCGAGTACCTGAACGGCCCGGTGACGTCGGAGTGGGGGCGCCGGCGTGCCGAGAACGGCCACCCCGAGCCTTACGGCGTGAAATATATCGGCATCGGCAACGAGGAGGTGCTCTTCAACGGCGACCGTGCCGACGAATACGACCACTATGTCGAGCGCTTCAACCTGCTGCACGACGCCATCAAGGGCAAAGACCCGTCGGTGAAACTGATCTCCACGGCGTGGTGGCGTGCCGATTCGCCGAGCATGGAACGGACGTTCCGTGCCTTGGATGGCAAAGCCGACTATTGGGACTACCACCCGTGGGCCGACCAGCTCGCCAGCGGCCGGGAGGTCGAGGCCGAACTGCGCCGTATGCGCGAGCTGTTCCTCAGGTGGAACCCCTCCACCACGATGAAATGCGTCATCTTCGAGGAGAACGGCAACCGCCACGACATGCAGCGCGTGCTGGGACACGTCACGCTTCAGAACGCCGTGCGCCGCATGGGCGACTTCGTGCTGACCTCCTGCGCGGCCAATGCCCTGCAACCCTACCGGCAAAACGACAACGGCTGGGATCAGGGGCAGGTTTTCTTCACCCCGTCCCAGGTGTGGGGGATGCCCCCCTATTATGCGCAGCAGATGGCTGCGGCACACCACCGTCCCCTGACGGTTGGCTGCGGGGTCGAGGGCGCCGACGGGGTGCTCGACGTGACGGCAACCCGCAGCCGCGAGGCGGGGAGCGTCGTGCTCCACATCGCCAATACGGGTGCCGAGCCGCTGCGTGTGGGCCTGCGCGTGGACGGGATGGGGAAGGTTTCCCAAGCCCGCATGGTTTCGCTCTCGGGCGACCTCGACGCGGTGAACACCCCCGAAGAGCCGCGCCGCATCGCCCCCGTCGGGCGGGAACTGCCGGCCCGGGCTGCGCAGACTGTCGACATAGCGCCCTACTCCTATACGATCGTGGTGCTGGATGAATAACCCTGAAAAACCGAAGACTATGAATCTGAAAAGAATCATGCTGGCGGCGCTCGTGGCCGCCGTGCTGATCCCCGGCGGGCTTTGGGCGCGCGGGAAAACGGGCAATGCCCGAATCAAGGTCGACATCGAACGCCAAAAGGGCGAAATCGACCGGAATATCTACGGCAACTTCGTCGAGCACCTCGGCCGCTGCATCTACGGCGGGCTTTACGAGCCCGGATCGCCCCTTTCGGACGAGAAGGGCTACCGCCGGGACGTGCTCGAAGCGACGCGGGCGCTTCGCACATCGCTGGTGCGCTGGCCGGGCGGCAACTTCGTCTCGGGCTACCACTGGGAGGACGGCATCGGCCCGCAGGCCGGACGCCCGACGCGCATCGACCTGGCATGAGGCTTCCGCGAGAGCAACGCGTTCGGCACCGATGAGTTCGTCGAGTGGTGCCGCCGTGCCGCGACCGAGCCCTATTTCTGCGTGAACCTCGGCACGGGGACGATGGACGAAGCCCGCAACTGGGTCGAGTACTGCAATGTCGAGAAAGGTACCTACTGGTCCGACCTGCGCCGTCGTAACGGCTACGAGAAACCCCACAAAGTGAAATACTGGGCCCTGGGCAACGAGATGGACGGCCAGTGGCAGATGGGGCACAAGAACGCCGAGGATTACGGCAAGTTCGCCCTCGAGACGGCCAAGCTGATGAAGTGGATCGACCGGGACATCAAACTCGTCGTGGCCGGGTCGAGCGACTACAACGGCAACTGGATCGACTGGAACCGTACCGTGCTGGAGTACCTGAAGAATCACGCCGACTACATCGCCCTGCACAACTACGTCGAGAACCGGAGCAACGATTATTACAAGTTCATGGCCACGACGCGCTTCGCCGAGAAGGCTATCCGCATCACCGAGGGACTGATCGCCGAGGCGATGACCAAGGCCGAACGCAAGGATCCGATCTACATCGCCTTCGACGAGTACAACGTATGGTACCGCGCCAGGGGCGAGGAGGGCAACGAGGAGGTCTACAACCTCGAAGATGCGCTGGTGGTATCGACTTTCCTCAACATCTTCGTCCGCAACGCTCATGTGGTCAAGATGGCCAACATGGCGCAGCTGGTCAACGTCATCGCCCCGATCTTCTCCACCAAGGAGGGTTCGTGGTACCAGACGATCTTCTACCCGTTGCAGCTCTTCGCCACGCATTGCCACGGCACGTCGCTCGACACCTTCGTCGACTGTGACACCTATGCGCTGGGCGGGGAGCGGATCCCTTACCTCGACGTATCGGCGGCCTATGACAGCGAGGCCGGCGAAGTGGTCGTGAACGTCACCAACCGCCACCGGGAGCAGGCCATCACGACCGACATCCTCTGCCAGACAGGACGTTTCGGCGGCAAGGCGACGGTATACGAGGTCAACGGCCCCGACATCAAGGCCGAGAACTCGATGACCCGTCAGGCCGTGAAAACCGTGACCAAAGAGGCACAGGCGCGGGGCGACCGGTTCACCTATGCCTTCCCGGCGCACTCGTTCACGCTGATCCGCATCCCCGTCGTAACCGACTGACAGCACCCTGTCCGGCGGCAGGCGCCGTCGGCCCCGGGCGGGGGCTCCCGAACCGAATAAAATGAAACAGAACTTATTAATCGTATTTTTTATGGCAGGAATGCTTTCCGGATGCGGCTCCGAGCGGCATTCGCAGGTCTCGCGTGCCGCCTTCCGCTCCACGGTGGACGGCAAGGCGACCGACCTTTACACGTTGAGGAATGCCCGCGGGCTGGAGATGACGGTGACCAATTTCGGCGGCCGCGTCGTCGAATTGTGGGTGCCCGACCGCGACGGCAATTTCGCGGACATCGTGCTGGGGCACGACAATCTCGGCGCTTACGTCGATCAAACCGGAGAGCGGTTCCTCGGCGCCACCATCGGCCGTTACGGCAATCGTATCGCCGCAGGGCGATTTACGCTCGACGGGAAGGAGTATACGCTGCCTCTGAACGACGGCCCCAACAGCCTGCACGGCGGTGCCAAGGGCTTCGACATGGTTGTGTGGGATGTCGTCGAGGTGACGCCGCAGAAGATCGTATTGGCCTGCCTCTCGCCCGACGGCGATCAGGGATACCCCGGGAACCTGAAGGTTACGATGACCTACGAGCTGACCGACGACAACAGCTTCGTCATCACACACGAGGCCACGACCGACCGCCGTACGGTCGTCAACCTCACGCACCACTCGTTCTTCAACCTGCACGGGGCGGGCGGGCCGCCGATCAACGACCATGAGCTGATGATCGCCGCCGATTTCTTCACGCCCGTCGATTCGACGCTCATCCCCACCGGCCGCCTGATGCCCGTCGAAGGCACGCCGATGGATTTCCGCCGTCCGGCACCGATCGGGTCGCGCCTCGATGCCGATTTCGAACAGCTCCGCCACGGCCACGGCTACGACCACAATTGGGTGCTGTCGCGCAGGAGCACCCATGACCTGGAGCTGGCGGCTACGGTCTATGAACCCGCTGCGGGGCGTTATATGGAGGTTTGGACGACCGAACCGGGCATCCAGTTCTACGGCGGTAATTTCTTCGACGGCTCCCTGGTCGGCAAGGGCGGCAAATCCTACGGCCGCCGCGCTTCGCTGGCGCTCGAAACCCAGCACTTCCCCGACAGCCCCAACCATCCCGGCTTCCCCTCGACGGTGCTCGGCCCCGGCCAGCGCTACCGCCATGTCTGTGTCTACAAGTTCAGCACCCGGTAGGGGATATCCATATCATAGACACCCCCGGGTTCGTCTTGCGAGTCCGGGTGTGTCGTAGTATCGTAATAGGGGAATGCTCAAAATATTTAAGGCCGGATGCATTTCCGTTATTCGGAACCCATTTTAATCCTTTGGGAAGCGCCAGGTCGTGTAATCGTTATGCCGCAGGTCTTGCATGCGGATGTTGGCCTTTCTCGGCACGCTGTCGCGTTGTTCGGTGCTGACTGGGCCTATGATCCTGTCATCCCATGCGCCGTTCAAATAATCGTATTCCCGGGGTTGGATAATATACCATGTAGGCTGTCCCAAGGAGTCTTGCTGCGCCACAATAATTTTATCGTTGTAATAGACATGTTTAATTGAGCCGGCAATGTAATCCGTAAATTCTTTATGGAAATTAACAGACAACTCTATAATTATCACTCTTTTTCCATATTGATACAATCTTGCAGCATCAGATTATTTAATTTTTTATAATAAATTATCCTGATAGCACACCTTCGTACCACGTTTGCAATCGAGCCTCCGGATAGTTCGGCCTGGGCGGCGGTGGCGATGAGTTCTTCGGCATCATCGCCGAGCCATTGTTTCGGGAGCATATTGCGCCAGAGGACGGCACGAAGTTCCTCATCAGGCATCGGAAAGTAGATGATGGACTGGAACCGGCGGGAAAAGGCTTCGTCGATATTGGATTTCAAGTTGGTGGCAAGGATAACCGTGCCGGGAAAATCTTCAATGCGCTGTAACAGGTAGGCTACTTCCTGGTTGGCATGGCGGTCGTTGGACGTGTTGGTCGAGGTGCGTTTGCCGAAAAGGGCATCCGCCTCGTCGAAGAAGAGAATCCAGTTGCGGTTCTCCGCCATATCGAATACCTTGGCGAGGTTCTTTTCCGTTTCGCCGATATACTTTGATACAATCATAGACAAGTCCACGCGATACACATCCATGTTGTTCTTCTTGCCGAGCAAGGTGGCGGCAAGGGTCTTACCTGTTCCCGGAGGGCCGTAGAACAAGGCTCGGTAGCCGGGTTTGAGGATTCTTTTCAAGCCCCAATCCTCCATGATGGTATGCTGGTGTTCCATCCATGTATTGATTTCTTCCAGCGCCTCATGCGTATTGTAATCCAGTATTATGTCTTCCCACTCCAAAGGCGTGGTAATACGCTTGGCAGGGAAACCGATGCTGTAATCGGGCTTGTACTCTCTGTCAAGCAGCACATGACTCAGGAACTCTTCCGACACTCGCAGTTGTCCACTAAGAAATGGTTCTCCTTCGTTTGCTCCCTCCAATCGCAAAATATTTGAGGTATAGAACCAATGGTTGCGCTGGAACATACGCACAACATCGCAACGCTTTATCGTGTCATCGCCTGCAATGATGAATGCCGCAGTTTCTCCTGTTGGCAGAAAGCCTCCGTGCGACAGACCTTTCCAGCCGCCGAACTGAGTAAACTGCCTGTCGAGAGTCCCATTTTGAAGAAAGAAAGTATCGAGAGCCTGGGGCTTGATGTGCGGCATCAAGGCAAGCATCACAACGACCCTCTCATCAAATGAAATATCTTTACGGTCGGTCAACTCTTCCAACCATTTTCCGGAAGGCAGTCCCAACTGACTTACGGAGGCATTCTCAAAGCCCTGCTGCCGAAAATATACCCCGACCGTCACATTAAGCACCGCTTCAAACCACTCGATATGCTCAGTC
>OHHG01000177.1_pt1 | contig 24688 bp, 26 predicted proteins | sample 1567991 | NCBI WGS metagenome assembly OHHG01 (sample SAMEA3879588, study PRJEB24766) | human gut metagenome | biome: human-associated habitat; feature: feces | place: USA | collected 1985/1987
CCCCTGCCCGTTTGTCTGTGAAAACACTTTTTTGGAAAACGAGTTGCCACGCCATGCCGGCGGGCGACCAATGGTCGCCCCTACGATTCTCAGCGATGACAGGTTATATTTTTATAAACATGGCAGTCCCATGAAAATTACCCTTGACAGGGCGCGTTCTTCATGCTATATTGTCTATGTTAGTTATTGCTAACCTTGCGAATTTCCAATTTGCTCTTATCACCCGCCCTGCGCGGTTCTCTCCCCGTACAGGGCGGTTTTATGGAGCGCATGGTTAGCAAATACTAACTATCATAACGGTAAGGAGCCATCTCATGCAGGAACGCACCTACGCTACCCCCAGCCCGCGCAGCTTCGCCTGTGATCTTGCCACGCTGTGCGCCCCCACGCTGGCAGGGCTCAAGCCCGCCAGTCTCTTTCGCTACCAGCCCGCCCCCGGGCAGGATGCCGCCGCTATGGCGGCTGCATGGCATACGGAGCTGTCCCCCCGCGGGGTCACTGTGCAGGTGCTCAAGCAGTGTCCGCGCACAGGGGCTGTCCTTGTCTATGTCTACCGCCCCGCGCGGGTGGCAAAGCTGTTGGCTGATGACCGCACGCTGGCATTTCTGGCAGGGGAGGGCTACACCCCCGGCACAGCGGACGAGCTGCTGGCGCAGCTGGCCGAGCGGCTCTGCTGTGAGCAAGATTTCCCGCATGAGATCGGCGTTTTTCTGGGCTACCCGCTGGCGGATGTCATCGGGTTCATCCAAAACCGCGGCAAAAACTTTACCGCGTGCGGCTACTGGAAGGTCTACACCGACCCGGCCGCTGCGCAGGCGGAGTTTGACCGCTACAAAAAGTGCGAGCGCATCTACGCCCGCTGCTATTACAACGGCACCCCGATCAGCCGGCTGACCGTAGCCGCCTGACGATGCACCACATACTATCTGAAAAGGAGTCCTTTATCATGAGCAAAATTGCAGTTATTTATTGGAGCGGCACCGGCAACACCGAGGCTATGGCAGATCTGGTTGCCAGCGCAGCGGCTGCCGCCGGTGCTTCCGTGGATAAGTTCACCGCCTCCGAGTTCAATGTTTCCTCCGCCGGCGACTACACCGGCTTTGCGCTGGGCTGCCCCGCCATGGGTGCCGAGCAGCTGGAGGAGAGCGAGTTTGAGCCGATGTATCAGGCGCTGCGCGGCTCGCTGAGCGGCAAGCCCGTTGGGCTGTTCGGCTCCTACGGCTGGGGCGACGGCGAGTGGATCCGCACCTGGGCCGAGGATGCCGAGGCTGCCGGTGCCCGCATGGTCGTTGAGCCGGTCATGGCCAACGGCTCCCCCGATGGCGATGCCGAGACCGCCTGCGCAGCCTTGGGCACGGCACTGGCCAACGCCTGATTTTTTACGACATTACCTATCCATCCATAAACGGGAGGGGCAGCGCTGCCCCTCCTCTTTTTGCGCGGTACCCAAAAAGTGCCTGCTTGACAAAGCGGACGGAAGTTAGTATATTCTGAGTTAGATTAGAAAAAGCTAACTTGGAGGTTTTACACTATGGCAAACATCATTATCGTTCTGCTCTTAGCGGCTGCAGTCGGCTACGGCATCTACAGCTTTGTACATCATCTGCGCTGCGGTGGGGGCTGCTGCGGTGAGCATGAGGCTGCCGCCAAAAAAGTACGGGTGGCCGACCGCGACCGCAGCCACTACCCCCATCGGCTGGTGCTGGGTGTGGACGGCATGACCTGCCAGAACTGCCAGCGCCGTGTTGAAAACGCCCTCAACGCGATGCCCGGCACCTGGGCTACCGCCGATCTGGCCGCACAGCAGGTGAGCATCCTGACCAAGGAAGCCCCCGATGAGGCAGCCATTCGTCAGGCGATCCACGATGCGGGCTACCTGCCCCTGCGCACGACCGTCAATCAGTAAAGTACGCCGCACACTAAAAAATATGCAAAATTGCACGATTTTAGTTAGCAACAACTATCTATTCTTACAAAATGTTACCCTACACTAACTTTGCAGCTTGACATCCGCAGTTAGCGGTGCTAAACTATCCACATAAGCGGTTAGAGCGCTCTAACCGCAAGTTTTTAGCCAATGTGTTAGCGTGCGCTAATGTGTTGCAGATTTGCCAAAAGGGGAGTGTGTGGAATGCCTTTAACGATGACTAAAGCAGGCGATACCGTTACCATCCGAAAGATTACCGGCAAGGATGAGGTCCGCCAGCATCTGGCCGAGCTTGGCTTTGTCGTGGGGGAGACCGTTACCGTGGTCAATGAGATCAGCGGCAACCTCATCCTTCAGGTCAAGGAAGCGCGCATCGCGCTGGATAAGACCCTGGCCATGCGCATTATCGTTGCGTAAAAAATTTGGAATCACAGCCCCTCGGCTGTTTGATTGATTGTACCAAGAGGAGGAACGAAGTATGAAGACTCTGAAAGATGTACAGGTCGGCGAGACCGTCACCGTTGCCAAGCTGCACGGCGAGGGCCCTGTCAAGCGCCGCATCATGGACATGGGCCTGACCAAGGGCACCAAGGTTTACGTCCGCAAGGTCGCACCTCTGGGCGACCCGATGGAGCTGACCGTCCGCAACTACGAGCTCAGCGTCCGCAAGGCTGACGCCGAAATGATCGAAGTTGAGTGAGTTCTGAAAAAGTAAAGAAAGGGGTTTAACCAAATGGCAATTAAAATTGCTCTGGCAGGCAACCCGAACTGCGGTAAAACCACCCTGTTCAACAGCCTGACCGGTTCTAACCAGTATGTCGGCAACTGGCCCGGCGTTACCGTTGAGAAGAAGGAGGGCAAGCTCAAGGGTCACGACGACGTCGTGATCCAGGACCTGCCCGGTATCTACTCTCTGTCTCCCTACACGCTGGAGGAGGTCGTTGCCCGCGGCTACCTCGTCAATGAGAAGCCCGACGCCATCCTGAACATCATCGACGGCACCAACATCGAGCGTAACCTCTACCTGACCACCCAGCTGATCGAGCTCGGCATCCCCGTGGTCATGGCCGTCAACATGATCGACCTCGTCCGCAAGAACGGCGACAAGATCGACCTGAAGAAGCTGTCCAACGAGCTGGGCTGCGAGGCCGTCGAGATCTCCGCCCTGAAGAACGAGGGCAGCGAGAAGGCTGCCGAGCTGGCCGTCGCCGCTGCCAAGAAGGGCAAGGCAGGCGAGCTGCCTCACGTCTTTACCGGCAGCGTTGAGCATGCCATCGCCCACATTGAGGAGTCCATTCAGGGCAAGGTCGATGACCGCTTCCTGCGCTGGTACGCTGTCAAGCTGTTTGAGCGCGACGACAAGGTCCAGGCTGAGCTGAACCTGAACAAAGAGCTGCTAGACCACATCGACGCCCACATCACCGACTGCGAGAAGGAAATGGACGATGACGCCGAGAGCATCATCACCAACCAGCGCTACGCTTACATCAACGGCGTTGTTGACAAGGCCGTCAAGAAGAAGCCCCGCACCGAGAACCTGACCGTCTCCGATAAGGTCGACCAGTTCGTCACGAACCGTATCCTGGCTCTGCCGATCTTCGCGCTCATCATGTGGCTGATGTACGCCATCGCGATGGGCACCTCCGTTGCGGACGGCGGCATCGGCATCGGCACCTTTGCCACCGACTGGACGAACGATGTTCTGTTCGGCGAGATCGTCCCCAATGCCCTGGGCGGCCTGCTGGAATCCATCGGCGTTGCTGGCTGGCTGTACGGCCTGATCATGGACGGCATCGTCGCCGGTGTCGGCGCGGTCCTGGGCTTCGTTCCCCAGATGCTCGTTCTGTTCTTCCTGCTGTCCATTCTGGAGGATGTCGGCTACATGGCCCGTGTCGCCTTCATCATGGACCGTATCTTCCGCCGCTTCGGCCTGTCCGGCAAGAGCTTCATCCCCATTCTGGTTGGTACCGGCTGCGGCGTTCCCGGTGTTATGGCTTCCCGTACCATCGAGAACGAGCGTGACCGCCGTATGACGATCATGACCACCTGCTTCATTCCCTGCGGTGCCAAGATGCCCATCATCGGCCTGATCGCAGGTGCTCTGTTCGGCGGCAGCAGCTGGGTCGCCACCTCTGCTTACTTCATCGGCTTTGCAGCCATCATCATCTCCGGCATCATCCTGAAAAAGACGAAGTTGTTCGCCGGTGATCCTGCTCCGTTCGTTATGGAGCTGCCCGCTTACCATGTGCCCGCATGGGGCAACGTCCTGCGCGCTACTTGGGAGCGCGGCTGGTCCTTCATCAAGCGTGCCGGCACCGTCATTCTGGCTGCCACCATCATCCTGTGGTTCCTGCAGGGCTTCGGCTTCGAGAACGGCGCGTTCACGATGGTCGAGGATCAGGACAACTCCATCCTGGCTATCGTTGCAAGCGCAATTTCCTGGATCTTCATCCCGCAGGGCTTCGGCAACTGGCGTGCAACCGTCGCGTCCATCTCCGGCCTGATTGCCAAGGAGAATGTTGTCGGTACCTTCGGTGTTCTGTATCACTATGCTGACGAGCTGTCTGACAACGGCGACGAGATCTGGCCCGAGGTTGCTGCCAGCTTCACCGCCCTCTCCGCTTACAGCTTCATGATCTTCAACCTGCTGTGCGCTCCCTGCTTCGCTGCTATGGGCGCCATCAAGCGCGAGATGAACAACGGCAAGTGGACTGCCATCGCCATCGGCTATATGTGCCTGTTTGCCTACTGCGCTTCTCTGGTCGTCTATCAGATCGGCGGCCTGATCACCGGTGAGGTCGGCTTCAACTTCTTCACCATCGTTGCTGTCGCTATTATCGCCTTCACGATCTACCTGCTGTTCCGCCCCAACAAGTACGTGGGTGTCAACGAGGTTCAGTTCGATTCCAAGAAGGCTGTTGCTTCCAAGTAATTTGGGGTGTATCATGCTTCCGGAAAGGAGCGGATTTCTATGATGGAATTTTTGGCGACTAACTTCAACCTGCCTACGATCATCGTTTCGATTATCGTCTTCGGCGGTACCGGCTGGCTTATGTACCATGAGCACAAGACCGGTGGCCTTGGCTGCTGCGATGGCTCCTGCGGGGGCGGCGGATGCGGCGGTCACGGCGGCTGCACAGGGAACTGCAAAACCTGCGGCGGTGCCTGCCACAGCAACTAAGGCAATACCGCACAATTCCCGCCTGACGGCTTAAGCACCGCTCCGGCGGCTGCGGCACGGCATCTGCGTTGCCAAAATGCTCGATAAGACATCCAGTATTATCTGCGCTTTTGGCTTAGCAGCTGCCGCACCTCGCTCGCCGTATCGGCACTTAGAATTATGCGGTATTGCCCTAAACACAATAGTGCCTGAAAAGGGGCGCGGGTCCGTTCGTGGCCTGCGCCCCTTTTTGGCGTAAAGGAGAGAGATGCCATGACCCTGACCGATTCCAACCTGCGGTATCTGCTGGCCATCCACCATCTGGCGCAGCAAAACACGGAGGTTTCCCCGCTGGCCCTCGCGCAGGTCATGGGCGTAACCAAGCCCAGCGTGACCAGCATTTTGACCAGCCTGATGAAGCAGGGGGCCGTTGTGCGGCGGCGGTACGGCAAGATCTATATCACCGACCGCGGCGTGCTTTACGCGCGGTATTACGATGAACTGATCGAGAAAATATTGCAGCATTTTCCGTTGGCAGACATGGGCTTTACCCCCGAGGAATGCCGCAGCGCCGCCATCGCTATGGCAGTAGCACTGCCTGCGAGGGAGATTGACGAGAAGTGCGAGAGCCTGTACGGGGAGGATTGTAGGGAGGGGTCTTGACCCCTCCGCGGGGCGTCGAGGACGCCGCCCCCTACAGTAGGGGAGAGATTTATCCCTCACGGGAGGGTCAAGACCCTCCCCTACAAATCACCCATAAAAATTCCCTTTGCAAATTCTATTGCACACTCGCCCGAATTGTGGTAAAGTTAGACTATATGAAGGTATAGATAAGAGGGGGACTATCATGCAGCTGAATCCGCATTACGCAGAATTGAATGAGAGCTATCTCTTCAGCACCATCGCCCACAAGGTAGCCGACTACCAGAAGGCCCACCCCGATGCTGACATCATCCGTTTGGGCATCGGCGATGTCACGCTGCCGCTGGCCGCATCGGTGACGGAGGCAATGCACCGTGCGGTCGAGGAGCAGGGCCATAAGGATACCTTCCACGGCTACATTCCCAGCGAGCAGGGCTATGAGTTCCTGCGCGATGCCATCCGCCGCTACTATGCTGACCACGGCGTTGCGCTGGATATGTCGGAGATTTTTGTATCTGACGGTGCCAAAAGCGATCTGGGCAATCTGCTCGACCTGTTCAGTCAGGACAACACGATCCTTGTGCCCGACCCGGTCTACCCGGTTTATGTGGACGACAATGTGATGGCCGGCCGCAAGATTTTGTACCTGCCCGCCACGGCGGGGAACCACTTTCTGCCGATGCCGGACGAAGCGCCCCATGCGGACATTGTCTACATCTGCAGCCCCAATAACCCCACCGGTGCGACCTATTCGGTAGAGCAGCTCAAGGCCTGGGTCGCATGGGCCAAGGCCAACGATGCCGTCATCCTGTTTGACGCCGCGTATGAGTGCTTCGTGACCGAAAAGGGTCTGGCCCGCAGCATCTTCGAGGTCGAGGGTGCCAAAGAGGTTGCCATTGAGGTCTGCAGTTTCTCCAAGATTGCGGGCTTTACCGGCACGCGCTGCGGCTACACCATCGTGCCGCAGGCGCTGGCCGGCGGCAAGCTGAACAAGATGTGGCTGCGCCGCCAGACCACCAAATTCAACGGCGTTGCCTATGTTGTGCAGCGCGGTGCCGAGGCCGTCTTTACCGAGGAGGGCATGCGGGAGATCCAGCAGAATCTCGATTACTACCGCACCAACGCCGCCGTCATCGCGTCCGCGCTGGACGAGGCCGGCATCTGGTACTGCGGCGGCAAGAACAGCCCCTACCTCTGGCTGCGCTGCCCCAACGGGATGGGCAGCTGGGAGTTCTTTGACTGGCTGCTGGAAAACGCCCATGTTGTCGGTACCCCCGGCGAGGGCTTCGGCCCCTGCGGCAAGGGATATTTCCGCCTGACTGCGTTCGGCGATGCCGCGCGCACCAAGGAGGCTGCCGCGCGCATCAAAGCCGCGCTGGCAAAACTGTGATCAAGGGAGGATGTCTGCCATGAAACCGAATGAAGAGATCCTGGAATTCCTGAAGGAGAATCCCACATTTTACCTTGCCACTGTCGATGGCTATCTGCCCCGCGTGCGTCCCATCGGCTTTGCGATGTGGTACAACGGCCACCTCTGCATTGCACTGGGCAAGCACAAGGCGGCCTACAAGCAGCTGCTTGACAACACAAATCTGGAGATCTGCGCCGCCAACGACCGCGGCGAGTGGCTGCGCGTACAGGGCACAGCCAACTTTGACAACACGCCCGAGGCTCAGGCCGCCGCGTTTCAGGTCATGCCCCAGCTGGCTGACCTGTACAACGAGGAGACCGGCAACAAGCTGGGCATCGTCTATCTGGATCATCTGTCCGCCAAGCTCTTCTCCATGTCCGGCACGGTAAAGGACATTATGAGCTACTGATACTTACGTAAAGCCAATGCCCCGGTGTGCGTTTCTGCGTACCGGGGCATTTTTGCGTTGCCGAGAGCGGGCACGGGCGGATATGGAATCCGCCCCTACACCCCCTTAAAAATTGACTTGTAGGGAGGGGTCTTGACCCCTCCGCGGGGCGTCGAGGACGCCGCCCCCTACAAACCGGCAAACAAAAATCCCGGTACGCTCATATCGTGCGTACCGGGAAAAGTATTTAGCTCTTACTTCTCCTGCGCCGCAAACAGCTGCGGGGCGGCCTTGTAGATCAGCACGGCGGCAACAGTCGTCAGGATGGTTTCCGGCAGCATGTAGCTGCCGTTGTAGGTCAGGCTGTACGTCCAAGCGGGCAGACCGTCGCTCAGGTTGCCCCAGATCAGCACGCCGGACAGGAAGCTGCACATAAAGCGGATGAAGCAGACGACCGCCGTGCCGACGGCCACGCCAACGAGGCGATTCTGGAACGGCTTTGCGATGACACAGGCCAGCCCCAGCAGGGTAAAGGCCAGCACATAGTCCAACAGGATCATGCCGACCAGCGGCAGCAGGCCGGGTGCCGGGGGTGCGTAGAAGCCCAGCAGCATCTGCAGCAGGCTGTTGACAAAGCCGGTGAACAGGCCCCACTTCACGCCGTGGCGGAAGGAGATCATGATGAACGGCAGCATGCTGAACAGCGTGATGGAGCCGCCGTTGGGCAGCTCATAGATCTTGATGTTGGCCAGCACCGTGCCGAGGGCGATCATCAGGGCGCACTCAACGAGGGTACGGGTCTTGGAATAGGTTTTGGACATGGTATCCACTCCTCAAAAAAATGTAACACAAAACAGAAAAAGCGCCCGCAGGGTATACCTACAGGCGCAAAAAGCGTTATGACGGGGGTCAAACTTCCTACGCCGGCATTACCCGGATCAGGTTCAAGGCGACCCAAAACTGCGGTTTGTTTTGATCTCAGCCGAGGATGCCCCTCAGCGCCCCTGTTTTAATGTCCATCTCCCATTATACACAGCGGCGGGCATTTGTCAAGCGCCATCCTTCCACTCCTTCAGCAAGTATGAGGTGGCGAAAGCCTGACGCAAAAAGAGGACACCCTCACGAGCGTCCTCTTTTGCTATCTAAATTTACTTGCTGACCTTGATGAGGTCTGCGCCCGGCTCGACATCGCCGGAGGCCACAACCTCGACAGCCTTGAAGTCATCGGTGTTGGTTACGACTGTGATGACCACGGCAGGATGACCGGCAGCTGCGATCTTGCCCAGATCCATCTCCAGCAGCAGATCGCCCTTCTTTACCTTATCGCCGACCTTGACCTTCGGGCTGAAGCCGTCACCCTTCATCTCAACGGTATCCACGCCGACATGGATCAGGATCTCAACGCCGCCGTCAGCCATAATGCCCAGCGCATGGCCGCTGTCGGGGGCCTGGGTGATCTCACCGCCGGCAGGGGCAAAGACCTTGCCCTCGCTGGGGTCAATGCCGCAGCAGGTGCCCAGAATGCCCTGTGCAAACACCTCATCGGGGATGTTCTCCATCGGGACAAAGGCGCCCTTGGCATCAGCAGCCAGCATCATGGGGAAGGTCGGCTCCGCAGGTGCGGCAGATTTCTTCAGAAAGTCAAAAAATCCCATCGTTCATTTTCTCCTTCGTAAGCCCTTTGCGGGCAGTTTCATGATTCTATTATACCCCCCGCCCCGTCAAAAAGCAAGGCGGGCAGACACTTTTACATCTGCTCCATCACGGCGCGTATCGCCTGCCAGGTAATGCGCGCAATCTCAGCCGGCGGCGGCTGGAACTGATTTTCCTGCCAGGCCGCAATCGTACCAAAGCAGCCGTTGACCGCAAAGGAAAGCATATATTTCTGATCCGCGGTCCCGCCGGTGGGGGCAAAGTTGCCCCAGCAGCGCTCGGCTATGAGCCGCTTTACGCTGGAGGTAAACTCCGACTCCCAGCTTTTGCCGTAGAGAGCGGCGCACAGGTCGGGGTTCTCGGTCAAATAGGTAAAGAGCGCCACCAGCGCTGTGGGGACATCCTCCTGCGAGATGCTGGGGATCAGGGTGTCCATCAGCTCATTCAGCCGCTTCAGCTGGGCGGCCTCCATCTGGTCCATCAGGGCATAAATATCGGTGTAATGAAAGTAGAATGTGCCGCGGCTGATACCGGCCAGCTCCGTCAATTCACGCACCGTGATCTCACGCAGACTTTTTTGCTGCAGCAGCGTGATCAGCGCCTGATACAGCCGCTGCTTGGTCATGCGCACACTGCGGTTGGCGTCCCCCTTGGCGTTCATTGTATGCACCGCCTTCCTCACGATTTACTACTTTAAGAATAGCCGTTTTTAACACTGATGTCAAGGATTTTTAAACCATTTGTACTAAATTGTCGGTTTTTGTTGACGGTTTTTTATCAAATTCGCGGTTTGCACACCGGTGCGGTTATGCTACAATAGGGGCGGGGAGTGATACCATGAAAATCGACCGTGCCCGCGCGCAACGGGCCTTTGCCGACTATGCTGCGCATTACAACACCGCTGACCCGAAGGTAAAGCTCAAGATCGACCACACCTACCGCGTGGCAGCCCTCTGCAGCAGGATCGCCGAAAGTCTTTCGCTGCCGCAGCAGGACATCGACCTTGCATGGCTGAGCGGCATACTGCACGATGTGGGCCGCTTTGAACAGCTGCGCCGGTACAACACCTTTATTGATGCGCAGTCGGTCAGCCATGCTGCGCTGAGCGTCTCGGTCCTGTTTGACGAGGGGCGCATCCGGGACTATCTCGATGACACCAACGCCGACAGCCTGCTGCGCGCGGCGGTGGAGTGGCACAGCGCCTTCCGCCTGCCGGACGGACTGGATGAACGCACGCAGCGGCTCTGCCAGATCCTGCGGGACGCTGATAAAATCGACATCCTGCGCGTCAATGTCGAGACCCCGATGGAGGAAATTTACAATGTCACCACAGCCCAGCTGCGCCAAAGCCCCGTGACCCCGGCTGTGATGGACGCCTTTTATGAGCATCACTGCGTGCTGCACAGCCTGAAAAAATGGCCCGCGGACAACGCCGTGGGCCATGCATCTCTGGTATTTGAGCTGTGCTATCCCGAAAGCCTGCGGATCGTAGACGAGCAGGGGTGGCTTTGGCGGCTGCTGGCCTTCAAAACCGACAACCCCGACACCGCACGGGCGTTTGAAAAGATCACCGCAGAAATGAAGCGGTGGCTCAAAGCCAACGGCTGTTAAAGCCCCTGCACTAAAATCACTGCGATCAGCACGGGCAGCACATATTTAAAGTAGGGCTTGACCCAGCGCGGCATTTTGGGGCCGTCACCGGTGTTGCACTCGGCCGTGTAGCCGTCAAAGCCCCAGCCCCAGCGGGTGACGCAGAACAAAAGATACACAAGGCTGCCGCCCGGCAGCAGCAGGTTGCTGACGAGGAAATCCTCGAAATCCAGCACGGTGGAGCCGGCACCCAAAGGCTGGATAAAGCTCAAGACACTGTAGCCCAGCGCACAGGGCAGCCCCAGCAGGACGAGCGCCGTCATGCCGATGACGCAGGCCCTGCGGCGGTCCCAGCCAAAGTTTTCGCAGGCGCAGGCGATGAGATTTTCAAACACGGCAATGACCGTGGAAAAGCTTGCAAAGGTCATGAACAGGAAAAACAGCGTGCCCCACAGCCGTCCGCCCGCCATATTCGTAAAGACATTGGGCAGCGTGATGAAGATCAGGCTCGGGCCTGCATCGGGCGCAATACCGAAGGAGAAGCAGGCCGGGAAGATGATCAGCCCCGCGCAGACCGCCACAAAGGTGTCCAGCACGCAGATGCGGGCAGCCTCACCGGGCAGGGTAAAGCGGCGGTCCATATAGCTGCCGAAGATCTCAATCGCGCCGATGCCAAGACTCAGCGTAAAGAAGGACTGGTTCATTGCCGCCGTGATGACATTGCCAAGGCCCTGCTCGGCAGCGCGCCCTGCATCCGGCAGCAGGTAGAAGGCAAGTCCCTCGCCCGCGCCGGGCAGCGTAAAGCTGTGGACGACCAGCACCAAAATCAGCACCAGCAGGGCGCTCATCATCCATTTGCCGACCTTTTCCAGCCCGCCCTGCAGGCCGCGGCCGCAGACGATGAAGCCCGCCACCGTGATGACAGCCATCCAGAACACCATCTCGGCAGGGTTGGCCAGCATCTCGCCAAAGACGCTGCTCGCCTGCTCAGCGTTCAGTCCGTCAAAGCTGCCTGTCAAAAACCGGACAAAGTAATCAAGCATCCAGCCTGAGACAGTCGTGTAATACATCATCAGCAGCGTGCAGCCCGCCATGCAGAACCAGCCGTGGATATGCCACTTACTGCCCTCCGGCTCCAGCGTCTTGTACGCGGCGCGTGCTGCGCCGCGGCCCGCCCGGCCGACTGCCAGCTCCATCGTCAGCACCGGCAGCCCCATAAGCACCAGAAAAAGCAGGTAGAACAGCACAAAAATACCGCCGCCGCACTGGCCCGTGACGGTGGGAAACCGCCAGACATTGCCGATGCCGATCGCGCAGCCGGCGCTGACAAGGATGAAGCCAAGGCGCGAGCCGAAGCCCTCTCGTTGTTTTTGGGATTCCATACGATTCCTCTTTTCTCACAAAGTAGTATTATTATAGCGTATCACGGCGAGGCTTGCAAGAGGTGAATCACGGTGTTATAATTATGGCAACACCCGTAGTGTGGCGTACATACTAATGCGTAAGGAGTTAAATATGCTTCGTTTTGAATGTGACTATGGCGAGGGTGCAGCCCCCGCCGTGCTGGATCTTATGCAAAAGACCAATTTTGACCAGACCCCCGGCTATGGGGAGGATGCCTACTGCGCCAAGGCCGCCGCGCAGATCCGGCTGCTCTGCGATGCACCGGACGCAGATGTGCATTTCTTTGTGGGCGCAACGCAGGCCAATCTGACGGTTATTGCCGCGGCACTGCGGCCGTGGCAGGGCGTGCTGTGCGCCGACACAGGCCATATCCATGTCCATGAGACCGGCTCCATCGAGGCCACCGGCCACAAATGTCTGGCACTGCCGTCCAAGGCAGGCAAGATCACTGCGCGCCAGATCCGCAAAGCGGTCGAGGAGCACCGTGCAAACGCCAGCCATGAGCATGAGGTCCAGCCCGGCATGGTCTACCTCTCCAACCCGACCGAGGTCGGCACCCTTTATACAAAGGAGGAGCTGACCGCCATTTCTGCCGCCTGCTATGAGCTGGGCCTTTACCTGTTTGTGGACGGCGCCCGCATGGCCTACGGCCTGACCAGCCCCGCCAACGACCTGACGCTGCAGGACTATGCGGCGCTCTGTGATGTGTTCTATCTGGGCGGAACCAAGTGCGGCGCACTCTTTGGCGAGGCAGTCGTCATCACCAACGATGAGCTGAAGGGTGATTTCCGCTACTGCATCAAGCAGCACGGCGGCATGCTGGCCAAGGGCCGCCTGCTGGGTGAGCAGTTCCTTGCCCTGCTGGACGGCGAGGACGGCAGCGGCTGCAGCCTGTATTTCACGATGGCCAAAAAGGCAGACGAGCAGGCACTGCGCATCCGCGCCGCCTTCGAGGAAAAGGGCTGCAGTCTGCTGCACGATTCCCAGACGAACCAGCAGTTCTTTGTCCTGCCCGATGCATGGTACGAAAAGCTGGCTGAAGGCTATGCCATGACCCACATGGGCAAGCCCGACAAGCACCACACCGCTGTGCGCATCTGCACCAGCTGGGCGACGAAGGACGAGGCAGTGGAACAGCTTCTCGCCGATGTAAAAGCCCTGTAAGCGGTCTTTTTCAATGCCCCCGCAGCAAAAAATCCCGCATCCTTGCGATGCGGGATTTTTTGCTGCCAGTCAAAGCAGCGCCGTATTATGTGGTCACTTCTGCACGCGCTTATCGCACTTGATAGCCAGCTTTGTGCCGACGGTCTGCAGGATCTGCACCAGCACGACCAGCAGGGCCGTTGCAAAGAACTCCAGCACAACATTAAAGCGGTAATAGCCGTAGTTGATGGCGATCTTGCCCAGACCGCCGCCGCCGATGATGCCGGCCATAGCGCCGTAGCCCATGATGGTGGTAGCTGCAATCGTCACATTCGCCACAAGGCTCGGCATGCTCTCGGGGACCATGACCTTCGTGATGATCTGCAGCGGCGTTGCGCCCATGCTCTGGGCGGCCTCGATCACGCCGCCGTCCACCTCACGCATGCTCGTCTCGACCAGACGGGACACAAAGGGGAAGGATGCGATGACCAGCGGCACAATGGACGCCACCGTGCCGATGGAGGTGCCCACAATGGCGCGGGACAGCGGAATGACAATGATCATCAAAATCAGGAAGGGCACACTGCGCAACAGGTTCACAAGGCCGTTGAGCAGCGCCATCAGCCAGCGGGGCAGGGGACGCACGCCGCCCTGCTCACCGGTGACAAGGCATACACCCAGCGGCAGGCCGATGACCAGCGCCAGCAGGGTCGCAACTACGGTGGACCAGATGGTCTCCCAAGTTTCAAACGGAATGGTGGGCAGGATCTGCATGAATGTCTGCCAGTCCTTGCCTGCAAAAAACTCTGCCATCAGCCGTTCACCTCCTCATAGGTAATGCCGGGATAGTTCTTGATGTAGTCGAGCGCTGCGGCCGCCTTATCGTCGTCAGGCAGGGCCAGCAGCATGGTGCCCAGCGTCTGGCCGTTCACGATGCGGGTATCCGCCGCCATGATGGACACCAGCGCGCCGCACTCAATGGCAAGGCTTGCGACCAGCGGCTTATCGGTGGTCTGGGTGCCGCCGAACGCCACGCGCACCAGTTTGTGGCCGGGCAGCGGCTCCGCCTGGGGTGCACCGGCAGGGTAGACGAGCCGCCGTGCCGCCTTGGAGGTGGGGTGGCTGAAGATGGCCTGCACCTCGCCCTCCTCCACGACCGTGCCGTTGTCCAGAATGGCCACGCGGTTGCAGACCTCCTCGACTACGCTCATCTGATGGGTGATGATAACGACCGTGATACCCAGCTCACGGTTGATCTTCTGGATCAGCTGCAGGATAGCATGGGTCGTGTTGGGGTCCAGTGCGCTGGTTGCCTCATCGCAGAGCAGCACCTTCGGGTCGGTCGCCAGCGCGCGGGCGATGGCGATGCGCTGCTTTTGACCGCCGGAAAGTTGGGCCGGGTAGGCGTCTGCCTTATCGGGCAGGCCGACCAGCTCCAGCAGCTCGCGGGCGCGTGCCTCGGCCTTATCGCGGGGGACCTTGGCCAGCTCCATCGGGAACATGATATTGCGCAGACAGGTGCGCTGCATCAGCAGATTGAACTGCTGAAAGATCATTGTGATCTCGCGGCGGGCCGCGCGCAGGTCGGCTGCGTTCAGCTCCTGCATCTGCTTTCCGTTGACGATGACCTTGCCCTCATCGGGGCGCTCCAGCATGTTGATGCAGCGTACCAGCGTGGATTTGCCGGCGCCCGACATGCCGATAATGCCGTAGACATCCCCGTCCCGAATCGTCAGGTTGATGTCGTTCAGTGCAATGACCGTGCCGCCCTGCGTGGCAAAGCGCTTGGTCAGGTGTTGCAATTCGATCATGGGTTTTCTCCCTCATTTACAAAGATAGCGAATGAGCGCAAAAACTCATTCGCTATTGATTGTACTCTATATTCCGGCAGGTTGCAAGGGTTTTCTTTTCTATTAGGACCTTGCACTGTAGGGGCGAGCATTGCTCGCCCGCGGGCGGTCAATGACCGCCCCTACAACCTTACCGCGGATATGTTTTTCCTTAGAAAATGGGCACGACCGCGCCGTCATAGGTGCTGTTGATGTAATCCTTGACCTTGTCGCTGGTCAGGGCGGCGTACAGAGCCTGAATGGCGGGGTCATTCTCGTTGCCCTCCTTTACGACCAGCACATTGGCGTAGGTCTGGGCAGCCTCAGAGGATGCATCCTCGGTGGCAAGGGCGTCCTTACCAACGGAGAAGCCAGCCTCCATCGCGTAGTTGCCGTTGATAACGGCGAAATCAACGTCCTGCACGGTGCGGGGCAGCTGTGCAGCCTCGATCTCCTCGATCTTCAGGTTATGGGGGTTCTCGGTGATGTCGTTGATGGTCGCGGTCAGACCGGCGCCGTCACGCACGGTGATCAAACCCTGAGCAGCCAGCAGCTGCAGGGCGCGGGCCTCGTTGGTGGTGTCGTTGGGCACGGCGATGGTCGCACCGTCCGCGATAGCGGCAAGGTCATCACTCTTGCCCGGATAGATGCCGAACGGCTCATAGTGGACGGCGCCGACGCTGACGAGGTGGGTGCCGTTCTCCTCGTTGAAGCTGTCGAGGTAGGGGGTGTGCTGGAAGTAGTTGGCATCGACCTCGCCGCTCTCGGTGACAAGGTTGGGCTGCACATAGTCGCTGAACTCAACGACCTGCAGGTCGATGCCCTGCTCGGCCAGAACCTCCTTGGCCACATTCAGGATCTCGGCATGGGGCGTGGGGGAGGCGGCGACCTTCAGGGTCGTGCCGGCCAGCTCGCTGGTCTCAGCAGTGGACTCGGCGGCAGATTCCGCAGCGCTGGAAGCAGTGCTTTCAGCGGGGGCAGCCTCGGAGGTGGAGGCGGAGGAGCCGCAGGCGGCGAGGCTCAGGGCCAGAGTAGCGGCAAGCGTTGCAGAAATGAGTTTTTTCATGATATATTCTCCTTTATAATTGTCAGGTGTGTTGTTGATTGAATGTGTATTCCCTCTATTTTCAACACATTCGCACACCGGGCTGCTTGTAAACGGGGCCTCTTGTCATGGTTACAAACTTCCTTTCCAAACAAAAGCGGGATGTCGGCTTTTACCCCGGCATCCCGCTGCAAGTTTTCATTACGCGCTGTATTTTGCGCACAAGAAAGCTGGCACAGGCTGCCGGAGCAACATGCACATGCACATCATCATCATACCGGAACGATAAGCCGTCATTGGTCTGTACCCCTTTCTCTCGTGATTGGTCAGCGGTCATTTGCTTTCCATGGCTCACAGTATACGCCTGTGAACCGGTTCTGTCAACACCTTCTTGCATAAAAATGCACATTTCGTCAATTTGCATATATCCTACTGCATTAGTGGGTAGTAGACTTGCAAAATTCCCAGCATTATGCTATGATTAGTCTTACTAATTCCGATAAAGGGAGCATCACCATGAAATTTTCGACCCGCGACCGTTATGCCCTGCGCCTGATGGTGGAGCTGGCCAACCGCCCCAATGACCTGATCCCGCTGAAGGATATCAGCGACAAGCAGCGCATCAGCTTAAAATATCTGGAGCAGATCGTCACCCCGCTGGCAAAATCCGGCCTTGTTTCCAGCGTGCGCGGCGCACAGGGCGGCTACCGTCTGGCCCGCCCGGCTGCGGAGATCACCTCCGGTGAGATCCTGCGCGCCGTAGAAGGGGAGCTGACGGCCATTCCGTGTCTGGCTTCTGCGGTGGATTGTCCCCACCGCGGCCAGTGCCACACGCTGGATTTCTGGTCCGGCCTGAACGATTTGATCAACAAATATGTGGACGGCATTACGCTCGAACAGCTGCGCACCATGCCGGAGGTGCCGGAGATAGGGGAAAGCTGCGAGTAAGGCCATGCAGGCACCCTGAGATGGGGGCCTTTTTGCGCGGGCAAAGCCCGCGGGGAAGCCTCCCCTCACAGGGGAGGTGGTCGAGCGAAGCGATGACCGGAGGGGCTTTTCGGCTCGCCTTTCCTGTCACTTCACGAAAAGGGACTCTTGCTATGTCGGAATACAAAGAGTTGCTCTCCCACGCCCGCCAGTTGCGGCGGGAAATGACCAAAGAGGAACGCCATCTATGGTATGACTTCCTGCGTAATTACACACCACGCTTTGCACGACAAAAGCTTGTTGTACCCTATATTCTGGATTTTTACTGTGCCTCAGCCCGCCTTGCAGTCGAATTAGACGGCAACCAGCACTACGAGGACACTGGGAAAGCGTATGATGAACGCCGCACTGCCTACTTACGGCAGAGGGGGATACAAGTGCTGCGGTTCTCCAATCTGGATGTAATGCGGAATTTTGACGGGGTATGTATGCAGATCGACCTTACGGTCAAGAAAATTCTGGTCCAAAAGAGGTGACAGCCGTAAGGCAGTAAAGCCCCTCCGGTCATCGCTATCGCTCGACCACCTCCCCGCTGCGCGAGGAGGCTTTCTCGCGGGCTTCGCCCGCAAAAGGGCTCCCTATTCTGGGGAGCTGGCCCAGCCTGCGGGGCCTGAGGGGTTTTTCACCTTCTTTCCTTTTCTGCCTACAAAAAATCCCGCCTGCAACGCAGATGTTGCAGGCGGGAATTTTTTATTGCACTATCTCAATCAAAGATTAAAATACCGCTTGGCATTATAATAGCTGATGCCCTCAACGATCTTCTGCAGGGCCTTTTCATCGTTGGGATACTGGCCGTTCTCGACCCAGTTGCCGATCAGGTTGCACATCAGGCGGCGGAACAGCTCATGGCGGGTGTAGCTCAGGAAGCTGCGGCTGTCGGTCAGCATACCGATGAAGTTGCCCAGCAGGCCCAGACGGGCCAGGGTCTTCATCTGCTGGTACATGCCGTCGTCGGTGTCGCAGAACCACCAGGCGGAGCCCAGCTGGATCTTGCCGGGAATCTCGTCATCCTGGAACGCGCCCAGAATGGTGCCCAGCATGTCGAAGTCGGCGGGGTTCAGGCTGTACAGGATGACCTTCGGGCAGGCGTCCTCTTTGGTCAGTGCGCTCAGCAGGCTGCTGATGGTAGCGCTGCAATCGGTCACGGCGATCATATCAAAGCCGGTGTCGGGGCCGAGCTTGCGGTACATCTTGTCATTGACATTGCGCAGGCAGCTGTAGTGCATCTGCATGACAACGTTGTGCTTCTTGTACAGGGCACCCAGCTTCAGCAGCAGGTAGGTGGTGTACTCGTCGCCTTCCTCCTTGGTCAGGGTCTCACCGGCCATGGCCTTCTTGAAGGCAGCAGTTGCCTTCTCAGCGTTCGTTTCGGTGAAGGGGATGTAGTCCAGACCGTGGTCAGAAGCGCGGCAGCCCATCTCGACGAAGAACTCCAGGCGTTCTTCCAGCGCACTGACAACACAATTTGCGCAGGCAAACTTGCGGCCCACAACTTCCTCCAGCTTATGGATGTAATCGGCGAAGCCCTCCTTGCGGATGTTCAGGACCTTGTCGGGGCGGAAGGACGGGGCGACGACGACCTTGATGGTCGGGTCTTCCTTGATCTTCTTGTGCCACTCGAGGGAGTCGATGGGGTCGTCGGTGGTGCCGACCATGGCAACGTTGCTCTGCTCGATCAGGCCGCGGACGGTCAGCTTCGGGTCATGCTGCAGCTTGTCGTTGCAGAGGTTCCAGACCTCCTCGGCGGTCTCGCCGTTCAGCACGCCCTCATAGCCGAAGTACTTTTTCAGCTCGAGGTGGCACCAGGTATACATCGGGTTGCCGATGGCCATTTCCAGGCTCTCGGCAAACTTCTGAAAGCGCTCACGATCCGGCTTGTCACCGGTGATGTACTCCTCGGGCACGCCGTTGGAGCGCATCACGCGCCACTTGTAGTGGTCGCCGAAATAGTAGTCGCTGCCGTCGGCCAGCACCTGATGGCCGCCCAGCCAGACCTGCGCGATGTTCTCAAAGCGGCGGTCCTCATAAATTTCCTGCGGGGGAATGTGGCAGTGGTAATCCACGATGGGCAGCTTGGCCGAATAGTCGTGGTACAGATGCTGCGCGGTAGGGGTCTCCAGCAAAAAGTCCTTGTCCATAAATGCTTTCATGTACAGACGCTCCTTAATGATGTTATAAATGATAGTCGGGGGAATGCCGCCCCGGGCCCTGATAGCACATACCTTGCGCTGTAAAGATGACCCAAAACAGCATACTCTACTATTATTATACATAACTATTTTACCTTGCACAAGTTGCAAAAATTGCTTGTTAATCGAAATTATAGCCAAAAAGTGCGGTTCTTTGTTGTGCAAGATGTGGAATCCCAAAATTGGCCTCAAAACTGCGCAAAATATGTGCGCTGTTTACGGAATGAATCTTGACGAAACGGCCTAAAGAAAATATAATTCAGGTAACAGGACGTGCTGCAGCCCCCCGCTGCGCACCAGATTTGTTTATGTTAAGGAGAAGCATATATGGATACCTTGAATTATGAAGTTCTTGCAAAATCCGGCTACAACGGCTATATTTTGAAAAACGCCCCGGAGAAGGTCCTGCAATTCGGCGAGGGCAACTTCCTGCGCGCGTTCGTGGATTACTGGTTCGATCTGGCCAACGAGAAGGCCGACTGGAACGGCAAGTGCGTTCTGGTCCAGCCCATTGCCCCCGGCCTGGCCAAGATGATCAACGAGCAGGAGGGTCTGTACACCCTGTATCTGCGCGGCAGTGAAAACGGCAAAAAGGTCGATGACAAGCGCGTTATCTCCAGCGTCTCCCGCTGCCTGAACCCGTATGAGGAGGAGGGCTTTAAGCAGATGATGGACGTCGCCGCCAGCGACGATCTCGAGATCATCGTTTCCAACACCACCGAGGCAGGCATCGTCTACGACCCCGCCTGCAAGCTGGAGGACGTGCCCGCATCCAGCTTCCCCGGCAAGCTGACCCAGGTGCTGTACCACCGCTACAAGGCAGGCAAGAAAGGCATCATCATGCTGGCCTGCGAGCTGATCGACAACAACGGCAAGGAGCTGCTCAAGTGCGTCAACCAGTACATTGACCAGTGGGGCCTGGACGACGGCTTCAGGAAGTACGTCAATGAGGACTGCACCTTCTGCGGTTCTCTGGTTGACCGCATCGTTCCGGGCCGCATCCGTGACCCGAAGGAGGTCGCCGAGCTTGAGCAGAAGCACGGCTACGCTGACCCCCTGCTGGACGTCGGCGAGGTCTTTGGCGTCTGGGTCATCGAGGGTGACACCAAGCTGAACGACGTGCTGCCCTTCCGCAAGGCCGGTCTCGAGAGCCGCGTCTTTGTGACCCCCGACATGAGCCCGTACAAGAAGCGCAAGGTCCGCATCCTGAACGGCGCGCACACCGGCTTTGTGCTGGGCGCTTATCTGGCCGGTTTTGACATCGTCCGTGACTGCATGCACGACGCCACCGTCCTGGGCTACATGAACAAGATGCTGCTGGACGAGGTCGTGCCCATCCTGCCGCTGGATCAGGAGGACTGCAAGAAGTTCGCCGCCGCTGTGCAGGACCGCTTCAACAACCCGTTCGTCAACCATGAGCTGATGAGCATCTCCCTGAACTCCACCTCCAAGTGGCGTGCCCGCAACATGCCGTCCTTCCTCGAGTACGTCGGGAAGAACGGCAAGCTGCCCACCTGCCTGACCATGAGCTTCGCCGCCTACATTGCCTTCTACAGCAATGATGTGCAGGAGCTGACCGACAAGGGTCTGGTCTGCAAGCGCGCCAAGGGCAACGAGTACACCGTCTCCGATGACCGCTGGGTCCTTGAATTCTACAACGAGCACAAGAACGACGACGTCCCGACGCTGGTCCATGCCGTCATGACCAACGAGCAGATGTGGGGCCAGGACCTGACCAAGGTTCCCGGTTTCGAGGAGGCCACCGTCAAGAATCTGACCAACATCCGCGAGAACGGCGCGCTGGCCGCTTACAAGAGCTGCCTGTAAGCCCATAAAGGCTTCTCCCCGAGGGACTGCGCCCGCAGGCGCGTGTCGGAGCGCAACCGCCGAAGGCGGCTCTTAGCGCGTAGACTGAAGCTGTCACCGAAGGTGACTGATGAGGGGCGCGTTCGCCATTGCTGCCCGCAAACGGGTTGCCGCCGTAACGCTGACCCTCATCCGGCCGCGCGCCGCGCGGCCACCTTCCCCACAAGGGGGAAGGCTTAAAACGTACCCCATTGGGGCCGGAGGATGCCCTCCGGCCCCGCTTTTATTATTAGTAAGGAGGCATCTTATGCCCATTGCCATTAAGATCAACCCCGCCGATAATGTAGTCGTTGCCCTGCACCCCATCACCAAGGGCACCGCTGTTCCTGTTGACAACACCACCGTCACTGCTGTTGAGGATATTCCTCAGGGCCACAAGATGGCCATTGCGCCCATCAAAAGCGGCGAAAACGTCATCAAATACGGCTTTCCCATCGGCCATGCCACGGCAGACGCCGTGCCCGGCACCTGGATGCACACCCACAACATAAAGACCAACCTTTCCGGTGAGATCGAGTACAGCTACCATCCCGATGTCCACCCGCTGACCCCGGTTGCGCCGGAGACCTTTATGGGCTACCGCCGCAAGGACGGCCGCGCCGCCATCCGCAATGAGATCTGGATCATCCCCACGGTCGGCTGCGTCAATGACTGCGCCAAGGCGCTCGTGCGCGACAATCAGGATCTCGTCACCGGCAGTATTGACGGCCTGTACACCTTTACCCATCCGTTCGGCTGCTCCCAGACAGGCCATGACCACGCGCAGACCCGCAAGCTGCTGGCCGCGCTGACCCGCCACCCCAACGCCGGTGCCGTGTTGGTGCTGTCTCTGGGCTGCGAGAACCTGACCCATGACCAGTTCCTGGCTGAGCTTGGCGAGTACGACCACGACCGCGTCAAGTTCCTGACCTGCCAGGATGTCGAGGATGAGCTGGTTGCAGGCCGCGAGATTTTGAAGGAGCTGGCCGCCTACGCCGGGCAGTTCCAGCGCGAGGCGATCCCCGCAAGCGAGCTGGTCATCGGCATGAAGTGCGGCGGCTCGGACGGCCTGTCCGGCATCACCGCCAACCCGACCATCGGCCGCTTCAGCGATATGCTGTGCGCCCGCGGCGGCTCCACCGTGCTGACCGAGGTTCCCGAGATGTTCGGCGCTGAGGGCTTCCTGATGGACCGCTGCCAGAATGAGCAGGTGTTCGAGAAGGCCGTCAAGATGATCAACGGCTTCAAGGAATATTTCATCAGCCACAATGAGGTCGTCTACGACAACCCCAGCCCGGGCAACAAGCAGGGCGGCATCACCACACTGGAGGATAAATCCTGCGGCTGCGTGCAGAAGGGCGGCTCTGCGCCGATCATGGATGTCATCGACTACGGCGAGCCTGTCACCACCAAGGGTCTGAACATGCTGTACGGCCCCGGCAACGATCTGGTCAGTGCCACCGCACTGACGGCAGCCGGTGCCCACATGGTACTGTTCAGCACCGGCCGCGGCACGCCGTTCGGCGCACCGGCCCCGACGCTGAAGATTGCCACCAACAGCCAGCTGGCTGCCAGGAAAAAGACTTGGATTGACTTCAACGCCGGTGTGGTCGCGGATGGTGAGCGCACGCTGGACGAGGCCGGCGCCGACCTGTACCGGCTGGTGCTGGATGTTGCCTCCGGCAAGCAAACCTGTGCCGAGAAGAAGGGCTTCCGCGAGATCTCGATTTTCAAGGATGGCGTGGTACTGTAAGCGAATTTGTGCTATAATTTAATATGATTACCGTAGGGGCGGTCATTGACCGCCCGCAGGAGCCTTGCGCCAACCACCACGCTTCCGGGTCGATGCTTGCATTAACCCCTACACCGTAGGGGCGGATTCCATATCCGCCCGTGCAGCGTATTGGCTGCTGCCTTCTTCTGCGGGCGAGCAATGCTCGCCCCTACATGAAATAAAGGAGCTATACTATGTCCAAACTGACCACCGGCACCTACGAAAAGTACGGCGCATCGTATAAGACCCTGACCCTGACCGATGGAGAGTACGCCTTTACCGTCACCCCCGAAAAGGGCGGCATGGCCACCTCCTTCACCAAAAACGGCGAGGAATACCTCTGGCTGCGCGACAAGAATTTTGAATCCACCGACCGCCCCCGCTGCGGCATCCCCATTCTGTTCCCCAACTGCGGCAAGCCCGATGACGGCGTACATCACTTCGGCGGCGCGGCCTATCCCATCGAGGTCCACGGTCTGGCCGACCTGCTTCCCTGGCAGGTCAAGACTGCCGACGATTCCGCCATTGAGCTGACCCTGACGCCCAACGGCCTGACAAAGTTCGTCTACCCGTTCGACTTTGCGCTGACGATGCGCTATACCCTTTGCGGCAGCACTGCCACGCTGGCGCTGACCGTTGCCAACACCGGTGACAAGGCGCTGCCGTTCAGCGTTGGTTTCCACCCTTACTTCGGTGTGACCAAGCTCGACAATGTCTCCTTTGCCATTGACGCCGCCACCTGCAGTGAGAGCGCCAAGGGTGAGCAGCCCGCCGCGCCCGAGACGATCACGCTGACCCGCAAGGAGGGCAGCGCCGACTCCATCCGCCTGCTGACCGGCGTCAAGAGCCCGATGCAGCTGACCGATGCCGGCAACGGCCACAAGGTCACGGTCAGCTTTGACGAGAGCGTCTTCTCCAACGGCGTGCTCTGGCAGCAGGACGCCGAAAGCTTCGTCTGCATGGAGCCGTGGAACGGCTGGGCCAACTCCGTCAATGAGGATGGCCGCCATGAAGAATTGAATCCCGGCGAAAGCAAAGAATTCAAGTGGAGCGTGACCATCGGGTAAAGCCCCCCTTTGCGGGTCGTTTTGTAGGGAGGGGTTTTGACCCCTACTGGGCAGCAGAGGTGTAGGGGCCGCATATATGCGGCCCGGGAGATTCCCGCAAGCATCTGTTTACCATACACTGCCGGGCCGGGCATGCCCGGCCCCTACCGTGCAACAAAAAAAGGACATCCGCCAATTACGAGCGGATGTCCTTTTTATTGTTTGAAAGCTTCTTTGATTACTTTCTTCTCCGAAGAAAGTAATCAGCCCGGCTGCTTGCCGATGTAGGCGAGGATGCCGCCGTCAACGTAGAGGATCAGGCCGTTGACGAAGTCGGAAGCCTCGGAAGCGAGGAAGACGGCGGGGCCGCCCAGATCCTCGGCTTTGCCCCAGCGCTCAGCAGGGGTCTTGGCAACGATGAACTGGTCGAACGGATGACGGCTGCCATCGGGCTGGATCTCGCGCAGGGGCGCGGTCTGTGGGGTGGCGATGTAGCCGGGTCCGATGCCGTTGCACTGAATGTTGTACTTGCCGTACTCGGAAGCAATGTTCTTGGTCAGCATCTTCAGACCGCCCTTGGCAGCGGCGTAGGCAGAGACAGTCTCGCGGCCCAGCTCGCTCATCATGGAGCAGATGTTGATGATCTTGCCGCCGC
>OHHG01000183.1_pt1 | contig 24226 bp, 14 predicted proteins | sample 1567991 | NCBI WGS metagenome assembly OHHG01 (sample SAMEA3879588, study PRJEB24766) | human gut metagenome | biome: human-associated habitat; feature: feces | place: USA | collected 1985/1987
TTTATAATTTCGGAATACCGGAGCGTCTGCGGACGCTCCGGTATTCCATTTTCACAGGTGGGTCGTGGCTGAAAACGGCATTCGCAGCGCCGCTTTCTGCGAAAGCGCGGCGCTGCGGGTCAGCGTGCTAAATTTTCTTTACTGAAATCAAAAGCTTTGCACCATCCTGAGAAGAGTGCTCCTTTCCCGTGAAAAAGGGTTCAGGAAAGTCCGCGTTTGCGCAGCAATAAAAGCCCCAGTGAGGCTTTTAAGCGGCAGAGCGGTCTGCGCAAGCAGATGGAGGGGCTTTGCCCCGACAAGCTCCGCAGACTTTCCTGAGCCCCAAATCCTGAGCCCCAAATTAAGAATAATTTTTCCGCTGACTATGCGCAAAGCAGCGCGGCGCGCATTTCAAATGGTTTTTCAGGCCTTCTCGATGGTGATGCTCCACTCGCTGGTCATGGCCTCGTCCGGCTCCAGCACCTCGTGCTTGCCGTCCTCGTTCACGCTGTTGGCCCAGCCGTTCCAAGGCTCCATGCAGACGAAGCTCTCGGCATCCTGCTGCCACAGCACGCCGTTTTCAAAGGTCTCGTCAGCGTCCACGGTCACCTTGTGGCCGTTGCCCTTGTCGGTCAGGGTCATGGGGAACTGCACGCCGGTCAGCAGACGGACAGAGTTGTCTGCGCCCTCCTTGCGGGTGAGGGTGATCTTTTCCGGGGCGGCGGGCTGCTCGCCCTTGGCGTTGTCGGAGCAGGTGGCACACTTGATGTCGAACTCCACGTTCTCCAGCTTGGAGGCGGTAAAGTAGGGATGGTAGCCAAAGCTGAAGGGCATATCGGTGTTGCCCTCGTTGATGACGGTCAGGCTGACCAGAGCCTTGTTGCCCTCCAGATTATAGTTGAGCAGCAGGGTGAAATCGAACGGGTAGAGGAACTTGGTCAGCGGGGTGGACTCCAGTGCCAGCGTCACGCCGTCCGGGCCAACGCTGTCCACTTCCCATGCACACAGGTCGGCAAAGCCGTGGGTCTCCATGGGGTAAGCCTTGCCGCCAAAGATGTGCACGCCGTTATCCGGGTTGCCGCAGCTGGGGAACAGCACCGGCACGCCAAAGCGGGGACGGTTGCACTCGGAGAAATTGGGGCGGCGGGTCCAGACGAACTCCTCGCCGTCCAGCGTAAAGCTGGTGATCATACCGCCGCGCTCCGGGGTGATGGTGAGGGCGGTCTTTGCCTCGGGGTCGGTGATGACGTACTGCTCGTAGCAGGCGCCGTTCTCGGTGATGTACCGGGTGGTGATCTGATTCATAAGTAAAAGCCTCCTATTATTACCGCCGGGTCGCCCCGGCGGGTCATTCCTTGTGCTCGGTCTGCTCCGGCTGCTGTTCCAACTTCTGGAAGTAGTAATCAATGCCGTAGCGGATAAAATATTTGATCAATCGTACTGCACCATAAATGATAGCCGCATAAAGCAGCAGTGTCAACAGCAGTACCCCATTTGTGCCCAACATTCCATACACTTCCCTTCTTTTTATGCACAAAAAGGCCGCCGTACCGCTTTTTGCCGTACAGCAGCCCTTTTTCAGTTACAGAACCACGCCGTCCTTGAAGATGGAGATCTCGCGGAAGCCGTGCTTTTCCGCCTTGGTCTGCTCACCGCTGGCCACGCGGATGACCAGATCCAGCAGATCCTTTGCAGCCTCGTCGATGGTCTTTTCACCGTCTGCGATGACACCGGTGTTGAAATCGATCCAGCCGCCCTTCTTCTCTGCCAGCGGGGTGTTGGTGGAGATCTTCAGGGTGGGAGCCGGAGCGGAGAACGGGGTGCCGCGGCCGGTGGAGAACAGGATCAGGTGTGCGCCTGCTGCCGTCATGGCGGTGGCAGACACCAGATCGTTGCCGGGGCCGTACAGCATATTCAGACCCTTGGTCACCACGGGGTCGCCGTAGCCGATGACGTCCATGATGGGGGCGGTGCCGCCCTTCTGCACGCAGCCGCAGCTCTTATCCTCCAGCGTGGTGATGCCGCCGGCCTTGTTGCCCGGAGAGGGGTTATCGTACACCACCTCGTTGTGGCTGATGAAGTATTCCTTGAAGCCGTTGATCATGTGCTCGGCCTTGACGAACACTTCCTTATTGATGCAGCGGTCCATCAGGAAGCCCTCTGCACCGAACATCTCGGGCACCTCGGTCAGCACGGTAGAGCCGCCGCGCTGACCCATCATGTCGGAGAAGCGGCCGATGGTGGGGTTGGCGGTGATGCCGGACAGGCCGTCCGAGCCACCGCACTTCATGCCCACCACCAGCTCAGACACGGGGATGGGCTGGCGTTTGAACTGCCCGGCATAGGCAGCCAGTTCCTTCAGGATATCGCGGGCGGCGGCAAACTCGTCCTCCACGTCCTGACAGGTCAGGAACTTGACGCGGTCGTGGTCGTACTCGCCCAGCTCCTCCACGAACTGATCGTGCTGCAGGTTCTCGCAGCCCAGATGCAGCACCAGAACGGCAGCGGCATTGGGGTGGCGCACCAGCGCAGCCAGCAGCTTGCGGGTCTGTGCGTGGTCGTGGCCGGTCTGGCTGCAGCCGAAGGGATGGGTGAAGGTGTACAGACCCTCGATGGAGCCGGTGACCAGATCCTGATTGTCGGCAACCATCTTCTTGGCGATATCGTTCACGCAGCCCACGGTGGGGATGATCCAGATCTCGTTGCGGATGGCGGCGCGGCCGTCCTTGCGGCGGAAGCCCATAAAGGTCTCCGGCTCGACCTTAGGCAGCGGAGCCAGATCCGGGGCGGGGTTATAGCTGTACTCCACCTCGCCGGACAGGTTGGTGTGCACGTTATGGGTGTGCATCCAGGTGCCGGGGGCGGCGTCTGCGGTGGCATGACCGATGGGGAAGCCGTACTTGATGACGTTCTCGCCGTTCTTAATGGGCTTGACTGCCATCTTGTGACCCTGCGGGATATCCTCCAGTGCGGTGACGGCAAGGCCGTCCACCTCCACCAGCGTGCCCTTGGCAATGGGGTGCAGGGCAACGACCACATTGTCGATGGGGCTGATATGAATTGCCTGCGGCATAGTTGTTCTCCTTATCGTATCGCACAAAAGGGCTGCTGCCCAAAGCAGCAGCCCTTTGTTGTGCGGGTAGGTTGATTTTTCAGCTTACAGGCAGCTCTTGTAAGCAGCCTCGGCACCCTGGGTGCGGATCATTTCCAGATCTGCCAGCACAGCGGCCTCCAGACCCTCGATCTTGGTCAGATCCTGATCCCACATCTGGGTGTTGGTCAGCACAGCGTGCACCAGCTGAGCAGCGGTGTCGTCCTTGTGTGCGTAGTAGAAGTCCAGAGCCCATGCGTCGTCCTGGATCTTGTAGGTGTTGCCTGCGGGGCGCTTGCAGATCAGGCCGTCAGCAGTGCGCTCCTGAATATCGTTGGAGTAGAAGGCGATGTAGGCAGCCAGAGACATGGTCAGGCACTTGGGCAGCTGCTTCTGCTCCTCGATGTAAGCGAGGAAGGAGGGCATGTTGCGAGCCTTCCACTTGGAGGTGGAGTTCAGGGAGATGCTCATCAGCTCGTGGTTGACGAAGGGGTTGTTGAAGCGATCCTCAACAGCAGAGGCAAAGTCCTCCAGATCCTTCTTGTCCAGCGGCAGGGTGGGGATGATCTCCTCATGCAGCATCTTGTTCATAAAGCCGCGCACGGTATCGTTGTGCATGCAGTCACGGACGATATCAAAGCCTGCCAGATAAGCGCCCAGCACAAAGCCGGTGTGTGCACCGTTCAGGATGCGGACCTTGCGCTTCTTGTAGGGGGTAACGTCGGGCACGACCATGACGTTGACGCCGGCCTTCTTGAACGGCAGCTTGTCCTCCAGACCTGCGGGGCCCTCGATGACCCAGACGCCGAACACTTCGCCCACGTCCAGAGCGGCATCGTGGTAGCCGTTGGCCTCTTCCAGAGCGGCCAGCTCCTGCGGGTCACGGATGCGGCCCGGAACGATGCGGTCCACCAGAGTGGAGCAGAAGGTGTTGGCGGTGTTCATCCAGTCGATGAAAGCGGGCTCCAGATCCCAATCCTTAGCGTAGTTGTTGCAGCACTTCTGCAGCTCCTTGCCGTTGTTGTCGATCAGCTCGCAGCTCAGGATGACCAGACCCTTATCGGCAGCGCCGTTGAAGGCCTTGTAGCGCTCGAACAGCACGCGGGTCAGCTTTGCGGGGAAGCTGTTGGGGGGAACCTGATCGAACTGGCTGTCGCCCTTGGTGTAGGCAATGCCGGCCTCGGTGGTGTTGGATACAACAGTTTCCAGATCCTCAGAGCGAGCCAGAGCCAGAACTTCGTCCCACTTGCCATTGATGTAGGGGCACACGCAGTCAGACACGCAGGAGATCACCCGCTTTGCGTCCACCTTCTGGCCCTTTTCGCTGCCGCGCAGGTACAGGGTGTACAGACCCTCCTGCTCGTTGATCCAGTCTGCCATCTGGGGGAAGTTGCCGATGGGCTGCACCAGCTTGACCTTGCCGTTATAGCCGGCCTTCTCGTTTGCAATATCGTAGAAATAATCCACGAAAGCGCGCAGGAAGTTGCCCTCGCCGAACTGCATCACCTTAACGGGAGCATCCTTCAGGATGTAGCCGTTGTAGCCAGTGCCTTCCAGAACCTTGTAGTTCAAAGTTTCCATCTTATTGATCTCCTTTATAAACTTGCTTTGCATGGCAGGCTCTCGTTTTCCCTGCCATCTTCTGCTCCTATTTTATGCTGTTGTATACAAAGAAGTCAAGTGTTTTGTGCAATGTTTTTAGTCCAAAAATGGCCATTCAGCGCATTTCCAGCGGTTTGTACAATTCCAAGGGTGAAATTTTGGCAGTTTTTCAGTTGTATACATCGGCGTTTTCCGGTATACTAAAGATAAGGCAGCCTGCCCGTTCCAAGCAGGTGCAATTTCATGCCCGTTTTTGTCTAAATTTTAACAAATTCATCAGAGAAAAGGAGTTAAAATCCCATGAAAGCATTTATGGATAAGGACTTCATGCTCCAGTCTGCTACCGCACAGCATCTGTATCACGACTATGCAGCTGCTATGCCCATCTGCGACTATCACTGCCATATTCCTCCCCGCGAGATCTACGAGAACCGCCGCTTCGAGAACATCACTCAGGTGTGGCTGGGCGGCCGCAACCCGGACGGCAGCTACTTCGGCGATCATTATAAATGGCGCGTGATGCGTTCCAACGGCGTGCCCGAGGAGTACATCACCGGTGATAAGCCCGACCGCGAGCGCTTCCAGAAATTTGCCGAGGCTCTGCCCATGGCCATCGGCAACCCCATGTACCACTGGACCAATCTGGAGCTGCACGTTTTCTTTGGCTACGACGGCGTGCTGAACGGCGACACCGCTGAGGAAGTGTGGAACCTGTGCAACGACAAGCTGCAGCACGATCCCAAGCTGACCGTCCGCGGCCTGATCGAGCAGAGCAACGTGGCTTTCATCGGCACCACCGATGACCCCATTGATGACCTGTACTGGCACAAGAAGATCAAGGAAGATCCCACCATCAAGTTCACTGTGGCTCCCTCCTTCCGTCCTGACAAGGCCATCAACATCAACAAGCCCGGCTTTGCTGAGTACATGGCTAAGCTGGCTGCCGTTGTGGGCAAGGAAAAGCTGGCCTGCATCGACTGCGTGACCGATGCCCTGACCAAGCGCATTGAGTTCTTTGCCGAGATGGGCTGCCGCGCTTCCGACCATGGTCTGGATTATGTGCCCTACCGTGAGGCCACCAAGGACGAGGTGAACGCCATCTACCAGAAGGTGATGAAGGGCGAGAGCTGCACCGTGGAAGAGGCTGAGAAGTACCAGACCTACATCCTGATCCATCTGGGCAAGCAGTATCATCGTCTGGGCATTGCCATGCAGATCCACTACAACTGCCTGCGCGGCGTGAACCGCAAGATGAACAGCCTGCTGGGCCCCGACACCGGCTTTGACATGATCAACACCGCCACCTGCGGCGGCGAGATTGCACAGCTGCTCAGCGCCCTGAACGACACCGACGAGTGCCCCAAGACCATCATTTACAGCCTGAACCCCGCCGACGATGCACAGATCGGCACCATTCTGGGCTGCTTCCAGAACAGCGAGGTGCCGGGCAAGATCCAGCACGGTTCTGCATGGTGGTTCAATGACCACAAGATCGGCATGGAAGATCAGATGATCCGTCTGGCAAGCCTTGGCCTGCTGGGCAACTTTGTGGGTATGCTGACCGACAGCCGCAGCTTCCTGAGCTACACCCGTCACGATTACTTCCGCCGCATCCTGTGCAACATCATCGGCCAGTGGGTCGAGGATGGCGAGTATCCCAACGACGAGAAGGCTCTGGAGAAGATCGTCAAGGGCATCTGCTTCGACAATGCAAAGCGTTACTTCAACCTGTAAACGCTTTCCCCTTTTCCTGAACTGAATCTCCGCGCCGCCCGCAGACAATGCCGTCTGCGGGCGGCGCTTTGTTTTGCCCTTTTACGTCCAAAATGCACCGGATATGCCTGTTTTTTCACCTTTTATCGGTTGTTTTCCGTCTTTTTCTATAACTTCTCCGTTATCCCTTGACTTCCCCGTATAAGGGGAGTATATTTTTGCATGGCATTCAGGCCAAATCACTGTATTTTTTGATGGAGGAAACCCATGGACGGTTTAAAAGAAGCCTTCAGCCGCGAGAATCTGCTGAAGAATCTAAATTTCTTTGCCCTGCTGAACCTCGGTCTTGTGCTTACGGCAGTGGGCATCGTATATTTTAAAAATCCCAACCACTTTGCTTTCGGCGGCACCTCGGGTCTATCTATTCTGCTGGCAGACCTGTTCCCCCGGATCAACGTGGGCGGCTTTATGTGGATCATCAACTTGGTGCTGGTGGTGCTGGGCTTTATCTTTTTGGGCATCAAGTGCATGGGCTGGACGATCTACTCCTCCTTTGCGCTCTCCTTTTTCGTGTCCGGCTGCGAGTGGCTGTACCCCTCCGGCGTGTCCCTGAGCGGCGATGCCATGCTGGATCTGGTGTTCGCGGTGTTCCTGCCCGCACTGGGCGCTGCCATCGTGTTTGATATCGGTGCTTCCACAGGCGGCACCGACATCGTGGCGCTGATCCTTGCCAAGTACACCTCCATGGAGATCGGCAAGGCGCTGATGGTCAGCGATATCCTCATCGTACTGGCGGCCGCCGTGCGGTTCGGTATGGGCACCGGTCTGTACTGTATCCTTGGCCTCATCGGCAAGTCCTTTGTGGTGGACGGTGCCATCGAAAACATCCGCCTGCGCAAGGTGTGCACCATCATGACCGCGAACCCGCAGCCCATTCTGGACTTCATCATCCACAACATGAACCGCTCCGCCACGGTGGAAAAGGCCTACGGTGCCTACACCCACCACGAGCTCAGCGTGCTGGTGACCGTGCTCACCCGCCGTCAGGCTTTGCAGCTGCGCAACTTCCTGCGGGAGAACGACCCCCACAGCTTTATCACCATCGTCAACTCCAGCGAGATCATCGGCAAGGGCTTCCGCTCCTTCAACTAAGACCGCTTCGTATCCTTTTTTTCATTCATTTTCCGCTAAAGGCTTCCCCCGACCGAGGGAAGCCTTTATTCAGAGGATTGCCCCCGTGTTCCGTGCAACTCCGTACTTGAAGAAAAACGCAAAATAGTGTATTATATAGTATTATGAGTAAAAGGGGGCACGCTGTGCCCTGACAGGGGGAACCTATATGGCTGATAAAAACTTTCTGACGGATATCATCGATGCCGACCTTGCCGAGGGCAAGGTGCAGCAGATCCACACCCGCTTCCCGCCGGAGCCCAACGGCTATCTGCACATCGGCAGCGCCAAGGCCATTTATATCAACTGGTCCATTGCCAACCAGTACGGCGGCAAATTCAACCTGCGTCTGGACGACACCAACCCCGCCCGCGAAGGCGAGGAGTATGTCAACAGTATCATCGAGGATCTGCACTGGCTGGGTGCCGACCCCAACGGCGGCATCTTCTACGGCAGTGATTACTTTGATAAGTGCTACGAGTACGCCGAGAAGCTGATCACCGAGGGCAAGGCTTATGTGGATGACCTGACCCGCGAGGAGATGCGCGAGTACCGCGGCTCCGATGCCGGCAAGCCCTCCCGCCCCTCTCCGTGGCGCGACCGCAGCCCGGAAGAAAACCTCGACCTGTTCCGCCGGATGCGTGCCGGTGAGTTCAAGGAGGGCGAAAAGACCCTGCGTGCCAAGATCGATCTGGCAAGTCCCAACATGAATATGCGTGACCCGGCCATCTACCGCATCAAGTACGCCGAGCATCACCGTCAGGGCAACAAGTGGTGCATCTACCCCATGTACGACTTCGCCCATCCCATTCAGGACGCCATCGAGGGCATCACCCACAGCATGTGCAGTCTGGAGTTCGAAAACCATCGCCCGCTGTACAACTGGGTCATCGAGAACATCTTTGGTGCCGAGTTCCCCAAGCAGCGCGAGTTTGCCCGCCTGAACATGACCAACACGGTCATGAGCAAGCGCTACCTGCGTGAGCTGGTGGAGATGGGCATCGTGGACGGCTGGGACGATCCCCGTATGCCCACTCTGTGCGGTCTGCGCCGCCGCGGCTACACCCCCACCTCCATCTTCACCTTCGTGCGGGAGGCCGGCATCTCCAAGTCTGACAACCTGATCGATATGCGTCAGCTGGAAGCCTGCATCCGCAGCGAGCTGGACCTGACCGCACAGCGCCGCATTGCCGTGCTGGAGCCGGTCAAGCTGGTGGTGGACAACTACCCCGCCGACAAGACCGAGTACTTTGACGTAGCCAACAACCCCAACCGCGAAGCCAACGATACCACCACCCGCAAGGTAGCCTTTACCCGCGAGCTGTGGATCGACGCCGAGGACTTTGCCGAGGTTCCGCCTCCCAAGTTCAAGCGCCTGACCGTGGACGGCGAGGTGCGTCTGATGGGTGCTTATATCGTCAAGTGCACCGGCGTGGACAAGAACGCCGACGGCAGCATCGCCGCCATTCACTGCACTGCCGACCTGGAGACCGGCAACGGCAACCCCGCCGATGGCCGCAAGGTCAAGGGCACCATCCACTGGGTAAGCGCCGCACACTGCGTGGACGCCGAGGTGCGCCTGTACGACAAGCTGTTCACCGAAGCCAACATGAACGGCATTCCCGAGGGCAGTGACTACAAGGACTACCTGAACCCGGAAAGCGTCACCGTGCGCACCGGCTGCAAGCTGGAGGAGAGCCTGAAGGACGCAAAGCCCGGCGAAAAGTTCCAGTTCGTGCGCACCGGCTTCTTTACCCCGGACAGCAAGAACCCCGGCGTGTACAACCGCGTCGTCACCCTGCGTGACAGCTTCAAGCCCGCAAAGTAATCAAAGGAGCATCCGCCTTTCATGAAAAACAAAATGACCCGGAACGTGATCCTTATGGCTGTTGTTACCGTTATCATGGCAGTTGCGCTCAGCCTGTACATCCAGAACACCGGCACCGTGCCTGCCGCCGACAACGCCGCCAGCCTGACCGATGGCACCTATACGTCCAGCGCGCAGGGCTGCCTGAGTGATGTGACTGTCAAGGTCACGGTCACCGGCGGCCGGGTGACCGGGGCCGGGCCGAGAAAGTGAGGGATGAACATGGCGAGTTTAGCGGGGCTGAACGGCATCAGCCTGCCCAGCTTTGGCAGCAGCATGGACCCGGAGGACGCCCGGGCGCTGCGCAACTACCTGTACCAGCTGCAGGAACAGCTGGGCTACGTGCTGACCAACCTGGACAGCGAGAACATGAGCGAGAATTTTTTGAGCAGTAAGGGGGAGACGGAATGAGCAGACTGAGCAATGCCCGGACGGAACTGGAGAACTACGAAAAGACCCGCCCGGCGGACTATGTGAGCCAGTACCAGCCGAAGATCAAGGACGTGATGGGCCAGCTGGACGGCATGAAAGAATTTGACTACGACCCGGACGCCGACACGGCCTACCAGCAGTACAAGAGCCAGTACACCCGCTCGGCCAAGCTGGCGAACCAGAACGCCCAGGCCAACGCGGCGGCCCAGACCGGAGGCTACAGCTCCAGCTACGGCACCCAGGCGGGCCAGAACGCCTACACGACCACCATGAACAACCTGGACAACGTGCTGAACAGCCTGCAGGACCAGAGCCGCAGCGAGTACACGGCCAAGCGCACCGGGCTGGAGAGCCGGCTGAGCGGACTGCAGAACGCCGAACAGCAGGACTACCAGAACTACCAGAAGGACATGGCCAACTGGATGGACGGGCTGCAGTACCGCCAGAACGAGTACGACAAGGCCAGCAGCGAGAGCAGCCAGCGCACCAGCCGGTGGCTGAACGGCATCCTGAGCGCGGTGCAACTGGCGGCGCAGATCTTACCGTTCTTTTTTGTGTAAGGAGGGGACACCATGGGAACCATTGCGAGACTGAACACGGCAAAGAAGAAGCTGGCCCAGGCCGAACAGGCTATGCCGGGGGCCTACCAGAACAACTACACGGACAGCATCAACCAGAAGCTGGGGCAGCTGGCGGATGCCAGCCTGACCGGCAGCACCGGCGTGGACACGGACGCCCTGAATGCCGCCTACCAGCAGTACCGGGCAAACAGCGTGGCCAACGCCCAGAACGGCGCGGCAGCCGCTGCCGGCACGGCCAATACCCTGGCGGGCGGGTACGGTGCGGACTGGGCCAAGACGGCGGCGAACCAGGCGGCAGGGGAGCAGATCGCAGGCGTGGACAACAGCCTGAGCAGCCTGCGGGCGGACGCTTTGCAGAACTGGAAGCAGAAGATGAGTGACACCACCAGCGTGCTGGACGACCTGCTGGGCCAGCAGAGCCTGGAACGCAGCGAGTATGACGGCAGCGTGAGCAATGCCCAGAACTGGCGGGACTACCTGAGCGGCCGGGTGGACACGGCACGGCAGGAGAACAGCGACTTCTGGAACAATGTGTGGAACGTTGTGAAGGGCGTGGGCAACGCGGTGAAGACCGGGTACGATGCCTACCAGGGCTATTACCAGTGGGACAAGGAGTTTGAACTACAGAAGCAGCAGTATGCGGACAGCCTGCAGCGCACCCAGCTGAGCGACCAGATCAGCGCCATGGAACAGGCGCAGGCCTTTAAGCAGGCGGGCTTTGATGACCTGGCAGCCCAGACCCTGACCAAGTACGGACTGGACAGCACGATGCTGGACGCCTGGGAGGGCATGAGCGATACCCAGAAGGACAAGATGGCGGCCCTGCTGCAGGGCGCAAGCCTGGCGGGCAGCGGCAACGACACGGCAGCAAAGAATTACCTGCAGATGGCAGGACTGAGCGGGGACAGCACGGACAGCTACGGCACCATTGCCGGGCGGCTGAACAGCTCGAACCTTGCATACCAGCAGGCACTGCTGGGACTGCAGCAGCGGTACAAGACCACGGGCACCGGAAGCACGAGAAGCGGTGGGAGCAGCTCGGGAAGCAAGAGCGGCGGCTACACGACCAGCCAGCTGCAGCAGATGGCAAACAAATTTTCCAGCATGAAGGGCACCGAGCCCCTGTACGACTTTTACAAGCGGACCCTGACCAATGCGGGATGGATCAAGGCAGACACCGGCACCAAGGCCAGTACCCAGAGCGCGGCGGGAGGAACCGGAGCGGGAAAGGCGGGAACCACGACCAGCAAGCTGCCGGCAGCGACCACCAAAACGCCGTGGAGCACCAGCGGCACGGTGGACGGCGTGGCGGGGGCGTCGGTGAGCATGGCCAGCCCGAAAGGCGGCAATTACAATACGGCGCTGCGAGAAGCACAGCAGATGGCAAACAATGGCTATGACATGGCCCAGATCACCGAGTATCTGATCCGGAAAAATTACAGCGACAGCACCATCAGTCAGGTGTCGCAGACTATGGGATGGTAAAGGAGGAGCAACATGAGCCTGAGTGTAGAACAGGTGCGCCAGATGCGGGAGCAGATTAAAGCGAATGACGCCGCAAAAACCGCAGCCCAGAAGAAGAAGACGACCCAGACGGCCAAGACCACACCGGCGGCACCGGCAGCCAAGAGCGCCGGCACGGGCCTGAGCGTGGCCCAGGTGGCGCAGATCCGCAGCCAGATGACGGCTGCCACCGCCAGCACCAGCCGCCTGCAGACGACGGCCAGCACCCCGGCCTGGACCGGCGGCACGCGGCAGGTGCTTGACACGGTGAGCGCGGACACGCTGGGCAAGCAGGTGCTGGCGGATATGGCCAGCAACACGGGCAGCCCGGTGGCCACGGACCGGCAGGAGGACTACGAACCGGGCTGGAACTATGTTGGCAGCGACAACGCCCCGAAACAGCGGGCCATTGCGCAGGGCACCTACGGCAGCTACGCCAAGGCGGCGCAGAAGGTGGGAAACGCCCTTGCCAAGGACCGGCAGACCGACCGCTTTGACGAGCTGAACCAGTGGATGGATGCCGACCCCCGGCACCGGGAGGTGGTGAACCTGCTGCGGCAGAAGGAGTACACCACCCAGGAGGACAAGGGCGTTGCCCCGGAGCAGGCCGTGCAGGTGACCGGTACAAAGCAGCGGTACAGCCCCGGAGACCTTTTGAAGATGGGGTACACGGCCCAGGAGATCAACGAGGCCCGGGCATACATCCGGGAATATGATGCCTTGCCGGTGACTGACCGGGCGGTGCGCCGCACGGCGGACACCACGAAGGGCATTGCAGCCACGGTGGCGTCGGCGGTGCCCATGGCGGGCGAGATGACCGCCCAGGGCGTGAAGGACATCCGGGCTACCCAGAAAAACGAGGCGGCGCTGGACAAGGAACTGGAAAGCGATGCCCGGGGCAAAGAGCTGAAGGACCTGATCACGGCGGTGGACATGGACTATAATCCCCAGTACACCGACGAGGATCTGCGCGGCATGGGGTACAGCCAGAGCGAAATTGACACCATGCGCAGCCGCATTGCCGGGACGGTGCAGAAAACGGCGCTGGACAAGGACACAAGCCTTGGCTACCAGCTGTACAATTACGGCCAGCAGCGCACGGCAGCGGCCCAGGCGGGCATGAGCCCGGCGGCCAAAACAGCCATGGGCGTTGCCACCAGCGCGGCGGAGAACCTGGCTGTGGCGGGCGTGAGCCCCTACCTGGTGCTGCCGGTACTGAGCGCCCAGGGCGCGGCGGAGAGCATGGGCCAGGACATGGAGAAGGGCACCAGCGCAGGCCAGGCCGTGGGCGTGGGCCTTGCAAAGTTTGGCGCAGGCTGGGCCATCAACAGCGTGGGCGTGGCGGACATGGCCCGCAGCATGGGCGTGGACTATGCCCGGGACACGGTGGCCGGAAAGCTGGCCGATCTTGTGCGCAGCTCGAAGCTGGTGAGCGGGCTGGGCAACAGCCAGTTGGCCGCCAACACGATCTCCGGCGGCGTGGACAATGCGGTACAGGCCTTTGTGGAGACCTATGCGGACAAGATCATTGATGCCACGCTGGGCGGCGACCAGCAGGCCGCCGACGAGCTGCTGCAGAGCGACACCTTTTTGCAGGCGCTGCAGAGCGGCCTGACGGGTGGTGCCTCCGGTGCGCTGGGCGGTGCCGTGGGCACGGGGCTGGGCGCCATGAGCCGGACGCTGGATGCCCGGGCCGGGATGGAAACGGCTGCCCCGGTGCAGGTGGACACCGAGAGCCGGGCGGCGGATGCCGCGGCGGCGCAGCGGGCACTGGAAGAGCGGGCCATGGAGCCGGGAGAAGCTGCACGGCAGCAGGCAGACCAGGCCGCCGCCGTGCAGCAGACGGACAATGCCGACGCTGCGGAAACAACTGCCCAGAAGGATGCAGCCCCAGCGGTGCGCAGCGAGAACCCGGCGGTGCAGCAGCTGGCGGCCGCCATGGAGGCGGATGCCCTGACGGGCAAGACCATCAACCTGTTTACCCCGAATGCAGCCAATGCGGCGAACCGCGCGGCCTTTGCGGAGGAGTACGGCATGGAGCTGCCTGCCACGGCCAGCGAGACCCGGAAAGCCCTGCGCACGCTTGCCCGGCAGACACGGCAGCAGGCGGCGGAAGTTCCCGACACAAATGTCGGGAACAATACGGCGCGGGCAGAGAACCCTGCCGCTGATCCGGGCCAGGGTGCCGTGGAAAAGGCCGGGAAAACCGTGGAAAACGGGCAGGGCTACAGCGTGAGCATGAGCAACGACACCATGACGGTGCGCTTTGCGGACGGCACGGAAGCGGTGCGGACGGTAGACCCGGAAAACCCCAGGACTATGCTGTTTGACCCGGAACAGCTGCACCAGCAGGCGCAGGCGGAAAGCCGGGCCGCTGCGCAGCAGGAAGCACAGGAGACGACACAGCAGAGCCGGGAAGCACCGGACGGCCTGCGGCGGACGGTGGGGCTGCGCCAGCAGACCCTGACTGAGAAGCAGCGGGCCGTGCAGCGGACCCTGACGGACTGGAAGGTGAGCGAGGGCGCGGCGGAGACCATCAGCCGGATGGTGCCGGACAGCATTGCAGACCTGGAACGCTACACGGCGGCAGCAAGCAGCATGTACCGCATGGGCCAGATGGACGGGGTGAAAACCTTTGACAAGGCGCTGGAGCTGGCGGGCGGCATGAACAATCTTGCCCCGAACACGAACTATGTACTGCAGCAGCCCGGCGGAGAGCAGGCACTGCGGGCGGCCTTTTTGCAGGGGCAGGGCGAAGTGGAAGCCGGCACGGTGGAGCGCGGGGCCCTGGGCGGTGCCCTGACCGACCAGAGCACCAAAGGCGAGGGCCGGGTGATCTGGAAGGGAAGCGACCGCGCGGCGGACGATGTGGCAGCCCAGGTGATCCGGCTGAACGCGGCGGGAACCGGCACGGACGCCATTTTGAAGAGCGTGCTGCTGGGCCCGGACGGAAGCCCCAGCGAGCGGGTGAAAGCCTATGCGGACACCGAGACGGGCCGCATCTTTTTTGGCGACCGGAACGGAGACGTGTTTGGCACGGTGCTACACGAGGACTACCACTGGTACAACGCTCTGGATGCCGAGGGTGCCAAGGCGGTGCAGAACACGGCGCTGGAGTACCTGGCGAAGAGCGAGGGCTTTGAGAACGTGGACGAGCTGATCCGGGACAAGGTGAAGGATTATGCCGCCCAGGGCCTGACCTACGAGCAGGCTGCAGAGGAACTGGTGGCAGACAGCTGGCGCGGCATTTTTGACAGTGCCGAGAGCGTGACCCGGTGGGCGGAGTTCCAGCGGGCGCAGGCGGAGAAGAACGCCGACAAGGCAGGCACCATCCACAAGGTGATGACCGCCGTGAAGGAGATGCTGAACGGCATCATCAGCCGGGCAAAGGAAGCGCTGACCCTTGACCCGGAGAACCGGGCGGCCCTGAAAGCCCAGCGTTTGGCCGAGGCGGAAAAACGGGCCCTGCAGGACGCCTATTTTGCCCATGCGGAAAAGGCCATGGACAACCTGCGGGCGGCAAAAGAAAACGCCGCAGCCCTCAAGAGTGAGGGCGCGGCGAAAAGCATTCGTTTTGAAATCAAGCGGGATGCGGCAGGCGAGACTTACATTCAAATTGATGAAGATATCCTGAAAGGCGTTCCGCAGGAGAACTGGAAGTCTGTGGTAAAACAGGCTATCAAAGAGCGGTTCCCGGACGGCTTTGTGCGGAATGGCTGGACAATCCTGAATCACAAAGACGGGCGTAATGAGTTTGTCTGGTCTAAATCCTCAAAAGCATTGCAGTGGGAAAAACCAACAGCTTATGCAGATAAGATGCGGATGGCAGCAAATCTGGATGAGATCATTGCAACAGCAGACGAGGTTTACCGTGAACCTGCTAATCATAAGAACGCAGAGGCATTCAACCGCGGACAAATTAAAATTCGTGTGGGAACAAATGCCTACGAGGCGGATGTTCTGACCGCCATTAAGCCGGACACACGGGAAATCTTTTACGACATTGTAAATATTAAAGCAACAAAAATAGAAGCCTCTGGCGGTACCCACGTAGAATCCGAAGATTCAAGGAGTAGATTGCCAGAGACCTCTAACCAAAGTATAACACAGTCTACTGTCGAAAGCAAGGAAAACAATGCTGCTGTGCAGAAAAATGTGCGCTATCAGCTGGCGGAGCAGGATGAGCTGGCAAAGCTGCGCACCGAACAGCAGCAGCTGACCAAGCAGCGCAGTGCCCTGAAGGAAGAACGCAGCGCATGGCTGAACAGTGCCGAAGTGCAGCGGATCGAGGCAAAGAAAAAGGCGCTGGGCGTTTTTTCTGCAGAGGGCAAGGCCTACCGGGACAGCGCAGAATACCAGAACTACCTTGCAAAGCGCAAGGAGTACAACAGCCGACTGGCCGCGCTGGAAGAGCGGGACAGTGCCCTGACGGAGCAGATGAAAGCAGCCAATGAGCGTCTGCAGCAGCGGAAGGACGCCCAGGCCAAGGACGCACAGCGTGCCTACGATGCCAAGGCCAAAGAGTACGGCGGTAACGCAGAGTACCGGCGGGTGCTGGCAAAGGAACAGTTCGGCGTGACGGAAGAGTTCCGGCGGGCAGGGTACATTCTGCCGGACGGCCAGATGCTGGATTTTGCCCAGAATGACCGCAGCCGGGACACCGACCACCGGGAAATTCTGGAGGTGTTCGGCCCGGCGGAAGTGAAGAACGGCACGGAAGCGCTGAATGAGTTTTTGCTGGACGGCAATGTGCGTGTGATGGCCGAGGCACCGGGCGTGGACATTTCGGCGGACACGGCCCCCACGGCGCAGCAGCTGGAACAGATCCGGAAAATGGCCGAGCAGCTGGGCGGCGAGCGCAGGCAGTTCACGCTGGACATCTCCACAGCAGACGGCAGGGTTGCCGCCAGCAAGGAATACAGCGGGCGTGTGGATGCGGACAAGGTGGTGCGGGAGATCCGGGAGTATTACAAGACCGGAGAGCTGGCGAAGGAAAGCAGCCTTGCAAAGTTCCGTTTCCAGCTGGCGGAGCAGGCCGGCCGGGAGGCAAAGAAGAACGACCAGCGGCAGGCGAGCCGGGATATTGCGAACACGGCGGCGGCACTGGACACCCTGAGCCAGTTCTTTGGGGTGACGAGGGGTGTGAAGGTGAGCCAGGACAGCCTGGACGGGCTGGCGGCGCGGTGGACGAAAGCCAACGCCAGCCAGGCCGACCGGGTGAAGCTGGCGAACGAGACCCGGGTGCTGGTGGACTACCTGAAAGCGGACGGTGCGGACATGACAAAGGCCCAGGCGCTGGCCGAAACGCTGGCGGGCGAAGTGCTGGACGGGGCGACCTACCGCAACAGCGAGCTGTGGGACGAATACCCGGAACTGCATCGGCTGGAGTACACCGTGAACAAAAACGGCAAGGCCAAGGACGAGCTGGTGAAGCAGTACGGCAGTTGGAGCGCGGCGGTGGCCGAGGCCCGCAGCCACGGTGTGACCCTGCGGCAGGCCGAGGGCGTGCGGGACGGCAACCCGGCGGAGCAGTACGAGAGCATTGTGAACGACACCCGGGCCGTGGGCGGCATCCAGGACGGTGCCCGGGCGCTGTGGAAAGCGGCGGCCCAGCAGGCTGGTGTGGAGGGTGTCATGAGCATGGAGAGCACCGAGTGGCTGGACGTGCTGATGAATCTGCATGACAGCATTAAGCCGGAGATGCGCAGCCGCTTTGCGGACGAGGCCGAGTACGAGGATGCCCGGGTGGAGCTGGCCGGGCGGATGATCGAGGACATTATGAACGTGCCCGAGATGACCGACGCCGAGGCCATTTTTGAGGGCATGCAGAAGCAGGCGCTGCAGATGGCCAAGGCGGCGGCCGGAGACGAGGCAAGGGCCGCCGAGGTGGAGAAGGACATGCAGGGTGTCCAGAAAGTGCAGCGGCAGGAGTTTGCCCGCCGACTGACCGCCAACCAGCGCACCGAGACCCGGAGCGCTGTGAAGATCGACGGAAAGACCTTTACCAACCTGGGCGACGTGAACGAGTACATCACCTACCAGCGGGAGGAGTTCCGCCGGCAGCTGAAGCAGCAGGAGCAGCGGCTGAAAGCCCAGCGGCAGGAAGACATGGACGCGGCAAAGCTGTGGTACAAGGAACGCATGGGCGAGCTGCGGGAAGAAAACGACTACCTGGCCGACCAGGTGAAGCAGGAGCAGCGCCGGGCCGACCGGGCGGAGCGCTCGCTGATGATCCAGGACAGGGAGATCCAGGACTGGGAACTGATGAACCAGCAGAAAGCTGCGGAGTGGTACCAGAAGCAGACGGAGCGGAACGCCATTGCGCTGGAAGTGGCCCGCCAGCAGCGGGACGAGGACATTGCTATTGCGAAGAAAGTAGCCGAGAACCGGGTGCAGCGGGCCCGGGACGCCCGGAAGGCGGACGAGCTGAAACGGAGCATCCGGGCGAACGCGGCCCAGCTGAACCAGATGGTGCTGCGGCCCCAGAAGGGCAAGTATGTGCAGAAGGGGCTGATCGTGGAGGCGGCCGAGGTGGCCAAGCTGGCGAACCTGGCGACCCTGAACAGCAAGGCTGTGAACCAGCTGACGAGGCTGCAGGACAGCATTACGGCCAGCATGGGCAGCGAGGGAGCCCCCAACGCCATGACCGAGGACTGGAAGCAGAGCAAGGTGCCGGAACTGATCCAGACGCTGCGGGAGGACCTGACAGCTGCGAAGAACGCCCGGCTGGACAAGCTGCACGAGCAGCTGGCCCAGGCGGAAGCTCTGCCGGACAGTGAGAAGGCAAGGGCATTGCAGGACCGGCTGAAAGCGCGCATCCGGGACACGGAGAACCGTGTCAGCCTGCCCATGACAGTGGACCAGCTGCGGCTACTGAAAGCCATTACCAGCAGCACGCTGCATGTGATCCGCACCGAAAACAAGACGTTGAGCCTTGCAAAGGCTGAGGAAGTGAGCGCCATTGCGGACGCTGCTGCCTACGAGGTGAAAACCAGCAAGGGCAACCGCCCCGGCGGGCGGTTTGACGGGCTGCGGAACACGCTGACCAAGTACCAGCTGGACATGCTGGGCGGTGAGCGGGTGTTCCGCATGCTGGGCGGCTACGCAAAGAACGGCCAGATGGAGAAGCTGGCAAGGATGCTGAACGACGGCCAGCGCCGGCAGAGCGAGATCACCATCAAGGGCGAGAAGCTCTTTGCCGACGTGACGGGCAAGACCCACCTGAAAGAGATGGACGCCTTTGCCGGGCCGGGGGCCGAGACGGTGGACATCGGCCTGACCGACACCAAGGGCAACAGCGTGCCGCTGAACCACGCCATGCTGTGCAGCCTGTACATGCATCTGCAGAATGCGGACAGCCGCCAGCACCTGCTGAACGGCGGCCTGACGGTGCCGAACATGGAACAGTACACAAAAGGAAACATTGAACGGGCCTACCAGGAGGGCCAGACCGTGCACCTGGGCGGCTTGCAGAATGCCGACGGCACCCCGATGGTGGACACGGTGCTGCAGACGGTGGAAAACGCCCTGACCGACTACGACCGGGCGTGGATCGCGGACATGCAGGAACTGTTCAACCAGTACACCACAAACCTGATCAACGAGACCAGCATGCAGCTGCTGGGCTATAACCGGGCGGGGGTGAAAAACTACTACCCCATTGCGGTGGACAAGAGCGCCCTGGCGACCCAGATCGAGGGGCTGAACCTTGACGCCACCATTGAGGGCCGGGGCTTTTTGAAGAACCGTGTCAAGAAAGCCGTGCAGCCCATTTTGCTGGAAGAGTGCAACAATGTGGTGCAGCGCAGCATCCGGGACACGGCGGCTTATGCGGGCCTGGCACTGCCCATCCGGGACGTGCAGAAGGTGCTGAACAGCAACGTGGAAACAAAAGATGGCGTGTACAACCTGAAAAACGGCATCATCGAGGAGCAGTGGGGCCGCAGCGCGGTGGAGTACATCAACGACCTGCTGACCGACCTGCAGACCACCCAGCGCAAGCGGGACAACGGCGTGAGCCGGATGGCGGCCCGGCTGCGGGGCAACTACGCCGGGGCAATCCTGACTTTGAACCCGGGCGTGGCCATTGCGCAGGCAGCCAGTCTGCCCACGGCGGCGGCCGTGCTGGGCACCGACACCATGGCGTCGGTGGTGCCCTTTGTAAAGAACTTCCCCCCGAAGCAGCGGGCGGCGCTGGAGACGGAGATCTCGGAACACGGGGACGTGCTGCTGGAGTGGCGCAAGCGCGGCAGCCAGCGGGGCGAACTGGCCAGCATTGGCAAAGGCCTCACGCCGGCAGAAAAGGCTATGGACAAGCTGCCGAAAGCCCTGACCGGGTGGATCAACGGCGTGGACGAGGTGACGGTGGCGGCGCTGTGGGAGGGCAGCAAGGCCTATGTGAAGAACCACCCGGGCGAATTTGCCGAAGGGGCCGCCCAGGAGGGCAGCGAGGACTACTGGCAGGCCGTGAACCGGATGTACCAGAAGGTGATCGAGCAGACCCAGCCCAACTATACCGTGATGCAGCGGGCGGGCATCCAGCGGAACCCGGACGAGTTTGTAAAGACCTTTACCATGTTTACCACCCAGCGGTTCCAGAACTACGGCATTCTGGCCGACGCCGTGATGGATTACAACGCCCAGAAAGCGCGGTTTGAAGAGGGCGAAACGGAAGAGACCAAGGCAGAGCTGCAGCGGGCCGGAAAACAGCTGCGGCGGGCGGCCGGAAGCCAGGTGGCGCAGACGGCGGTGTTTGCCCTGATGAAGATCGGCGCGGACTTTTTGCTGCACCGGTGGGACCGGGAGCAGGACGAAAACGGGGACGTGACCCTGAAAAGCCTGCTGAGCCGTTTTACCGGGCTGTTTACCGAGAGCGCGGCCGGAAATTTTTTGTTTGGCAGCGAGGTGTACAGCCTGGTGGACAACGCCCTGAACGGCAAGGATTATGATGTGGTGAGCGCCACGAACATCAGCGCCGTGAACGATCTGGCTGGGGACGTGACAAAGTTTGTGAGCGAGCTGCGCAAGGACACGGCAGACATGGACGAAACGAAGCTGGCGACCCACCACGGCAAAGTGGAGAAGTACGCCCTGACCCTGATGGAGGACGGACTGGAAATTGCCGGCGTGCCCTTTGGCAACGGGCGGAAGATCCTGGAAGCCTTCAAGGGCTATGTGCAGGACGCGGTGAACATGTTCCACGGCGGGAAATTTACCTTCAGCAGCCTGCCTGCCAGCGCAACCGGACAGTACGACCGGCTGTATGATGCCTATGCCAGCGGCGACGCGGGCGAGGCGCAGGCGGCCATGGAGAAGCTGGACGGCATGGTGGAGACCGGCAAGATCAAGGAAAACAAGATGTACGAGCAGATGAAAAAACGGCTAAAACAGTACGAGCCCCGAGTGACCGAGGCAGCCCGGGAGACCAATGCCGAAAACTGGGAAAAGCGCAAAGAGCTGATCGACCAGATGACGCGCGAGATGAAAGAAACCTTTGGAACAGACAGCACGGACGTGCGGGACACGGTGGTGAAGGCAGTGGACGAGATGAGTAATGAGCTGCGGCTGACCGAGCGGGGCCACGACAAGAACGACAGCATTTATATGGATTTGCGCACGGCGGTGAGCAGCGGCAGCAGCCAGGACCTGCAGGACGAGTACGACCGGCTGGTGAAGGCTGGCAAGAAGCCGGACACCGTAAAGACCGAGATCACGAAGGCGGCCAAGCCGGACTATGTGGACGGCAGTGACTACGACCGGGAACAGATGGCGGAGATGCTGCTGGCCTTGACCGACCGGGATGGAAACGCTCTGTACGAGCAGAAGAACCTGGACGACTGGATGAAGCAGGCGGAGAAAAACGCGGAAAAGGAGGCACAGAAGGAAAACGAGGTTGACCGGTACGATCTGCTGAAGTAAACAAGGAGCACCCCGGCGGCCGGAAATGGCTGCCGGGGTGCTCTTGCTTTGGGTAGCTTGAGCGAGCGACAACCACCAGCTCCGCTGGTGGAGTAGAAAATGCTTTAGCTATAAGATTCGAGCAAAGCGAGATGACAAAGAAATTGTCATCTTAGAAGATGCACTTTGCAACATAGCTCGTTAGAGCGGTAGGGCAGGTAATGCAGATGAAAGACGCTTGCTCGAGGCCCCTTGAGGGGCTTTGCCAGTAGGATGCCCTTCTAGGGCTTACTCAAGCCACCGGCTTAGCCGGTGGTTTTGACTGGCAGAAAGTCCGCAGGTTTTTTGTGCAGCGGAGTGCGGTAGACTGGAAGGGCGAAAGGAGGAGACGCGAATGCGTGTGAAGATCTTGAAGCGCAGTTTTGCCGGGGCGGAGTTTGCCCCGGACGTGCGGGTGCTGAAGGTGGGCGGCCAGAGCAGCGCCGGGGTGGAAAAGCTGGAATTTGAGCTGCCGGCAGAATGGCAGGGCCTGAGCGTGACGCTGCATGTGCAGTGGCTGGACGGCACCCTGCCCGCACCGGTGCTGCTGGACGACGAAGACAGCGTGGCGGTGGACAAGACCCTGACGGCCAGCCCCGGCGGCCAGTGGATGCTGCTGGCCCTGGGTGCGGACGGTTACCGGGCCCTGACAAAGCCCACCAAGTACGAGTGCTACAGCACTCTGAACACCGACGGAGACGTGGAAATCAGCCCCACCCAGTACGAGACCTTTGTGGCCCGGGTGCTGGAATACTCCAACACGGCGCAGCAGGCCGCAGCCAGCGCAAAGACCAACGCCGAGACGGCGGCCACCGCAGCAACCCGGGCGGTGAATGCCAAGGGCCAGGCAGAGACGGCGGCCCGGACGGCAACGGCAGGGGCTGAAAACTCTGAAAATTCGGCGGCGAGGGCAGAGGCAGCAGCCCACCGGGCAGAGCTGGCGGCACCGGAGACCGGGAAGGTGGTGAGCGTCAACGGCAAGGGAGGCGCGGTGCACCTGACGGCTGAGGATGTGGGAGCCATGCCGGCCAGCGGTGCGGCGGTGGTGCAGAGCATCCGGCTGGAGGGCCGCACCCTGACCGTGACGATGGCCGACGGCAGCGAAAAGAGCTTTACCACCCAGGACACCACCAGCCTGCCGGCCATGACCGGGGTGCTGGGTACAGAACACGGCGGCACCGGGAAGGAGACCCCGCTGACGGCGGAGGACGTGGGCGCGGTGGAAGCGGGGAGCGGCGTGTACCTCAAGGCGCTGACCGTGCAGGGCAACACAATGACCGTGACCAAGGGCGACGGCAACACCGAGACCGTGATGCTGGCCCAGGAGTACGTGCTGCCTGCCGCCACAGCGGACGCCCTGGGCGGCGTAAAGGTAGGGGACTACCTGGACATCGCCCCGGACGGCACCCTCAGCGCCAAAACGCTCAATGACAAGATCGCTGCCGCCGTGGCGGTAAAGTCGGAGCCCCGGCTGGTGTGGAACTACCACACAAAAAGCCCCACCAAGTGGAAGACCTATGATGTCACCATCCCCGACGGGGTGGACTATGTCCACATCAAGACAAAATGCGACACTTATACCGGGGCCGAATTTGACCTGGTACGGGGCGGCAACACCAGCCATGTCTTTGATACTACGCCGGCGGAGGTTGTATGCACCATGACCTTCCAGGCAGACGGTACGCTGCATGTGCAAGGCCCTTACAGCGGCATGAGCTACAGCTATGCCATCGAGCTCTGGCTCACCGGCTACCACTACCCCACCCTCGCGGACCTGCTGACGCAGGTGACCGCCGTGGAGAGCAGTGTCACCGATCTTCAGGTGGCCCTGTGCGAGCTGTACGAAGAAAAGGAGGAAAATTGATGGCGAAAATTTATGCAGCCCTGATCCGCAAGGGTATCAAGACGCTGGACGAGGTGCCCGCCCGTCTGCGCAGCACCGTGGAAGCCCTGCTGGCCGCAAACGGCATCTCCGCAGTATCCGAGCAGGACGAAGAAACAGAAGAACCTGACGAAACAGAAAGGACGTGACAAAATGGCAATCAAACAGTATAGCCTTGCCAAGGACGGGGCCAGGCAGCTGGCCCCGGCCTTTAAGGTGCGAGAGTTCCGGTGCCGGGACGGCTCCGACACCATCATGGTGGACGAGGCCCTCACGGTGCTGCTGCAGGCCATCCGGGAGCACTTTGGCAAGGCGGTGGTCATCACCAGCGGCTACCGCACGGCCACCCACAACACCGCTGTGGGTGGTGCAAAATCCAGCCAGCACCTGCTGGGCCGGGCGGCTGACATCCAGGTGCAGGGCGTCAGCGTCGAGGACGTGGCCGCCTACGCCGAGAGCCTGATGCCCGG
>OHHG01000223.1_pt1 | contig 22697 bp, 17 predicted proteins | sample 1567991 | NCBI WGS metagenome assembly OHHG01 (sample SAMEA3879588, study PRJEB24766) | human gut metagenome | biome: human-associated habitat; feature: feces | place: USA | collected 1985/1987
GTCCCTGCCAGTAACTTTGCGCGTCCTCAGACGCGCCCCCAAGCTGCTCTTTCCATCAACTCAACATTGTCGCGCCAAATGGGCGCGACCGACCAGCATGGGAGAAGGTTTTCTCTCGATGCTGGTCTTTTTCATTGCAGGAGAAAAACGGAGAGCGTATCCTACCGCAATAGAAAAGCCCCGGCAGCCGCTGGACAATCGTCCTTGTGTGCTGCCGGGGTTGTTATGCAGTTGGAAAATGTGTTACGCCTGCTCGAACTGCGAGTTGTACAGCTCGGCGTAGAAGCCGCCTTTTTGCAGCAGCTCCTCGTGCGTGCCGGATTCGATGATGTCGCCGTGGCGCATGACCAGAATCTTGTCTGCGTTTTTGATGGTGGAAAGGCGGTGCGCAATGACGAACGAGGTACGCCCCTTTGTCAGCGTGTCCATCGCCTGCTGAATCAGCATTTCTGTGCGTGTATCGACGGAGGACGTCGCTTCGTCGAGAATCAGCATCGGCGCGTTTTCAATCATCGCGCGGGCAATTGTCATCAGCTGCTTCTGTCCGGCGGAGAGGTTCAGTTTGTCGGACAGCTGGGTGTCGTAACCCTCCGGCAGGGTGTGGATGAGGTGGTACAGCCCCGTCGCGCGGGTCACTTGGTCAAGCTGCTCGTCCGTAATGCCCTCCTTGCCGTAGCAGAGGTTGTCGCGGATGCTGCCCTCGAAGAGCCAAGTGTCCTGCAAGACCATGCCGAAGAGGTCGTGCACATGCTCGCGCGTCATCTGCGACAGCGGCACGCCGTCAATGCGAATTTCGCCGCCGCCCAGCGGATAGAACTTCATCAGCAGATTGACCATCGTGGTTTTGCCCGCGCCAGTCGGACCGACGATGGCGACCTTCTGACCCGGCTGCACATGCTCGGAGAAGTCGTGAATGATGATTTTATCCGGCGTGTAGCCGAAGCGGACGTGGTCGAACGCCACTTCGCCGCGGACGGTTTTCGTCTGCGCGGGCAGGTGGGATTCGTCGGGCATTTCCTTCGCTTCGAGGAACTCAAAGACACGCTCTGCCGCCGCCGCCGCGGATTGCAGGTTCGTCGCCGCCTGTGCTAACTGGCTCAGGGGCGAGGTGAACAGGCGCACATACATCATGAAAGCGACAATCACGCCGAAGGTAATCGTGCCGTTCATCGCCAGCACCGCGCCGACGACGCATACCGCCACATACGCGAAATTGCCGATGAAGCCCATCAGCGGCATCATCAGGCCGGACATGAACTGGCTCTTCCAGTCTGTCTCCTGCATTTTGCTGTTGATGCGGTCGAACGCCTGCTGTTCGCGCTGCTCTGCGCCGAAGAGACGCACGACGTTGTGCCCTGTGTAGATTTCTTCAATATGGCCGTTCAGGTCGCCCAGCCACCGCTGGCGCGCGACGAAGTACTTCTGCGAGCGGCTCATGATGCCCTGCATCAGCCCGAAGCCCAGCATCGACGACACAATCGCCGTCAGCGCCATGATCCAGTTCGTCGAGAGCATCATCACGACACTGCCGATGAACATCGTCACGGCGGAGACAAGGCTGGTCAGGCTGTTCTGCAGCGTCTGGCCGATGGTGTCCACATCGTTGGTGACGCGGGAGAGCACGTCGCCGGTGGAGGTGGACTGGAAGTAGCTGACCGGCAGGCGGTTGATTTTGTGGGATATGCCGTCACGCAAGCCCCGGTTGACCTTCTGCGTGACGACGGTCATCACCAGCCCCGTCATAAAACTCAGCAGCGCGCCGACGACATAGAGAATTATCAGCGTGATGCAGATTTTCTGGATGGCGGGCATGTCAATCTCGCCGCGCAGCCCGGCGGTAATCAGGTTGGTGATTTCGCTGATTTTGTTCGGGCCGATCAGGCGGATAATGACGCCCGCCAAGTCGCCCAGAATCGCGATGCAAATGACCGGATAGAAGGGCTTGCAGTGGCGGATGAGCTTCCCCAGCGAACCGCGGAAGTCCTTCGCCTTTTCGCCCGGTACGCCCGGCCCGCGCATTCCGGGATGACCGCCCGGACGGCGTTTCGTTTCACTCATGACGCAAGTTCCTCCTTTGACAGCTGAGAATATGCGATTTCCTGATAGACCTTACAGCTTTCCATCAGCTCGCGGTGCGTGCCCTTGCCGACAATCGCGCCGTCCTCAATGACGAGGATGCAGTCCGCGTCGCGAATCGTACCGATGCGCTGTGCGACGATGATGTTCGTCGTGCCGCTGGTTTGCTCGCGGAGCGCCTGACGCAATGCATGGTCGGTCTTGTAGTCCAGCGCGGAGAAGGAGTCGTCAAAGACGAGGATTTCCGGGTCGCGCGCCACTGCGCGGGCAATGGACAAACGCTGCTTCTGCCCGCCGGAGAAGTTCGAGCCGCCCTGCGCGACCGTGCCGGAATACCCGACTTCCGGGGATTCGACAAATTCCGCCGCCTGCGCGATGGAAACCGCCTTGCGGATGGCAGCGCCCGACGCTTTGTCCTCGCCGTAGCCGACGTTGCTGCTGACCGTGCCGGCGAACAGGAACGCCTTCTGCGGCACAAAGCCGATCTTGCTGCGCAGGGCGTCCTGCGTGTAGTCACGCACGTCCACGCCGTCTACCAGCACCTGCCCGCTTGTTGCGTCATACAGGCGCGGAATCAGGTTGATGATGCTGCTCTTGCCGCAGCCCGTCGCGCCGATGAGGGCAACCGTCTGTCCGTGATGTGCGGTGAAGGAGATGTGGTGGATGGTGTCGCCGTCGGCATCGGGATAGCGGAAGGAGACGTCACGGAACTCGATTTCGCCCTTCATTCCGGGCTTGCCCTGCGTTTCCTTGCCGTCCACAATGCGCGCCTTCGTGTCCAGCACCTCATTGACGCGGCCCGCGGAAACAGTCACGCGCGGCAGCATGACGAAAATCATCACCAGCATCAGGAATGCCATGATGACCTGCATTGCGTACTGCATAAAGACCACCATGTCCGAGAACAACCCAATGCGTTCCATCATCGCGGCGGGCGACGTGAGCGAAATTGCGCTGATGAGCGCCGCACCAATCCAGTAAATGCCCAGCGTCAAGCCGTTCATCGCCAGATTCATGCCCGGATTCATGACGGACATGGCGATATTCGCCTGCTGGCTGTTGCGGGTCATTTCCTCGTTTGCTTTGGCGAATTTGCCCTCCTGATAGTTTTCCGCGTTGTAGGCGCGGACGACCTGCAAGCCCGTCAGGTTCTCACGCGTGATGCGGTTTAGGTTGTCCGTCAGCGCCTGCATTTTCTTCATGCGCGGCACGGCGTAGAGCATGATGAACACCAGCAGCACACACACGAACGCAATCACGCCGCCTGTCAGCAGCGACCATTCCCAGCTCTTCGTGCTGATTTTGCCCACGGCAATGAACGCCATAATCGGCGCTTTAATCAGCGACTGCATCCCGAAGGAAAAGAACATCTGCAATTGCGAAATGTCGTTGGTCGTGCGGGTAATCAGGCTGGCTGTGGAGAAACGGTTGATTTCCTCGTTTGAGAAGCCGACCACCTTGCGGTACATTTCGCCGCGCAGCCGTGCGGAGAAGCGTGATGCAATCTGTGCGGTAAAGAATGTCGTGCAGACCGTCAGCAGCATTGACCCCAGCGCGCACAGCAGCATCTTGCCTCCTGCGAGCAGGATATCGCTCATCTGGCTGCCTTCCGTCTGCACCAGACGGGTGATTTCCGACATATAATCAGGCAAGGCTAAGTCAAGCTGCACCTGCCCAACAATCAGCACTACACAGGCGGCGACGAGCAGCCACTCTTTCCACCTGAGGTGTTTCAAAATCCGTAGCATGGGTTTCAATCCCTCCTTTTCCGTTTGCGTCCGCCATCATACCATAGAAAGATGGATTCAGAATGAACTGGCAGAACATTTTTCAAGATTTTTGGCACTTCGCAGGGAAATTGCGCCTTGATGCGTTTATTTAGGTAGGGAAATACCTCTAAAGGAGCTGAGAGCGATGAAGAAACGGTGGATTCTGCTGATTTTGCCCTTGATGATGATGGTAATGCCTGTTGCCTCCGCGAACGGCTGGGGCTTGCCCGAGGCCTTGGTGCCGCTTGTGTCGAACACGAATGATTATGACGACTATTATCATTTGGCGGATGATTATGCGCGGAAGGAGAATAGCGCGCGCATCATCATGCAGAGCCGCTATCACAATCAGCTGATTGCGGCGGAAAAGGGCGCGGACGGCTGGAAGAGTGTTATTGTCTCGACGACTGCCGTCTATCAGCCGTCGGAGCAGAGCACATCCGGGAAGCCGAAGCTCGCGCGCATCAATAACGGCTTTGAGTTGGCGTATCCGAAGGTGAAAGAACTGTATCGCTTTGAGCGCATCAGCAATGACCGGGGCGAAACGGCGTATACGCTGACGTATGCGAAGATGGGCGGCGTGGAGGTGGAGCGGCAGGAATCCTACCGCTATCTGGTAACGCAGGGCGAAGACAGCGCAATGTGGGTGACGGAAGTCACGCTGGAAAACTTCAACATCCACAATATGCCCCGCCGCGGCGTGGGCGACGTGCGCCGGATGCGCAATGTACACAGCAGCATAGCGCTGTATTACAGTTACGACAACGTGGGATGGATTGGCGCACAGACCGTTCCGGGGCAGAAAAGCGGCAAGCAGTCGTACCCGGTCTATACCGCGCCGAGTACGGAGGCATCCCGCGCGGCGAAGGGCAAAGCGTCGTTCAGCACGGGGGATGATTACCGCATCTACTGCACCGAGGGGGACTGGTCGCTGATTGAATACCGCGTCAGCCAGCGGACGAGCCGCTTCGGGTGGGCGCAGATTGGGCAGCCGCCCCAGAGCCTGCGCTTGCATATCCCGATGCTGACGGCGTATGACACTTACCTGACCGACGACCCGCACGTCAGCGAATACCATCAGGCGGAGCTGCCCGCCGGGACGAAGCTGACGATGTGGTACTTGCTGGGCGTGCGCGACGATTGGGCGTATGCCTACGTCGAAGCGACGGTGGACGGCAAGCCGATGTGCGGGTTCGTGCCGCGGCGTGACGTGGTGATTGACGAAGTGGAACTGCCGGACGAAGCAGCGAAATATGTCGGCAGCTGGTATCTGTATTCCGGCAGTGAAATCGGCTATCTGTACCTTCGGCTGGACGCGGACGGGCGCTTCTACTGCTCAGACACCGACGGCGCGCAGCCCTACGGCGGCACATGGTGCGTGGTGCAGAATCCGATGGCTGGGGAGGACAACTTCTGGATTTCGGCGGAAAGCATCCTTGTGCTGAATTACAGCGACAGCATGACGATGCGCTTCGGCGTGGACTATATCGTGTCCACGACAGAGGAGGACGGCGAAGGGTTGACCCTGCCGCTGGTGAATCTCGCCTACGGGGAGGGCGGATGCACCTACGTCCCCTATGGCGCGGTGGACAGATACGGCAATTGGGTGGCAACGGCGGACGGAAGCGTGCGCCAAATGACGCTGCCGATTCAATAATGCAAAGGAGCTGAGAGCGATGAAGAAACGGTGGATTCTGCTGATTTTGCCACTGATGATGGCGCTGATGATGAATGCCGCGTCCGCGAACCAATGGGGACTGCGAGGGCAGGCGCTGAACATCGTGGAACACACGCATGATTACGACGAATATTCCTGCGTGGCGGATGACTACAAGTCCCAAACCAACGCAACCCGCGTCATTTTGGGCAGTCGCTATCACAATCAGCTGGTCGCGGTGGATGAGGTGAAAGACGGCTGGAAGGACGCTATTTTCTCGACGACCGCGGTCTATCAGCCGTCGGAACTGGACGAGACGGGTTATCCCAAAATCACACGCACGAAGAACGGCTTTGAATTGGCGTACCCGGATATTGACGAAAGGTACTATTTTGAGCTGCAGCACAACAATGAGGGGAGAACCTTTTACACGCTGATGGAAGCGCAGATGGGCGATGTGAAGGTGGAGCGGATAGCATCTTACGGCTATCGGGTGACGCTGGGCGAGGACAGCGCCATGTGGATGACCAAAATCACGCTGGAAGACTTCAACATCCACAACATGCCGAAACGCGGGCCGGACGACGTGCGCCGAATCAACGAAGCGAGCGAAGGACTGCAATACTTCGCCTGTTTGTATCCGGAGGTGGTTTCGGGGCAGAAGAGCGGCAAGAAGTCCTATGCCGTGTATTCCGCGCCGGACACGTCCTCTTACCGCGCGGCGAAGGGGAAAGCATCCGTCAGCACGGGCGACGATTATAAGCTGTACCTCACCGTGGGCGACTGGTCGCTGATTGAGTACCGCGTCAGCCTGCGGACGAGCCGATTCGGCTGGGCGCAGTTGGGCAATCATGGCGATGAGACGACGAACGAAATCGTGCATGTGCCGATGCTGACAGCGTTTGACACTTATCTGACCGACGACCCGAACGTCAGCGAATATCATCAGGTGGAACTGCCTGCCGGGACGAAGCTGACGGCACTGTCCCATCCGGATAACCAGTGGGCGTATGTGTACGTCGAAGCGACGGTAGACGGCAAAATCACCCGCGGCTTCGTGCCACAGCGTGACGTGGTGTTTGATGATGTGGAATTGCCAGATGAAGAGGCGAAGTTAGTCGGCAGCTGGCAGATGGAGGCGGGCGGCGAGTTCTGGGACAATTATCTCCGGCTGGACGCGGACGGGAAATTTTACGGCTCGGACTGCGACGGCGCGCAGCCGTATCACGGCACATGGAGCGTTGTGCAGACACCCGCGGACAGCAACCTCTACTGGAGGGGCGACATTCCGACAATCGTCTTCCGCTGTGTCAACGGCACAGTGTACCGCTACGGCGTCGGCGTGTCGGAATCCGCTGATTACGAGGTAACAGAGGGTGACTATTGCCGCAGCATGAGACGGGGTATGTCTCCTATGGGGTATATGGCGAAGGCGGCGGCATCATCACGGACGAGAACGGCAAGCTGATTTTGAAGGAACTCAATGTGACGAACGAGCTGAATTGGGGCGCATATTGGGAAGAAGAGGGGAACGGATGAGAAATTCTCAAAAAAAAGCGTCAAAAAAGTGTCAAAAGTGATGGAAATCCTGCGCAACCTCTTGCAAAATGGCGGCAAATTGGGTAGAATATGAGGTGGGAAATGATACTCTTTCCAGATTCGCCTGTGCCAGCTGCTTGCGTCTTTTCCCCTCTGGCGTCCGGTCGTTCCACTTAGCGTAGCGCTGCTACGCTGCGTTGCACTCCCGTTAGCCAGAGTGAAAAATTCGCGGCGCATCTTGGCACATTCTTATCTGGAAATAGTATAACCCCGTTTGAACGACTAAAGGAGGTATATTCCAATGGCAGTGAAAGTTGCTATCAATGGCTTTGGCCGTATTGGCCGTCTGGCGTTCCGTCAGATGTTCGGCGCTGAGGGCTACGAGGTGGTCGCGATTAACGACCTGACCTCTCCCGCGATGCTGGCTCACCTGCTCAAGTATGACACCGCTCAGGGTTCCTACTGCGGCAAGATCGGTGAAAACCTGCACACCGTGGAAGCGACCGAAGATTCCATCATCGTGGACGGCAAGGAAATCAAGATCTATGCCGAAAAGAACGCGGTGGATGCTCCGTGGGGCAAGCTGGGCGTGGACGTCGTGCTGGAGTGCACCGGCTTCTACTGCTCCAAGGAAAAGTCCATGGCGCACATCGCGGCTGGCGCGAAGAAGGTCGTCATCTCTGCCCCCGCTGGCAATGACCTGAAGACCATCGTCTACAACGTCAACAACGACACCCTGACTGCGGAAGACCAGATCATCTCTGCTGCTTCCTGCACCACCAACTGCCTCGCGCCCATGGCGAAGGCTCTGAACGACAAGTATCCGATCGTGTCCGGCATCATGACCACCGTTCATGCGTACACCGGCGACCAGATGATTCTGGACGGCCCGCATCGCAAGGGCGACCTGCGTCGTGCCCGCGCTGGCGCGCAGAACATCGTTCCGAACTCCACCGGCGCTGCGAAGGCGATCGGTCTGGTTATCCCGGAACTGAACAAGAAGCTGATCGGCTCTGCTCAGCGCGTCCCGGTCTGCACCGGCTCCACCACCATTCTGGTTGCTGTTGTCAAGGGCAGCGACGTGACCGTTGACTCCGTGAACGCCGCCATGAAGGCGCAGTCCTCCGAGTCCTTCGGCTACAACACCGAGCCGATCGTGTCTTCCGACGTCATCGGCATGCGCTATGGCTCCCTGTTCGACGCTACCCAGACCATGGTCGCGAAGATCGACGACGACACCTATCAGGTGCAGGTCGTGTCTTGGTACGACAACGAGAACTCCTACACCTCTCAGATGGTCCGCACCATCAAGTACTTCGCGGAACTGAAGTAATTGAAGGCGTAAGCGTTCCCAAAAACGAAAGTTTCCTGCTCTCTGCTGGCAACGGCGGGGGGCAGGTTTTTTTGTTGGGAAAACGGGATACGTTATGGAGAACGTGGATAATTATGGGCGCTGCGGAAATAAATTTGCTATTTAGCTAAAAATATGCTTGACATTTTTTCGGGGGGGGTATAATGGAAGTAGTTCCTTGGGGCAAGGAATGAAAGCACGAAAATCAATCTCGAATAGTAGGAGGATACGGAAACATGGAAGGGAAAACTAACGGGCTTCAAATCGCAGGGTTCGTCGTATCTTTGGTTACATGCTTCATTTTTGGGTTTTACGGAATCTCCGGCGTGGTGGGTATTGTACTTTCTGCCATCGGGCGCAGCAAGGCGAAAGAAGTCGGCGGTGCAACGGGTCTTGGCACTGCGGGCATTGTTCTGGGCATCATTAGCGCCGTTGGCGGACTGATTGGCGGCATCTACGCTGTTAGTCTGTTTAGCTAATGTAAAAACAATAAAGTACGCGCCGCTCCCGACACACTCCCGTCGGCAGCGGCGCATTTTCTATTCACTTCTCCCATTCCACCCCATTCCCCCGCCGCCCCCTTTATTTCGCAGAAGAAGATACCGAGACAACCCTTGATTTCTGCCTGCCACCTATAAATTACAGAATACAAAATATATTATTGTCACCACGCCAGCGCAATTTGTCTCGTTGTCGGCAATGGTGTTCGTACTGCCTACGGCTTGCAAAAAACTTGACTTTCAATTGGCTCATCTGCCGTATTTGCAACTGAATTCGACGCAAAATTCATTTTCCGACAAACCAACCCCTTGGCGCGGCGAAGTCTGCATCTGGCGGCACTGTTTACAAACGAAAGAATATGGAATATAATTATTTTAATCCTGCTTCGAGCGGGAAATAAGGAAAAGAGGTGCCCATCATGAAGAAGCTCCTATCCCTTCTGTTGGCGCTGACCATGATTCTCCCCCTGGTGGGCTGCGCGGCGTTCGCAGAGAATGCGGATCCCATCATGATTACCGTCATCGCGACCAGCGACGTGCACGGTAAAGTGCTGCCCATCAACTACGCCACTGGCGAGCCTTCCCCGAACGTGGGTCTGTCCATGATCGCTTCCATGATCGAGCAGGTTCGTGCTACGGAAAAGAACGTCGTTCTGGTGGATGGCGGCGATACCGTGCAGGGCTCTGCCATGACCTATTACTACTCCTACTTCGCGCCTGAAAAGGACGATCCCATGATGAAGGCGCTGCGCCTGATGGACTACGACATGTGGTGCTTGGGCAATCACGAGTTCAACAACGATCTGCCGATTCTCAAGCGTCAGATTGAGTATGTGATGAGCCCCGACAACGGCGAGGAGCATTCCGTGCCCATGTCCGCCGCCAACTTTGTGGCGAAGGGCACCGAGTGGGATTCCTGGATGGGCGTTCCTTACATCGTCAAGGAATTTGAGGGCGTGAAGGTTGGCGTCATCGGCATGGATACGCCCAACATCCCCGCTTGGGAGGTTGAGTCCCACTATGAGGGCATCGACTTCCGCAATCTGGTTCCCACGGTTGAGCACTTCGTGCCGATCCTGCGCGAGCAGGAGGGCTGCGACGTGGTGATTGTCGTGGCACACTCCGGCGTGGAAGACGCTGTTTCTACCGATGGCAACAACCCCGCGGACTACGAAAACCAGGTTCGCGCAATGATTAACCTGACTACCGGGATTGACGCGGTTGTGTATGGTCACTTCCATAACACCGACTACCGTGAAGACATCCTCAATGCCGAGGGCAAGGTTGTGCCCGTGCTGGCAGGTGGCGGCGGTGAAGGCCTGGGCTTCATGAAGCTCGCCTACGACCCGGCGACCAAGACCGTGACCCCTGTGACGGCTGAAAACGGCTACCGTTTCCTGGCGGATCAGGAAGGCCTGGTGGAAAATCAGAAGGTTGCCACGGCGCTGGCTCCCTACAACGAGGAGCTGCAGGCTTATCTGGATCAGCCTCTGGGCACTGCTACCGGCGCTTTCTCCAATAAGAACATCTCCCTGCAGCCCACCGCGCTGATGGATCTGCTGAACAAGGCGCAGCTGTCTGCGGTTCCTGCGCAGCTGTCCATCTGCGCGCCTCTGACCAGCGGCGCCGAGGTTCGCGACCTGATTCCTGCGGGCGACGTTCCGATGCGTTTGCTGTATCAGCTGTACGTGTTTGAAAACTGGCTCTATCGCGTGAACATGACCGGCGAACAGCTGCGGCTGTGGCTGGAGCATGCTACCACCAACTACACCAGTGCGTGGGACCCCGATTACCTTGGCGGTGGCTACTACACCGATGAAATCTACGGTTTGTACTACGAAATCCACTACTATGCGCCTGAAGGAAAGCGCATCCAGAACATGCAGTATCAGGGTCAGCCCGTGGCGCCTGATCAGGTGTTCTCCGTGGTGATGAACAACTACCGCTTCACTGGCGGCGCCGGCTTCATGCAGGCGGCTGGTCTGACTCCTGAGGATTACAGCCTCACGGATATGTACACCGGCGATACGCTGGGCAACGATAACGGTCAGGTGCGTAACATTCTGGCGCAGTACATCCGCGACCAGAAGGAAATCACCCCCACCGTGGAAAGCACTTGGCAGTTCTTCAGAACCAAGGAAGACGCGATCGCTGCCGGCGCGAAGGTTGTGGAATAATACGCTTTCCAAATGCACCTGCGCCAGCTGCTTGCGCCTTTTCCCTTCTGACTTTCGGTCGTTCTACTGAGCGTAGTGCTGCTGCGCCGCGTTTCACGCCCGTTCGCCAGAATAAAAAATTCGCTTCACATCTTGGCGCGTTCTTATTTGGAAATAGTATTACGCTCCCCGGATTTTCGTGATGAATCAAAAAACCGCGCCCTGCTCTGGAACATCTCCGGAGCAGGGCGCTTTTCTATGCAATTATCCAGTTGTGCTCTTTCTAAATTCATCCGTGCCATCTGTCCGTACTTTTCCATTCTGGCGCATTCTCATGATGGAAATAGTATTATCACACGCTGTAACGTCACCGGCTTTCCGTGAGGAAACGTTATTTCTCCCATTCCACACCGTTCCCCCGCAGCCCCTGCACAAACTCCTCCGGCAGCGGCGCGGTGAACGTCATCCGCTCCCCCGTCCGTGGGTGCGTAAATGCCAGCGTGTACGCGTGGAGCATCAGGCGGGGGACTTTCGCGCCTCTTCCTGACCCGTAAATCGGGTCGCCGCAGACCGGATGCCCGATGGACTTCATGTGCACGCGGATTTGGTGCGTCCGCCCGGTCAGAATGTGGACATCCAGCAGCGTCACGTTCCGCCCGCGCGCAAGCACCGTCCAGTCCGTAATCGACGGGCGGCCTTCGGGGTCAATTGCCATTTTCTTGCGGTCTTTCTTGCTCCGCGCGATGGGCTGGTCGATGCGCCCGCTGTCCTCCCGCAGATTTCCTTCAACCAGCGCGCGGTAGTGCTTCTCCATCTGCCGCTCCTGCAATTGGCGGCTGAGGGCGAGTTGGCTCTGGTCGTTTTTTGCCACGAGCAGCAGACCGCTGGTGTCCTTGTCCAGCCGGTGGACGATGCCGGGGCGCAGTTCGCCGCCGATGCCGCTCAAGTGGTCAAGGTGGTGCAGGAGCGCGTTGACGAGCGTGCCGTCCTCATTGCCGGCGGCGGGGTGAACGACCATGCCGCAGGGCTTCAGGACGACGGCGAGGTCGTCATCCTGATAGAGAATCGTGAGCGGAATTTCCTGCGCGACGGGCACAGCGGGCTTCGGCGCGGGAATCGTCAGGATAACAATCTGACCCTGTTTTGCCTTTGCGCCGGATTTCGTCTCGACTTTCCCGTCCACCGTGACGTTTCCGTCCGCCATCAGCGCCGCTACCCGCGAGCGAGTCAGCCCAGCGGCTTCGGACAGGGCAACATCCAGCCGATGGCCGTCGCCGGGGATGGAGATAGTGCGCGATTCGAGTGCGTCAGGCATCATTTGCGTCATGATTGATTTTCCTCCAATCTTCCGTGCGGAACACGATGCAGTACGCCATCAGCACCGTGCCGACGACGAGCGCAGCGTCCGCAATATTGAACACTGCGAAGGGGAACAGGGTGATATCCAGCATATCGACGACATAGCCCAGCGCCAAGCGGTCGTAGGCGTTGCCAAGCGCGCCGCCAATCATCAGCGCCGCCGCGGTTCTGCTCCATCCGCTGAGCTGATAGCGGCGGAGGACGAGCCATCCGGCGATAACCGCGATGACGGACACCACGCCCAGCATCCACGACTGTCCGCTGAATAGGCTGAACGCCATGCCGGTGTTTTCGGCATAAATCCAGCGGAGAACGCCGGGAATGAGGGTGCGCTCATCCGGCAGCGCGACGGCGAGGGCTTTGGTGAAGCGGTCAAGCGAGAGGGTCAGGAGGATGAGCAGGAGAGGCAGCAGCCTTTGGGAAACGGGTTTGCGCATGGTGATGATAGCCCTTTCTGGTGATGATGATTTGGGAAGCGGCGGAATCAGGTCGCGCCCATTGACGCGACAATGTGGAAATGGCGGATAGAGCAGCTTGGGGCGCTTCTGCGGAAGCGCGAAGTTACGGGCGGGGACGCTTTAGCTGCCGCTGCCCTTGCCTTCCACGAGGTTCAGCAGCTGGGTCAGGAAATCCCCGATAATCGGCAGATTCCTTTGCACCAGTCCTTGCAGCAGCCACACCACCAGCGCGCCCAGAAGCGTAAACCCAACCGCTGTCCCTAATCCTCTTGCAATTCCGCCTACAAACTGCATCAGAAGACGCTTCTTCCAGTTCTTCTCATATGCAACAAATTCACTGAGCCGCAGCTGCTCCATCCGCAGCAATTGCTCCTCCATCTTGTTCGCCATCCAGACCGCCCATTCCTTCATTCTCGCACCTCTTTTTTGCGGTTTTCATTTTCTGATAGAATCGCATGATCATGCAGGGGATTTCGCCTCTGCGGAGGTGACAAAGGGGCTTTCTGCTTGCTCCCTTCGGCACTTTAAGCCATAGTGGTGATAATCAGAAGTTTTTGATAGGGGGTGGTTCGATTTTGTTCGGAAAAGTATCTGATTTCCCTGCAAAGCAGAGCTGCCCTTTGTTTTTGCTGGTCAGCATTCCCCCGAATTGGGCAAACGATGCAAAGACCAGAAAAAAGGTGGACAAAAAACAAAAAAACACGCGAAAAACGCTTGACATAGCCTATTAGTTATGCTAAACTAACGCTTGCGAATCGCCGGATTAGTTGGAATAAACTATCCGCAAAAGGACTGACACAAGGAGGTCATGGAACATGATGCCGTTGGGCATGGTGGAAATTGGCGAGTCTGGCGTGATTGGCAAAATCACCGGACAGGATGAGGTGCGTCAGCATCTGGCGGAGCTGGGCTTCGTGATGGGCGAAAGAGTGACGGTCGTCAGCAAAATGGGCGGCAATCTGATTTGCGCTGTCAAGGATAGCCGCGTTGCGTTGAGCCAATCCATGGCTATGCGTGTGCTGGTGAACTGAGGAAAAGGAGGCAGAAGGCATGAAAACCCTGAAGGATGTCAAGGTCGGGGAAACCGCGGTGGTTGTCCGCCTGCATGGTGAAGGTGCCGTCAAGCGCCGCATCATGGACATGGGACTGACCCGCGGGACGGAAGTCCATGTGCGCAAGGTTGCGCCGCTGGGCGATCCGATGGAGCTGACCGTGCGCGGCTATGAGCTGAGCGTGCGCAAGGCGGATGCGGAAATGATCGAGGTTCAGTAATTCTGTTTCCCTTACGATAAAACCTGATTTCGCGCAGGCTTTTTCCTACCTTATACGTTTCAAACCTACTAACATAGGTGCAACCGAAGCAGTCCAGAGGGCGATCGGAAAGCCCTCTGGTCGCGTCCGCAGACGCGAAACCCTGCATCAGCACGCGCATATAGGTATGAAGAAGTCATCAACGCAATCGCGCGAAAGGGTCAAGGGGCAATGCCCCTTGCGGAGTCCAGAGGCGGAGCCTCTGGTGGGGTTAGTTAAGACAAATTCGCATAAGGAGGCGCCGAAAATGGCGATTACGATTGCGCTCGCAGGCAACCCGAACTGCGGCAAAACGACCATGTTCAACGCGCTGACGGGTTCTCGTCAGTTCGTCGGCAACTGGCCGGGTGTTACGGTTGAAAAGAAGGAAGGCAAGCTCAAGGGCAATGACGACGTGGTCATTCAGGACTTGCCTGGCATTTACTCCCTGTCTCCCTACACGCTGGAGGAAGTCGTCGCCCGCAACTATCTGGTGAACGACAAGCCTGATGCCATCCTGAATATTGTGGACTCCACCTCCATCGAACGCAACCTTTACCTGACCACGCAGCTGCTCGAACTCGGCACGCCGATGGTCATCGCGATGAACATGATCGACGTGTCCCGCAAGAACGGCGACAAGATCGACATGAAGAAGCTGAGCGCAGCGCTGGGTGTGGAAATCGTCGAGACTTCCGCGCTGAAGGGCGAAGGCAGCGTGAAGGCGGCTGAAAAGGCTGCTGCTGCTGCCAAGAACCGCACGATGGGCGAACATCCGCACGTTTTCACCGGCTCGGTGGAACACGCGCTGGCGCATATTGAAGACCTCATCGGCGGCAAGGTTGAACCTCGCTTCCTGCGCTGGTACGCCGTGAAGCTGTTCGAGCGCGACGAGAAGGTCGTTGCGGAACTGAAGCTGTCTGAAGATGTCAAGAAGGGCATTGAGGAAGCCGTCTCCTCCTGCGAAAAGGAAATGGATGACGACGCCGAGTCCATCATCACCAACCAGCGTTACGCCTACATCAACACCTTGATGCAGAACGCAGTGAAGAAGGGCAAGGTAAAGGGCAGCCTGAGCGTTTCGGACAAGATTGACCGCGTGGTGACCAACCGCGTGCTGGCGCTGCCGATTTTCGCGCTCATCATGTTCCTCGTGTATTACATTTCCGTGACGACGATTGGTACGCTGCTGACGGACTGGACGAATGATGTGTTCGTTGCGGAAATCGTGCAGGGCAACCTCCAGACTTGGCTGGATGGCGTTGGCTGCGCAGGCTGGCTGAGCGGTCTGATTGTTGATGGTATCGTCGGCGGCTGTGGCGCAGTGCTGGGCTTCGTGCCGCAGATGCTGGTGCTGTTCCTCCTGCTGGCTATCCTTGAAGACGTCGGCTACATGGCTCGTATCGCCTTCATCATGGACCGTATCTTCCGGAAATTCGGTCTGTCCGGCAAGAGCTTCATCCCGATGCTGATTGGTTCTGGCTGTGGCGTTCCCGGTATCATGGCTTCTCGTACCATCGAGAGCGACCGTGACCGCAAGATGACCATCATGACCACGACATTCATCCCCTGCGGCGCGAAGATGCCGATTATCGGTCTGATTGCCGCGGCGGTCTTCGGCGGCAGCGCGTGGGTTGCGACGTCCGCATACTTCATCGGCGTGGCGGCGATTGTCATCTCCGGCATCATGCTGAAGAAGACGAAGATGTTCGCGGGCGACCCGGCTCCCTTCGTCATGGAGCTGCCGGCGTATCACTTCCCGTCTGGCCGCAACGTGTTCCACAGCGTGTGGGAGCGCGGCTGGAGCTTCATCAAGCGCGCTGGCACGGTCATCCTCCTGTCCTCTATCGTGATTTGGTTCGCTAAGTCCTACGGTTGGGCGCCGGAAGCCAACGTGCAGCTGGAAGCCCGCAATGCGTATCAGGAAGAAATGACTGCTTACGAGACGGCGAAGGCGGAATACGACACGGCGGCGGAAGCGGGTACGCTCGCAGAAGGCGCGGAAGAACCCGCTGAACCGGAACTCGCGGCTGAAATGGAAGAGGACCGCGCGGCTGGCTCTTGGGGCGCTGTGGCGGATATGGACAACTCCATCCTTGGCAAGATCGGCAACCCGGTCAGCGTGGTGTTCAAGCCGCTGGGCTTCGGCAATATGCCGTCCACGGTCGCTACGGTCATGGGTCTGGTTGCGAAGGAAGAAGTCGTTGGCGTTCTGGGCGTGCTGTATGGCGCGGATGACGCGGCGGACGTTGTTGACGACGAGGACATGACCGCGGAAGAGAAGGCGGAAGCCCTCAGCCCGATTGCGACGGCGTTCAACGAGTCCTCCAACGGTCATGGCCGTCTGGCGGCGTATGCTTTCATGATTTTCAACCTCCTGTGCGCTCCCTGCTTCGCGGCTATCGGCGCGATGAAGCGTGAGTTCAACAATGCCAAGTGGACGCTGGCTGCGGTTGGCTATCAGTGCGCGTTCGCTTACATCGTCGCCCTGATTGTCTATCAGCTGGGTCTGCTGTTCAACGGCGCTGGCTTCACCGTTGCGACGGCGATTGCCATCCTGCTGTTGGCTGGTCTGGTGTATCTGGTCGTTCGTAAGAATCCTTACAACGACAACCACCTCACGCAGAAGGTTTCCGCCTGATTTTCCATCGGGCTTAACCGAGGAAAGCACCGCTGCATCCGGTGCTTTCTGAAACCCCTCTTGTGAACGCCGGAGGGCTGGCGCGGGTTCTGCATCATCCGCGCTTCCCCTCCGGCATATGTTCTATCGCGCAAAAGCGGTTTTCCTCCATCCGCACAGGCGCAGAAAGGAACGAATCATGGCAACGTGGATTGTTGGCGGTGTACTTCTGGTGATTGTTGGCGCAGTCATTTGGAAGATGATCAAGGACAAGAAAAGCGGCAATTCTGCTTGTAGCTGCGGCGGCGACTGCGGCAAATGCAAGGGCTGCCACTGATTTTTCTCAAAACTTGTCAGACAAAAGCGCGCTTCCCGGAAACTTCGGGAGGCGCGTTTTTGATAGCTGGATGTGTTCCGCTGTTCTTTTCCTGTCGCCATTCTATGCAGCGTGCGGCGGATGTGGTATAATCAGCATGGAGAACACGGCAAAATCGCCTGTACATTCATCCTATGATATAAAGGAGGACAACGCTATGCCCAATCCCCTCACCACCCGCCGTTCCATCCGCAAATTCCTTCCTACCCCCGTTTCGCCCGACACCATCCGCGCTATCGTCGCCGTCGCCGCGTATGCGCCCAGCTGGAAGAATTCCCAGACCACCCGCTACACCCTGCTGACCAAGCGCGAGGAAATTGACCGTGTAGCGGACGAATGCACGATGGGCTTTCAAAAGAACATCGATACCCTGCACGGTGCGCCCGCGCTGGTTGTCCTCACGACCGTGAACGACCGCAGCGGCTACGAACGCGACGGCTCGTTTAGCACCAGCAAAGGGACGCACTGGCAGTCCTTCGATGCGGGGCTGGCGGCGGAAGCCTTCTGCGTCGCCGCGCATGATGCGGGGCTTGGCACGGTCATCCTCGGCATCTATGATGAAGCGAAGGTCAAGGAAGTGCTGAATCTGCCGGAAACGGAGAGTGTGTCGGCGCTGATTCCGATTGGCGTGCCTGCGGAATCTCCTGCCGCCCCCAAGCGCAAGGATGTTTCGGAACTTCTGCGCATTCGATAACCGTTTGACAAAAATCAGCCAATTCGCGCTTGTACTCAACTGCCCGTTGTGCTATGATAAAGGAAATGAATGACCCGCCTGGGGTCACAGGGAAAGGAGTTCCCCATGATGAATCTGAACGAAACTGCGGCGCGTCACGGCTTTTGCGTTGACCGTGTGCGTGAAAGCGAAGAGCTGCACGGAAAGATGGTGGAAATGCACCACAAAAAGACCGGCGCACAGCTGGTTTGGGTGGATAACGGCGAGGTGAACAAGACGTTCTGCGTCGCGTTTAAGACCCTGCCGGAGGATTCGACCGGTGTATTCCACATTCTGGAGCATTCCGTCCTCTGCGGCAGCGCCAAGTATCCCGTTCGTGAACCGTTCGTCGAGCTGATGAAGAGCAGCATGGCGACGTTCCTGAACGCGATGACTTTCCCTGACAAGACGATTTACCCCGTCTCCAGCCGCAACGAGCAGGACTTCCTGAACCTGACGGAAGTGTATCTGGACGCGGTGTTTGCGCCGCGCATTTTGCAAGACCCGAACATCTTCTATCAGGAAGGCTGGCACATTGAGCTGGACGAAAACGGCGCGCCGCTGTACAAGGGCGTTGTGTTCAACGAGATGAAGGGTGCCATGAGCGATGTGGACGAGCAGATTTACCAGAAGACGCTGGATGTCCTCTTCCCGGACAACTGCTACGGCTGGAATTCCGGCGGCGATCCGAAGCATATTCCCGACTTGACCTATGAGCAGTTCCTGCGCATGTACCGCCGCTATTATCATCCGTCGAACGCGCGCATTTTCCTTGATGGCGCGATTCCGCTGGACAAGGTGCTAACGCTGGCGGAGGAGTACCTGAGCCGCTTCGACCGGCTGGACGAGAAGCACGAAATCCCCATGCAGAAGCCCTTCGCCGCTGAAGCGGAACAGGCGTATGAAATCGGCGCCGAGGAGGATACTGCCGACAAGACCATGCTGACGCTGGCGAAGATTGTCGCGCCGTGGTCGGATACGGTGCGCGTCACGGCGACGGAAATCCTCTTTGATGTGCTGACGGGCAGCAACGACGCGCCGCTGAAGAAGGCGCTACTGGCGACGGGCAAGTGTCAGGATGTAGGCATGTCTCTGGACAACGCGATGGCGCAGCCGTACATGATGCTGACCCTGCGCAACATTGCCGATGGCAGTGAGCAGGAACTGCGCCAGATGATCCGCGACACCGTGCAGCAGCTGGTTAAAACCGGGCTGGACAAGGACGCGCTGACCGCCTCCATCAACAGCAGCGAGTTTTCCGCCCGTCAGCCGGGCGAACCGTCGGGGCTGCTCCGCTGCATCCATGCGCTTGACGCGTGGCTTTACGGCGGCGACCCGATGCAGCCGCTCCTGTCCGAAGAGCGTTATCAGAAGCTGCGGGAAATGGCGGCGGGCGACGAATTTGACCGCCTGATGGCTGATTTGCTGCTGGACGAAAGCACGATGAGCATCATCCGCACCGTGCCGTCCCACACGCAGGGCGACGAACTCCGCGCGGAGGAAACGGAGCGCCTGCAGGCGATTCAGGCATCGTGGACGGACGCGGACAAGGAAGCGCTGCGTGTGCAGAACGAGAAGCTGACCGCGTGGCAGCAGACCCCCGACAACGCCGAGCAGCTGGCAACGCTGCCCGTGCTGTCCTTGAGCGAAATCAGCGCAGACCCGCTGCTGATTCCCGCGGCGGAAGCGCAGTGCGGCGCGGCGAAGGTCATCACGCATGATTGGCCCATGAACGGCATCACCATCATGCACTGGTATATCTCCCTGACCGATTTCACCCTGGATGAACTCAAACGCCTGTCGATACTGCCCGAACTGCTGGGCAAGCTGCCGACGAAGCGCCACGATTCGCTATCCCTCTTCCAAGCCATCAAGCGCGATATCGGCAAGCTGACGTTCCAGCTGCGCGTCATGTCCCGCTGTGCGGAAATGGCGACGCCCGTGCTGGACGTGAGCTGCTCCGTGCTGGATGCGAACGTGGACAAGGCAGCCGCGCTCGTGCGGGAAATTCTGACCGAAACGTGCTTTGACGACAGGGCGCGTGTGCAGACGCTGATTCTCCAGTTGAGCGAGATGGCGAAGCAAAAGGTCATCAGCGACGGCCACAGGATGGCAATGTACGCCGCATCGGCGACGATGAGCGCGGCCTCGGCAGCGCGGGAAGCCTTGAACGGTCTGAGTGCCTGCATGGTGCAGAAGGCGCTGGCGGAGAATTTCGACGCGCAGTACGCGGATTTCCTTGCCCTCTGCGAGCGGTTCAGCAAGGACAGCGCGGTGCAGTCCCGCGTCACGTTCAGCCTGTCCACGAATAAGGCGCTTGACCCCGCCGCGATTCTCTCCGCCTACCCGGTCGGCACGCCCATCCCGGATGCCGCGCCGTATGTCAGCGACCTGCCTGCCAAGTGCGCCTACCGCATCCCGTCGCAGATCAGCTTTGCGTCGCTGGGCTATGATTACCGCCGTGCGGGCAAGGTGTACAGCGGTATTGCGCGCGTGATGAGCAACATCCTGTCCCTAAGCTACCTGTGGAACGAAGTCCGCGTGCAGGGCGGCGCATACGGCGCAGGGCTGAACACCAGCGAGACGGGGCGCATGGTCACTTACTCCTACCGCGACCCCTCCCCGGCGCGTACGCTGGGCATCAACCGCAGCATGTCGAAGGGTCTGCGTGACTTCGTGGCGGGCGACGAACGGATTGACAAGTACATCATTTCCACCATCGGCGAGAGCGAACCGCCGCTGGGTTCGGAGAATCAGATTCTTGTCAGCGACGAAAACCTGCTGTGCGGCATCACGCCGGAGGATCTCTGCCGTGAGCGCGCGGAAATGCTCTCTGCCACCAAGGACGCGCTGCTGACGTGGTGCGGCGTGCTTGACCAGATGGCAAAGGACGGCGGCGTGTGCGTCATCGGGCATGACGGCGCGATTGCTGCTTGCGAGAAGGAAGATTTGACGGTTCTGTAAGGGATATAACGTAAAAAGACCCGCTGTTCACCTCGATGTAAGGGATGGACAGCGGGTTTTCGTAGGTCTTATACTATTTCCAAATGAGTATGTGTAGGCAGATGACGCAGGCGAATGCAGGAAATAGTAACCGTTCACTTTCTCCATTCCACCCGAATCTCAAACGGCATCTGCGCATCTGTCGCTTCATCGTTGTCCCAAACGTGCACCTGATAGCTTTCCGGCGCGCCCAGCACGACGAAGTACAGATACTGCGTTCCCTACGGGATATCGAAGGACACAGCGCCAGTATTCGCCTGAGTTTCATATCCTTATTCAAACCATCCCTTCGGCAGCACATCCCGCTGATGCAGCAGCATGTCGTCGAAGAGCTTCTGCCCGTCCTCCAGCGTCACGCCGCCCAATTGCGGGTCGTTCATGAACGTGGAGAAACCCAGCTTGCGGTCGCAGTGCAGCGCAGCCTGCAAGGTGTTTTCCTGATTGTAGACGTGGCGCGCCACCAGCGGCAGGATGTTCGACGGCATGTCGCCCGCGCAGATCGGGTCGATGCGCCCGCGCGAGAACAGCGCGTTCGTCTCCACCACCGCGCCAATCGGCAGGTTCGGAATCTGCCCCTGATTCGGCACGTTCACGTTGCTGACCATGTTCCCCAGCCCCAGCAGCGCCTTGAGCAGCAAATGCCCTTCTTCGCCCGACGGCGTAAGGTCAAGCGGCTCTTTTCCGCTGAGCAGGTCGTCCGAGCGCTGCATCCGCTTCTTCAGGTCGTCCTCGCGCCATGACACGGGCGTCAGGTCGAATTTCCACTGGTGCGCTGTCTCCGGGCTGTGCAGATACCACTGCGGCAGGAATTCCACCAGATGGCGGTCACCCGCCGCCGCAATCGCCCCGTAGCGCTGGAACAGGTCGAACTTGACCTTGTGCGCGCACGCGAAATGGCTGTTCATCCAGTTGTCTGCCCCCAGCTGAATGCCTTCGGGATGCTCGTTCACAAAACGGGCATACAGCGGCATCAAATCCATGCCCTGATAGCTGGCAGAGGTAATCCAAGTGAAGTGGTTAATGCCGGTGACAGTGGTGTACAAGTCCTGCCGCTTCACGCCGGGAATGTGCTCCTGCTCATCCAGCATCGCGCATAGCACCTTCTGCGTGCCGAACACCTCGTGGCAGCAGCCGAACGCCTTTACCTGCGGGAATACCTCGTACAGCGTCCGCACGCAAAGCGTCATCGGGTTCGTATAGTTGATGACAAACGCGTTCGGCGCGAAGTCGCGAATCGCTTCGGCAATCTCAACGAACATCGGAATCGTGCGCATTGCCCGCATGAAGCCGCCCGCGCCCACCGTGTCGCCCACGGACTGATACACGCCGACGCGCTCCGGCAGGTGTACATCGCCGCGCATATGCGCAAACGTTCCCGGCAGAATGCTGATGACGACGAAATCCGCGCCCGTGAGCGCCTCCTGCAAGGAACTGCTGACTTCAAACGCCCACTTGGATGCCGCGTCGGGATGCGCCGCCAGCATCGTGCCGATTTTCTGATTGCGCTCCGCCGCCTCGCGGTCAATGTCGTACAGCCGTACCGTGCCGCTGATTTGCCCGTCGGAAATAATGTCGCGCATGAACCCCCACGCCCATCCGCGCGAGCCGCCGCCGATGTAAGCCACCGTCAAGCCTGTCACCTTGTTGCCTTGATGCGTATACATTGCACTTTTCCTCCTTGATGGCTGGTTTTCAGCCTGTATCGACATGATAGCACAGATGCGCGGGTTTTGCAATGCGCGAAAGAGATTCATCTTTTCCATTTAATACTATTTACAGATTCACCTGCGCCATCTGCTTGCGCCTTTTCCCTTCTGGCGTCCGCTCATTC
>OHHG01000228.1_pt1 | contig 22248 bp, 23 predicted proteins | sample 1567991 | NCBI WGS metagenome assembly OHHG01 (sample SAMEA3879588, study PRJEB24766) | human gut metagenome | biome: human-associated habitat; feature: feces | place: USA | collected 1985/1987
TGACACCGGCGGACGTGTTGAGCGCTTCAACAAGCGTTTCGGCCGTAAGTAATTATAGGCTATCTCATGCCGCTTCCTTCGGGAGGCGGCATTTTTGCGTTTTGCGGTGGCAAATGTTTCGTTTTCCCACACAGGATTGTCTTAATTTAAACACATTTTCCATCTAAACTAAAGCAGTTCCAAACCGGAAGGCACTGATTCCATGCCGCTTTCCGCAAAACAGCTTCTGAAATAAAAGGAGAGTTTGCTGTGATCGAAGTTTCTCACCTGAGCAAGTCCTACGGCAGCCGCCCTGCCGTGCAGGATCTCTCGTTTACGGTGCCGGACGGCCAGATCTACGGTCTGCTGGGGCCCAACGGCGCGGGCAAATCCACCATTATGAATATCCTCACCGGCTATCTGGCGCCCACCGAGGGCGAGGTAAAGGTAGCCGGCTTCCGTCTGCCTGAGCAGGCGCAGCAGGCCAAGGCCTGTGTGGGCTACCTGCCGGAGCAGCCGCCGCTCTACCCGGAAATGACCGTGCAGGAGTATCTGGACTTTGTGGCAGAGCTTAAGGGGGTAAAGCACGCGCAGCGCAAACAGCAGGTGCTGGCCGCTGCCCACCGCACCGGGCTGGAAGAAGTGCTGCCCCGGGTCATCCGCAGCCTGTCCAAGGGCTATCGTCAGCGGGTGGGCATCGCGCAGGCGCTGCTGGGCAGCCCGCAGCTTATCATTCTGGATGAACCCACCGTAGGGCTGGACCCCGCGCAGGTCATCGAGATCCGCAACCTCATCCGGGAGCTGGGCAAGGCGCACACGGTCATCCTGTCCAGCCACATCCTCAGCGAGGTGCAGGCGGTATGCCAGCAGGTGCTCATCCTCTCTAAAGGACGTCTGGTGGCGGTAGGCAGCCCGGAGGAGCTGGGCGAGACCCTGAACCCGGGCAGCCGCCTGCGTGCCACCGCGCAGGGCGAGCCCGACACCGTGCTGGCCGCTGTGCGCAGCGTGCCGGGCATCTGCCGGGTAGAGCTGGAAAGCGCCGCGGACGGTCAGGTCACCTTTACCGCCGAGAGCGAGGACGCCGCTGACCGCCGCGCCGCTGTGTCCCGGGCACTGACCGAGGCCGGGTGCACCGTGCTGGCACTTGCCGCCGAGAACCGCAGCCTTGAGGAGGTATTCCTAGCGCTGACCGAAAAAACGCCGGAGCAGAACACCCCGGCAGAAGGGGAGGAGAATTGAGATGCTGGCCATCTTTAAACGAGAACTCCGCAGCTGCTTTCACGGCATGATCGGTGCGGTGCTTACCGCCTTTATGCTGGCGGCTACGGCTATCTATTTTGTGGCGCTGAATCTGGGCTATGGTCTGCCGGATTTTGGCTACTACACGCTGTACCGCACCATTTTTGTGCTGCTGCTCTACATCCCGGTGCTCACCATGCGCTCCTTTGCCGAGGAGCGCCACAGCCGCACCGACCAGCTGCTGCTCACAAGCCCGGTGTCAGTGGGCGGCATCGTGCTGGGCAAATATTTTGCGCTTTGCGTCATTTTTGCGCTGCCCTGCCTTGTGGATGCGGGCATGATCCTTGTGCTGAAAGCACTGGGCGCTACCGGCACCAGTACACTGGCCAACTTTTCCGCGCTGCTGTGCTATTACCTCATGGGCTGCGCCGCCATTGCCATCGGGGTGTTCCTTTCCAGCCTGGCCGAAAACCAGATCATCGCCGCCGTGTCCGGCGTGGCAGCGCTGCTGCTGGCTTATATGATGCCCAGCCTGCGCACCATGTTCACCACCGGCAGTGCGGTGGCGCTGGCATTGTTCACCGCCATTGCCGCTGTGCTCAGCGTGGTGGCGGGGCTGCGCAGCAAAAGCTTTACGCTGGGCTGCCTTTCCTTTGCGGGGTGCTGTGTGGCGCTTACGGCGCTGTTTCTGCTCAAGAGCAGCTGGCTGACCGAAGCCTTCAGTGCGGTGCTCAGCGCCCTGTGCCTGTTTATCCCCTTTGAAGAATTTGTCAACAGCAGCTTTTCCATCCCCACACTGGTCTACTACCTGACCGTGGCAGTGGTGTTCCTGTTTTTCACCGCGCAGGGGCTGGAAAAGCGCCGCTGGAACTGAGAGGAGGCCATAACGATGAAATGGAACAAGAACGCAGCCTCCCAAAAGGGCAGGGTGTTCCGCAGTGGGCTGCTGTCCACCGCTATGCTGGCGGCAGTGCTGGTGCTGGCGGTGCTGCTCAACCTACTGGTGCGGGCCATCCCTGCAAAATATACCGAGTTCGACCTCTCCGAGGCCAAAATGTACACCCTGAGCGACAGCACCAAAGCACTGGTGGAGGGGCTGGAAAAGGATGTGCACATCTATTACCTCTGTGAAACCGGCAGCGAGGATACCATTATCACAAAGTTGCTGGATCACTACGCCGCCGAGAGCGGGCACCTGAGCTGGGAACAGAAGGACCCCACCCTGTACCCAACCTTTGCCGCAAAGTATGGCGCAGAGAATGTTTCCACCGGCAGTCTGATCGTCACCTGCGGGGAGAACAGCACCGTACTGGATGCCGCCGACCTGTACGAGTACGATTATACCGACTACTACACCACCGGCTCTGCCAGCGTGACTTTTGGCGGCGAAAAGCAGATCACCTCTGCCATCTATAAGCTCACCGCAGCGGGGCAGAGCCACGCCTACTATACCACCAACCACGGCGAGCAGACCCTGACCGACTCCATAACCGATGCGCTGGACGCCCAGAATATCGACGCCCAGCCGCTGGACCTGCTTACAAGCACCATCCCGGAGGACTGCGATCTGCTCATCATCAACGCACCCACCACCGATTTTTCCGCAGGGGACGGCCTTGTGGATGAGATCAGCCAGCTGCAAAATTATCTGGCGGCGGGCGGCAAGCTGCTGCTGACCAGCAGCGTCTACGCCCAGACCCCACAGCTAGACGCCGTGCTGGCGCAGTTCGGCCTTGCCCGCGCAGAGGGCATGGTGGTGGAGGGCGACAGCAGCAAGGCACTGTATAACTCTGCATGGTCGCTGCTGCCGGACTACGGCACGCCCACCGAGAGCACCGCGCTGAACGGTGTGAATACCAGCACCCATGTCATGCTGTCGGTGGCGCAGGGCATCACAGTCACTGAGACCGAGGATGTCACCGCCGAGCCGCTGCTGAACAGCTCCTCCGCTGCCTATGCCAAAACCGACATCAACGACCTTACCACCATGGAGCGGGAGGACGGAGACGTAGAAGGCCCCTTTGCACTGGCCGTCTGGGCGCGGAACGAGGATACCGGTGCCGAGGTTCTCTGGATCGGCTGTCCCAACATGGATAACGAGCAGCTTTATCAGTCCATGCCCGGCAACCTGACCTTTTTGCAGGGCTGCGCCGCTTCTCTGGTGGGGCAGGATATCCTTGTGGACACCAAGGCGCTGGAAGCCGAGCCCATCACGGTGGCAGGCTCCACTGCCGCAGCACTGGGGCTGACCTTTGTGTTCGTGCTCCCGGCGGCGGTGCTCATTGCCGGGGCAGTGGTGGTGCTGCTGCGCCGCCGCAGATAAGGAGACCGCCATGAAAACAAAACAGCGTGTCTTGCTGGTATTGCTGGCAGCGGCAGTGCTGCTGGGCGCGGCACTGTGGGCGGTGATCCGCAGCAACGCCAAGGCCGAGCAGGCCGCCAGTGCCGCCGCCGAGGGCAGCATCCCGCTTTCCAGCTTTGCCGCCGAGAATCTGGAGCAGATCGAGTATACCTATAACGGCCAGACCTACACCCTGCAATATTCCGGCGGCAGCTGGCAGTTGGCACAGGACCCCGCCTATCATCTGGACGAGGGCGCCTGCAACACCATGCGCACCGCCCTGATGGCGCTGAACGCCAAGCGCCGCCTGACACCGCAGGCAGGGGAGGACTACGGGCTGGACAGCCCGCAGCTCACCGTTACGGTCACGGCGGCAGGGCAGAGCACTACCCTGACCTTCGGGGCAGAGAACCCGGTCACCGGGGATCTCTATGTGCAAAAAGCCGGGGACGATGCCATCTATACCGTCAGCGGCAACAAGGTCGCCTGTTTCCAGCTGGATAAGGCCGGGCTCTTCGGCAGCTTCTGCCCCACCGGACTCACCGCTTCGGCCATTACGCAGGTAGCCTATACGCTGGCAGATGGCACCTCCGTCACCCTGAACGCCGTCAGTGAGACGACCGAAAGCGCTGACAGCGCTTCTTCCACTGCCTACGAGACGGTGTGGCGGCTGGCCTCTGACCCCGCCGCCAGCCTTGCACAGGATAAGGTGCAAGGCCTGCTGTCTGCCCTGTGCACCTATGCCACCGCTCAGACTACGGACGCAGACCTTGCCGCCTGCGGTTTTGATGCACCGGTATTCACCGCCGTAGTCACCAGCGAGGACGGCTCCACCGTACAGCTGACCTACGCCTGCGGTACGGACGGGTGGTATCTGCAGGTGGAAGGGGATACCTCGATATACACAGTGGATACCAGCACTGTGCAGGCGCTTCTGCTGACGGAAAACGACCTGAAAACGCAGGAATGATTCCTTTTGTACGCTGCACCGAAACCAAGGTGCAGCGTATATTTTTTTGCAGCTTTTTATAAAGTTGCGGCAAACATCGGCAGAGTGATTGACAATCCGACTGTGATTGTTTATTATAAACCGTGACAGGGTAAGTCCGCCGCGCAAGATCATGCTTCTGTGCGGGGCGGAGCACCCCTTATACGCAAAAAAGATGGGGCAGGTTCCCTGTCTTTTTTCGTATCTGAGAACAAGGAGGATAACATATAAAATGGACAACTCGGTGGTCGTTTCACTGCGGGATATCGTAGTGGAATTTGATGGACAGCGCATTCTGGATGGGCTGAATCTGGATATCCATGATAAGGAGTTCGTGACGCTGCTCGGTTCCTCCGGCTGCGGCAAAACCACCACCCTGCGCCTGATCGCAGGCTTTCTGGAGCCAAACGCCGGTAAGGTGCTGCTGAAAGGGGAGGACATTACCGGTGTGCCGCCCTACAAGCGTCCGGTGAATACCGTGTTCCAGAAATACGCGCTGTTCCCGCACCTGAACGTGTTCGAGAACGTGGCCTTTGGTCTGCGGCTCAAAAAGCTGGACGAGGACACTATCCGCCGCAAGGTGCGCGATATGCTGGAGGTCGTGGGTCTGAAAGGCTTCGAGCGCCGCAGCATCAGCCAGATGTCCGGCGGTCAGCAGCAGCGCGTGGCCATTGCCCGCAGTCTGGTCAATGAGCCGGAGATCCTGCTGCTGGACGAGCCGCTGGGTGCGCTGGACCTGAAGCTGCGCAAGGAGATGCAGCTGGAGCTCAAGCGGTTGCAGCGCGAGATGAACATCACCTTTATCTATGTCACCCACGATCAGGAGGAAGCGCTTACCATGTCCGATACCGTCGTGGTCATGAACGGCGGTAAGGTGCAACAGATCGGTACCCCGGAGGATATCTACAACGAGCCGAAAAATGCCTTTGTGGCAGACTTTATCGGCGATTCCAACATCGTGGACGGCGTGATGCACAAGGACTTTCTGGTGTCCTTCTCCGGCGTGGATTTCCCCTGCGTGGACCGCGGCTTTGCCCGGGAGCAGAGCGTGCAGGTGGTGGTGCGCCCGGAGGATATCGAGGTGGTATCCCCTGTGGAGGGTCAGCTTGTGGGCGTGGTGAATGATGTCATCTTCAAGGGCGTGCACTTTGAGATGCACGTGGAGTGCGAAGGCCGCGAGTGGCTGATCCACTCCACCCGCGCCTGCACCCCTGGTGAGACCATTGGTATGCGCATCGGCCCCAACGAGATCCATATCATGGCGCGGAGCGAGGGGTGATGTGCCATGAAGATCTATGATAAAAAGCTGGCCTATCCGTACTTTGTATGGATGGTGCTGTTTACCGTCGTGCCCTTGTTCATTGTGGTGTACTATGCCATGACCGATGCCGAGGGCAACTTTACCCTGAATAACCTTACCTCCATCAGCGGCTACGGCTCGGTGTTTGCCCGCAGTCTGCTGCTGGCGCTTATTGCTACCGTTATCTGTCTGGTCATCGCCTTCCCGGTGGGGTATTTCCTGTCCCGGTTGCGGGTGAACAAGCAGCACATCATGCTTATGCTGGTCATGCTGCCCATGTGGATGAACTTTTTGCTGCGCACCTACGCATGGATGGGTCTGCTCAGCGTCAATGGCCCGGTGAACACCCTGCTGGGCTTTATCGGCCTTGGCCCCTATACCATGCTCAACACCTCCGGTGCGGTAGTGCTGGGCATGGTGTATAACTATGTGCCCTACATGATCCTGCCGCTGTACACCAGTATGACCAAGATCGACCAGAGCCTTGTGGAGGCTGCGCAGGACCTTGGCGCCAACACCACCAAGACCCTTGTGCGGGTGCTCATCCCCATGAGCGTGCCGGGCATCAGCACCGGCATCACCATGGTGTTCGTGCCGGCAGTTTCCACCTTTGTCATCAGCCGTATGCTGGGCGGCGGCTCTAATCTGCTGATCGGTGACCTGATCGAGATGCAGTTCTTGGGCAACAGCTACAACCTGAACGTCGGCTCTGCCATGAGCCTTGTGCTGATGATCATCGTGCTGCTGTGCATGAGCTTTACATCCAGCTTTGACGAGGATGAAATGGAGGGCGTGTCCTGATGAAAACAAAACATCTGCGCCTGATGCAGCGGGTCTACATCATCCTGTTCTTCTGCTTCATGTACCTGCCCATTGCCTACATGATCGTGTTCAGCTTCAACCAGAGCAAGGGCTATTCGCTGTTTACCGGCTTCACCCTCAAGTGGTATCGCAGCCTGTTCACGAATGCGTCCATCCTCCATGCGCTGTGGGTGTCCGTTGAGGTGGCAGTACTGTCCGCCATCATCGCCACGGTGCTGGGCACGGCAGCCAGCCTTGGCATTGCCTCCATGAGCCGCAAAAGCCGCCTGCTGGTGACCAACATCACCTATATCCCGGTGGTCAACCCGGAGATCATCACCGGCATCTCCCTGATGCTGCTGTTCGTGGCCTACCAGCGCTTTGCCACGCAGTCCGCATGGCTGCCGGACAACATCATGGGTCTGCCCACGCTGCTCATTGCGCATATCGCGTTCAACGTGCCCTACGTTATCTTTAATGTAAGTCCCAAGCTCAAGCAGCTGGATATCAAGCTGTACGAGGCAGCGCTGGATCTTGGCTGCGACCCCCGGCAGGCGTTCTTCAAGGTCATTCTGCCGGAGATCAGCCCCGCCATCCTGTCGGCCTTCCTCATCTGCCTGACCTATTCCATCGACGATTTCATGATCTCCTACTTCAACTGCGGCACCGTGGAGACCCTGCCCATTGCAATCTACTCCATGACCCGCAAAAAGGTCAGCCCGGAGATCTACGCACTGTCCACCATCATGTTCGTGGTCATCCTCAGCGTCATTCTGGTGTCCAATGCCATGGAGAGCCGCAGCTACCGCAGAGATCAGAAAACGCTGCGAAAGGAGGGCGCATGATGAAACGCATTGCTGCAATACTGCTGACGATGGCTGTGGCGCTGTGCGCCGCATTGCCGGTGTTTGCCGCCGGTACCATCGAGGTGACCGAGGATGTCTCGGTGTCGGATGATTACGACTGGACCCGCTTCAAGGGGCAGAACGTCACCCTGAACGTCTATAACTGGGGCGAGTACATCTCCAACGGTTCGGACGACAGTGTGGACGTGGTTGCCGCCTTTGAAAAGCTGACCGGCATCAAGGTGAACTACACCACCTTCGACTCCAACGAGTCCCTGTACGCCAAACTCAAGTCCGGCGCAGCCAACTACGATGTGATCATCCCCTCCGACTACATGGTGGCAAAGATGATCAACGAAGGGATGCTTGCACCCCTTGACTACGAGAATATCCCCAATTTCCAGAAGATCGATACGGGCTACCGCAACCCGGATTACGACCCGCAGAACGCCTACACTGTACCCTATATGCTGTGCACCACCGGCATCATCTACAACACCACTATGGTGGACGAAGCCCCTACCTGCTGGGCAGACCTGTGGGATGAACAGTATGCGGGCAACATTCTCATGTTCAACAACAGCCGCGATGCCTACGCCATCGCCGCGTTCAAGAGCGGCCACAGCATCAACCCCGCCACCCCGGAAGATGTGGACGAGGTGGTGGAGGAGCTCAAGGCACAGAAGCCGCTGGTGCAGGCCTACGTCATGGACGAGATCTTTGATAAGATGATCGGCGGCGAGGCTGCCATCGGTGTGTACTACTCCGGCGATGCCATTACCATGATCGATGATAACCCGGATCTGGCTTGGGTGTTCCCGGAGGAGGGCAGTGTGCTTTCGGTGGACTGCATGGCTGTGCCTGCTGCCAGCGAGCACAAAGAGGCCGCCGAGATGTTCATCAACTTCATGTGCGAGACCGACATCGGTAAGGCTAACAGCGAGTATATCGGCTACACCACCCCCATGCACGATGTTTGGGAGGTGCTGGACGAGGATCTGAAGACCAGCGAGATCGCCTATCCGTCTGAGGAGGATGCTGCCCGCGAAAAGGTGTTCACCGCCCTGAGCGACGAGGTGAACAGCGAGCTGGATCTGAAGTGGAGCGAGATGAAGAGTTACGACGAGGGCGGCGGCAGCTACCTGTTTTTGCTGCTACTGCTGGCCATGCTGGCGCTGGCCTGCTTCAATATCTGGCGCAAGGTGCGCAGAAAGACCCGCAATCAGTATTGATCGTTTCAACCAAGGCTGCCGTCCCGGACGTGGTGCGGCGGCCTTTTTCCGATAGGAGGGAAAGACTATGGAACAATTTTATTATCAAGGTACTGCCGTGGTAGAAAATGCCGACGCAGACTGCCACAGCCTGCTCAAGGCCAGCGCCCTGCTGCGCTATGTGGAGCAGATTTCTTCCATGCACGCCCGGAAGTTTGGCATGGACGATAAGTTTTTTGAGGATCACGGTGTAGCGTTTCTGGTGGGCAAGCAGGCGCTGCGGTTTAGCCGTGTGCCCCGCCGTGGCGAGACTTTGACCCTTTGCTCCCGCTCAGAAAAGGCTCTCCGCGGCTCTATCAAGCGCATCACCACCCTTACGGACGAAGCCGGGCAGGAAGTAGCCATGGTGGACAGCCGCTGGATCATGTCCAGTCTTGAGAATGGACATATCCTGCGCCAGCCGGGCTGGACGGTGGAGGGCTATTGGAACGAGACGGTGGAAGAGGAGCTGCCCCTTTTGCTGCATAAGCGCCGGGACAGCCTGACCAGCGCCGGTCTGGTTACGGCGCGCTACTCCCAGTGCGACCTGCACTACCACATCAACAACGCCTTTTATCTGGATATCGTCTGCGATGCACTGCCGCAGGAGATCATGCGCGATCATGTTGTGAAGTTCGCTTCCATCAACTATCACCGCGAAGTCCCCATGGGGCAGCAGGTGGAGGTGTTCTACACGCCTTCGGATGATGGCTGGTACTTTATTGCCAAGCACGCAGACAAAACGGCTTTCGAGTGCTATCTGGAGCTGGAGCCAGTCAAACAGTAAAAACATGGAGGGATGCCTATGTCTAAAACCGGAGAATTGTTCGGCACCTTTTTTAAGATCGGTGCCTTTACCTTTGGCGGCGGCTATGCCATGGTAGCGCTGCTGGAACACGAATTTGTAGAAAAAAAGCGCTGGCTCACCCGGGAAGAGTTTCTGGATATGGTCGCCATTGCCGAGTCCACTCCCGGCCCTGTGGCGGTGAACAGCGCCACCTACATCGGCTATAAGCTGGCCGGTGTTGCCGGTGCGGCGGCCTCTACCTTGGCGGTGTGCCTGCCGTCCTTTGCAGTCATCTACCTTATTTCGCTCTTCTTCGACCGCTTTTTGCAGCTGACGGTGGTGGCCAATGCCTTCAAGGGCATTCAGGCCTGTGTCATCTATCTGATCTTATCCGCAGGGGTCAAGATGCTCAAAAACTTGCAGCGCACCCCCTTCAACACGGCAGTGGTGGCGGTAGTTCTGGCGGCCATGGTGGGCTGCTCTATGCTGGCGGTAAAATTTTCCTCCATCTGCTGCATCCTGTTTTGCGGCGCAGCTGGGGTGCTGGCCTACGCAGTGGGGCAGGGGAAGAAAGGCGGCACAAAATGATCTTGTTGCAATTATTCTGGAACTTTCTGGTCATCGGTGCGGTGTCCTTTGGCGGCGGCTACGGCATGATCTCGCTGGTGCGGGAAACAGTGCTGGGGCACTGCTGGCTGACCGAGAGCGAATTTCTCAGCTTTATCGCGGTGTCAGAGTCTACGCCCGGCCCGCTGGCAGTGAATATGGCCACCTTTATCGGCGCTTCGCAGGCGGGGCTGGCAGGCTCCTTTGTGGCAACGGTGGGGGTGGTGCTGCCCTCTTTTGTCATCATTCTGCTCATTGCAGCGGCGCTGCACAGCCTGATGAAGTACGCCGGGGTCAACGCCTTTTTGGCTGGGGTACGTCCCTGCGTGGTGGCTATGATCCTGGCCACCGCCTGCACCATGGGGCTTTCCACGCTGGGCGGCTTTACCACCGTTTCCGGCGGCTTTGCCCCGGATGTGCGGGCACTGGCGGTGTTTGCTCTGCTGGGCATTCTGCATTTTGCCTATAAAAAGAAAACGCAGAAAGCGCCGTCCCCCATCGGGATGATCTTACTTTCTGCGGTGCTGGGCGCGGTGCTGTGGAGCATCTGACCCGGAAGGAGAGGTTGACAAAATGAACATTACCGTGTATCTGGGGGCAAACCTTGGCACCGACCCTGCACTGCCGCAGGCCGTGCAGCAGCTGGGGCGCTGGATCGGCGAAAGCGGCAATGCGCTGGTGTATGGCGGCAGCAAAAGCGGCCTGATGGGGCTTTTGGCCGACAGTGTGCTGGCTGCAGGCGGCCGGGTGACCGGCGTAGAACCCAAGTGCTTTCTGGACGCAGAGCTGCAGCACGAGGGACTGACAGAGTTGATCGTCACCGAGGATATCCCCGCCCGCAAGACCAAAATGATCGAGCTGGGGGATGCTTTTATCGCGTTTCCCGGCGGCACCGGCACGCTGGAGGAGATCACAGAGGTCATCAGCAAGTTGTCTCTGGGGCAGCTGGACGCGCCCTGCATCCTCTACGACCTGAACGGCTACTACCAGCCTCTGCACCAGCTTTTGCAGCAGATGATCACCATGGGGCTTTCTACTCCGGCGCGGCAGCGGAACATCGCCTTTGCCGCCGACCTTGCTCAGATCCGCGCAATTCTTGAAAAATGATACTGGGAAGCTTACTTCTCAAACGTAAGGAAACTGCTGCACATGGCTTTGTGCGGCGGTCTTTTTTCATAAAAATGGGATACCGGGGCGTTCGCAGATGACCCGGTATCCCGAAAAAAATCATTCCGCTGGTTATGCCCATAGCGCACGCGGAGGGCATTTAAAATCTTTCTGCGCAACCAAAAAGGCCGCTGCACAAAATAATGTGCAACGGCCTTTTGCTATTTTGTTATGTACGCTGTGCGCGTTAAACTTAGGCGGCAGTGGTGGAAGCAGCCTCAGAAGAAGCAGCCTCACTGACAGCAGCCTCGGAAGATGCAGCCTCAGAGGAAGCGGCCTCGCTGGAAGCAGCCTCAGAGGAAGCGGCCTCGCTGGAAGCAGCCTCAGAAGAAGCAGCCTCGGAAACAGCGGTGCTTGCAGAAGCAGCCTCAGAGGTGGAGGAAGCAGCGGTAGAAGCAGAGCCACCGCAAGCGGTCATGCCAGCAGCCAGAGCCAGAGCAACAACAGCGATGCAAATATTCTTGAGTTTCATATCAATGATCTCCTTAGTCTTCTTGTAAATGTTTGGCAGCGGGCTTTCGGTAGCACCTCACTGCGATGCTATATTCTAATCCGTTTTTGAAAAAAATCAAGAGGGTTTTGGTCGAAAGTTATAATCTATGTAAAGAATCTACATAATTGTCATAAAATTTCGCCAAAAGTCAAAGACTTTTTGGCAAAAATAAAACCGCAAAAAGACGGGCTGCTATCTGCTGTAGAACCCGCTTTTGCAGAATGTCGCCCGGCAGTTGACCTCTTACCCGGCAGAGTGTGGTATGCTGTGGGTACAGAGCAAAGCCTGCACCGCCGGGCGGGGAACACAAAGTAGAAAAAACTTGAAATGATCTGCCGAAAATCCTTTTTATTGGACTTCAAATGTGGATAATAGAAGCATAACGAGGGACGGACATCCCCCGGAAGGCTTGAACGACAAGAACATTTGCGGAGGATAATACGATGAAAGATTTTGATTTTGGCTACTTCGGCACCGGCGACGAGGGCTATGCCCAGTACATGACCGCATTCGAGCGCAATTTCAGCACGGACAGCACCGATAGCTTTGCATCCGATGACGCAGACTGCGATGCAGACAGCTGCGACAGCACTGAGGACGATTTCTGAGCCTGCACTCTTTTGCCCGTTTGTGCATACAAAGGGCAAAGGGGGAATGCGGCTTGAACCGGATCGTTTTCACACTTTGTGTCTGGCTGTTCCCGGCGGCGTGTACCGCGCTGGGAGCAGCAGGGGTGTTTTTGCTGCGCAGGCAGGCAAGACCGGCTACCCGGCGCATTTTGTGCGGAATGGCGGCGGGTATCATGCTGGCGGCCAGCGTATGGAGCCTGCTGCTGCCGGCCATAGCCCGGTCGCAGGGCAGGGCGGCATGGGTACCCCCGGCGCTGGGGCTTATTTTAGGTGCTGTGGGGCTTTTGCGACTGGAGGATGCCGCCGGGCAGCTGCTGGCGGGCGGCCCCGGGCATTGCGGGCGCATGGTGCTGGCGGTCACCCTGCACAACCTGCCGGAGGGCATGGTGGTGGGGCTGGCTGCGGCACTGGCGCTGCACGGGGACGCAGACGCCGTAAGCGGAGCGCTGGCGCTGAGCCTCGGAATCGGCTTGCAGAATATCCCGGAGGGTGCGGCGGTCAGTCTGCCGCTGACCCAGAGCGGGCGCACCCGGGGGCAGTCCTTTGCCGCAGGGGCGGCGTCCGGGGTGGTGGAGCCTTTGGGTGCGGTGTTGGCCTTTGTGCTGGCCGAGTGGGTAGGTGCAGCGCTGCCGTGGCTCATGAGTGCGGCGGCGGGCTGTATGGTGTGTGTGACCGCACAGGAGATGATCCCTGAGGCGGTGGAACCGGATGAAGTGGCCGGTGTCATCAGCATCGTGCTGGGGTTTGCGCTGATGATGGCACTGGATGTGGCCCTGTGATATAGTAAAAGCAGCGCCGGACAGACCAAAAAAGTCTGTCCGGCGCTGCTTTTATGCAAAAAGGATTTATATCGTCTGCGGCTGCTTCTGGCGCAGCTTACGCCGCACCACAAGCAGGCAGGCCAGATGCACCAGTGCGGTCAGCGCCCAGCTGATGGGGTAGCTGATGTACAGCATAAAAGGGGTGCGGTTCAGCTGGAAAATGGTGGCAATCCACACCAGCCGCAGCACGCACACACCCACAAAGCTTACCACCATGGGCAGCACGCTGTAGCCCAGCCCGCGCAGGCTGCTGGCCAGCACGTCCATGATGCCGCACAGCAGATAGAAGCCGCAGATCAGGCGCAGCCGCTCGGCGCCGGTGGCGATGACCGCAGTGTCCGAGGAGTAGAAGCGCAGCAGCTGGTGCCCCGCCAGTGCTGCGCCGCCGCCCAGCACAAGGCCGGTGACCACCGCACACAGCAGACAGTTGCGGATCACCCGGTCAAGATTGTGGTACTTGCGCGCGCCGATATTCTGGCTGGTAAAGGTAACAGCGGCCTGTGCAAAGGCGTTCATGGCGGTGTACACAAAGCCCTCCAGATTGGAGGAAGCAGAGTTGCCCGCCACCACCATGGAGCCGAAGGAGTTGATGGAAGACTGGATGACCACATTGGAAAGGCTGAACACCGTGCTCTGCAGCCCGGCAGGCAGGCCGATGAGCAAAATCTGCTTCAGCGTTCCGGCGTGGAAGGCCAGCCGCCGCAGGTCCAGCCGCAGCGCGCCCTTCTCCCGGACAAGCATCCCGGTCACCAGCAGCGCAGACACGGTCTGGCTGATGATGGTGGCCAGTGCCACGCCCGCCACGCTCATGGAAAAGCCGATGACAAAGACCAGATTCAGCACCACGTTGATGATACCGGCAGCGGCCAGACAGTACAGCGGGCGCTTGGTGTCGCCCACGGCCCGCAGCAGCGCACTGCTGAAGTTGTACAGCATGGTCATGGGCATGCCGATAAAATAGATCTTCAGGTACAGGGCAGAAAGGCCGATCACATCCTCCGGGCAGCTCATCAGCTCCAGCAGGCCGCGCGCGGCGCAAAAGCCCACCACTGCCAGCAATACGCCGCTGACTAAACCCAGCGCTACGGCAGTGTGTACCGTGTCCTGCACGCCTTTTTCGTCCCGGGCGCCAAAGCACCGGGCTGCCACCACGTTGGCACCCAGCGAAAGCCCGACGAACAGGTTGACCAGCAGGTTGATCAGAGAGCCGTTGGAGCCCACGGCGGCCAGCGCTGTGCTGCCCGCAAAGCGCCCCACCACCACAACATCGGCGGCGTTGAACAGCAATTGCAGAATGCTGGATGCCGCCAGCGGTACGGAAAATAAGATGATCTTTTGCAGCATAGGCCCGCTGGTCAGGTCTGCGGAACGGCTGGTCGTAGCCATGAGTTATCTACCTCCTATAATAAGCCTTGTGTAAACATAGCAATTGTCTATTATAACGCGATATTAGGTAAAAAACAAGAGGTGAAGTGCCCTTTTTCTCCAAAAGCGGCAAATATCTGCCGCCGGGCGCAGCCTGCAATTGAAAAATGCTGCCCATACTGCTATAATAAGGCGGTAGACCCGTAGAAAACGGAGGAAGTTGGATTTATGTATCGGAATCGGATCAAACGGCTGCTGGATATTTTGCTGTCGGCCTGCGGCATTCTGTGCCTTTCGTGGCTGCTGCTGCTTCTGGCTGTTGCCATCAAGCTGGACTCGCCCGGGCCGGTGTTTTTCCGGCAGAAGCGTGTGGGCATCGGCAAGCGGCATTTCCAGATCCTCAAGTTCCGCACTATGCGAATTGATACCCCGCACGATATGCCTACCCATCTGCTGCACGACCCGGAGCAGTATATCACCCGCATGGGACGCTTTTTGCGCAAGACCAGTCTGGACGAGCTGCCCCAGCTGTGGAATATCCTTGTGGGGGATATGGCGGTCATCGGCCCGCGCCCGGCGCTGTGGAACCAGTACGACCTGCTGGCTGAGCGGGATAAATACGGCGCGAACGATGTGCGCCCCGGGCTGACCGGCTGGGCGCAGATCCATGGCCGGGACGAGCTGGAAATTGCCGAAAAGGCAAAGCTGGACGGCTGGTATGTGGAGCATATCAGCTTTGGGCTGGATGTGAAATGCTTCTTTGGTACCATTACCGCTGTACTCAAGCATGACGGCGTGGTGGAGGGCGGCACCGGCACCCTGCATGATGAAAAATGATCTATTATATGGAGACACCGGAGCCTTGGCTGACGCTCCGGTGTCTCCATTTTTACAGAAAGCACAGCACAGAGCGGCTGAAATTGGCATATCTCTTGATTTATCCCCTGAAAAGCGTATAATAAAACAGTACACAAGACGTTAAAGGAGGATTCCTGTATTATGGAACGCACCTATATCAATGAGGCTCAAAAGGCCATCGGCGGCACGGTGAAGGTGCAGGGCTTTATCGAGAACCTGCGCAACAGCAAGTATATGGCATTTATCGTGCTGAAGGATATTACCGGCAAGCTGCAGATCACGGTGGAAAAGGCCGACCACCCTGAGCTGGTGGATACCATCGACCAGCTCACCCCGGACTCTGTCATCACCGTCACCGGTAAGGTGATGGAGAACGACTACGTCAAGATGGGCGGCGTGGAGATGATCCCCGAGAGCATCGAGGTGGAGAGCACCGCCAATGCACTGCCCATCGTCCGCAAGGAGATCGCAGCCACCAAGAAAAAGAAGGCTGTGGAGCGCTCCAGCATCGACCAGCGCATCGACTACCGCTGGATCGATCTGCGCACCGACGAGAACCAGCTGATGTTCAAGGCACAGAGCTGCTTCGTCAACGCCATGCGCAAGTTCCTGCTGGACCGCAACTTCATCGAGATCCACACTCCCAAGCTGATTGCTGCTGCCAGCGAGAGCGGCTCTGAGGTGTTCAAGGTGGACTACTTCGACCGCAATGCCTATCTGGCACAGAGCCCCCAGTTCTATAAGCAGATGGCAATGGCAGCAGGCTTTGAGCGCATTTTCGAGACCGGCCCTGTGTTCCGCGCCGAGAAGAGCTATACCAACAAGCACGCCACGGAGTTCTCCGGCTTCGATCTGGAGTTCAGCTACATCACCTCTTACAAGGATGTCATGGCCATGGAGGAGCAGCTGCTCAAGGCTGGCCTGCAGGCTGTGAAGGACGCGTACGGCGATCAGATCCAGGAGCTGTTCGGCAAGGAAGTCATCGTGCCCGAGACCCCGTTCCCCGTGGTCAAGCTGGCTGACCTGTACAAGGGTCTGGAAGAGGACTTCGGCTATGTGGTGGACGATTCCGAGAAGGGCGACCTGACCACCGAGGCCGAGCGCCTGAGCTACGACTGGGTGAAGAAGCACTATAACCACGAGTTCCTCTTCGTCACGGATTACGATGCTGAGAAGCGCGCTTTCTACCACATGCGCGACGAGAACGGCGTGCCTCAGGGCTACGACCTGATCTGGCGCGGTGTGGAGATCACCACCGGTGCCCAGCGCGAGCACCGCTATGAGGTGCTGAAGAAGCAGGCTGAGGAAAAGGGTCTGGCTGAGGATGTCAAGTTCTATCTGGAGTTCTTCCAGTATGGCTGCCCCCCGCACGGCGGCTTCGGTCTGGGCATCGACCGCCTGACCATGCTGCTGGTGGGCGAGAGCATCAAGGACGCGGAGTTCCTGTTCCGCGGCCCCAACCGTCTGACCCCGTAAGGACGGGGGTGTTCGTATGAACGCCGCAGACCATTATCTGACCCGTTATCTGGAAGCGAAGGATCTGGATCAGTACAACGCACTGCTCCGCTACACCTTTCAGGTCACGGAAGAAGAGCTGACTGCCACAGGCTGGAAGGACGATGAGATCAAGCAGTCCAAGTTCCCGGTGCTGGAACGTGCCGATGTACTGGGCTGCTTTGATGGAGACACGCTGGTGTCCCAGTTTGCCGTCTATCCGCTGAAAATGAACATCTACGATACGGTCTACCATGTGGGCTTTGTCACCAGTGTCTGCACCTACCCGGAGTACACCGGGCAGGGCATTATGAAACACCTGATGATCAAGGGCCTGACCCAGATGCACGAGGAGGGCAAATCCTTCGCCCTGCTCTACCCGTACAGCATTCCGCTGTACCATCATCTGGGCTGGGAGATCGTTTCCAACAAGATCTCGTTCAACATCAAGGACCGGCAGATCCCCACCAAGGTCAAGGCCCCCGGCTATGTCCGGCGTGTCAGCTGGGATAACACCGAGTTCCATGAGCTGCACTCCCACTTTGCGTCCATCACCCACGGCTGTCTGTTCCGCAACAGTCTGGCCTGGGAGGAATACTGGCGCTGGGATGAGGACGATACCAATGTTGCGGTCTACTACAACGTCAAGGATAAGCCCTGCGGCTACATGGTCTACCTCATCAAAAACGATATCATGCACATCAAGGAAATGGTCTACCTCAACCGCGAGGCCCAGAAAGGCCTGTGGGAGTATATCCATGCCCATGATTCCATGATCGATGAGGTGCACGGCAGCACCTATTTCAGCGAACCCATCGCCTTTGAGATGGACGATGGCGACATCAAGGAAAGCATCCGCCCCTATGCCATGGGACGCATCATCGACGTGGAGGATTTCCTCGCCGATTACCCCTGTGACCCGGACGGCGGCACCCTGTGTATCGAGCTGGAGATTGAGGACTCGCTTCTGCCATGGAACGACCGGACGTTCAACGTTCGCTTTGCGGATGGGCACTGCACCATGACCCGTGAACCCGCCGAGTATCACCTGAAAATGGGCATCGGCACCTTTACCACCCTGCTGCTGGGCTACAAGACTGCAGAGCGTCTGTATGAGCTGGAGCGCATCGAGGGCAGGGAAGAGGCTGTGGAACGGCTGGATGACGTGCTCTTCCATAAGATTCCGTATATTTCGGATTACATCTGACAAAAGAAAACAACCCTCTCCGTCAAAGCCTTTTGCTTTGCCTGCTTTTCCCGAAAGAGTGAGGCGGCATTGCGAGGCAATGACGGAGAGGGTTGTTCTTTTTGACTCAGAGCAGCGTCGGCACCAGCTCGGCCAGCTTTTCGGCCAGCTGTGCGTGGCCCTTACGGGTCAGGTGCATGAAGTCGATCTGGTTGAACTCGCAGCCTTCAGCATCCAGGAAATGGACGCTGTTGCGCTCTGCAATGATCTTGTACCAGCCGGCAACGCCCTTGGACTTCTCCACACAGCCGTCGCCCATGACCTCATCGTGGAAGCCCTCCTTGATGCGCGGAGGAGCGACCACAAGGATGTTGGGTTCTTTGCCGCCCCAGCAGTCCACGGTCTTGCACTTCTGGATCAGGCGCTCCATGCCAGCGCCAATGCAGGCGGCGTTTGCGTTGAAGCGCTCTTTCACATCGTTGGTGCCCAGCATGATGATGAGCAGGTCGATGACTTCATGGCTCTTGAGCAGGGGATAGGCCACGCTCAGAGCATCCATGGACTCGTGGATGGGGTCTGCAAAAACGGTGGTGCGGCCGGAAAGGCCCTCTTCGGTTACCAGATACTTGTCGCCCAGAGCAGTCTGCAGGCGGCAGGTCCAGCGCTCGTCCTCGTTGAAGCGGATGCCGCCGTCGGCGTTATCCTTGGGGTCGGCACAATAACCGTGGGTGTTGGAATCGCCCAGGCAGAGAATATGTGTTTTCATCTCAATACACTCCTTTGATCGTTCAGATGATCAGGCTTCGCCGTGCTGCTGGCGGAAGTAATAGACTGCGCCTACCATACCGGCATCATTATGCAGCTGGGCGGCGCGGATCTCCAGCCCTTCGGCAAAGGCGGGCATAACGGAGGCCCTGACTTTGGCGGCAATGGGTTCGATGAGCAGCTTCTGCTGGGCACTCACGCCGCCGCCGATGAGAATGAGCTGCGGGTTGAAGATGTGCACCATGCCTGCAAGGCCCTGTGCAATCTCATCTGTCCAGGCATCCAGCAGGGCCAGAACGGTCTCGTTGCCAGCCTCCGCGGCAGCAAAAATGGCGAGGCCGTCTTTCCAGGCCGGGTCCTTTTTCTGCGCGGCCCGTACCAGAGCCGTGGTGGCGGCGTAGCGCTCCCAGCAGCCGGTGGCACCGCAGGTGCAGGGGACACCGTCCAGTGCATGGGTGCGGTAGTGGCCCAGCTCACCGCCCAGTCCGCGGGCACCCTCCAAAAGGCGGCCGCCGGTCAGGATGCCGCCGCCCACGCCGGTGCCCAGGGTCACGCCGATGACATCGGTATAACCCTTTGCGCCGCCGACCCAGACCTCGCCCAGCGTCATGCAGTTGGCATCATTGGCAACGGTGACGGGCAGGCCGAAGAGCCGTTCCAGTTCGGCCTGGATGGGGCTGTTGATGTAGTTGGGAAAATTGCCGCAGGTACCGGCCACGATGCCTTTGCGGCTGTCGATCTGGCCGGTGGCCGAAACGCCCACGCCTTCCAGCGTGTTCACATCGATGTTCTGGGTCTCCACAAAGGCTCTGGCGGCTTTGAGCACGGTGGCTAGTACCGGGGTCTGGTAGCCGTCAAAATTGACGCTTTCCTCGGCCTTGGGGCCTACCGCGCCGGTCTCATCCACGATGCCCAGCTTGACGGCAGTGCCGCCGATATCGATCGCAAGATACTGTTTCATCTCAGTGTCTCCGTTTTACTTGTTCATGGCGTTGATGGCACCGGTGAAGCGGGCCGTGATCTCGGCAGGGCGGGTGATGGCACCGCCCACCACCAGTGCAAAGGCACCAGCTTCCAGTGCCTTGACGGCCTGCTCCGGGTAGTGGATGTGGCCCTCGGCAATGACTTTGGCGGGGCATTCGGTGGCCAGCTTGTGGACGAAATCAAAATCGATATCGTCAATGCCCTGGGTCTCAGGGGTGTAGCCGCGCATGGTGGTGCCCACAAAGTCGGCACCGGCCTCGGCACAGGCCATGGCGTTCTCAAAGTTGTCGCAGTCGGCCATCACCAGCTGATCCAGGTACTTTGCCTTGATGGCGCGGATGAACTCAGCGGAGGTGGAGCCGTCCGGGCGGAGAGCTCCCGTGCCCTGCACCGCCAGAATATCCACGCCGCAGGCCACCAGCTCGTCCACTTCCTTCATGGTCACAGTGATGTACATGGGGGTGCCGGGGTAGTCCTTTTTGATGATGCCGATCACGGGCAGGTCCACGACCTCCTTGATCTGGGTGATGTCCCGCACGGTGTTGGCACGGATGCCCACCGCGCCGCTCATGGCGGCAGCCTTGGCCATCAGGGGCATCACGCCGCCCTCCTTGGTGTACAGGGGCTCGTGCTCCAATGCCTGGCAGGAGACGATCAGCCCACCCTTGATCTGAGAAAACAGTTTTTCCTTATCCATGATACTTATCCTCCATCTTGATCTTGACAACAGCTTTGCGGACACGATCGCAGCCGGGCATTTCCACGCCGGGGCGGTGCAGCTCACCGGGGAAGAAGAGGACGAACCTCCCCTCGCCCAGAGCGCCGAAAACGGCATCCTCGCTGTCCTTTTTGCCGATATCCGGCTGGTAGGGCTCCACCTCGGTGCCGGGGGCGGTCTCGTAGCCCCAGCCCTCGCCGCCGGTCAGGTCGATCTGCAGATCGGCGTAGAGCCGGTGATATTCGGCGTGGGAACCGGTGTGGGGCTTGAGATCGGCATCCATCACATTGATAAAAACCTCGTTGCCGTCCACTTCGGTACGGCCCAGCGGCAGGGTATCCAGCGGGTGTGCGGCCAGAAACTCAATGGCCGTGTCGAGGTTTTTGTGGAACCCCTTGTACAGATGCAGTTGATCCAGGGTATCGCAGATCATACGCTTTCCCTCCAAAAAAGAAGCGCCCGCCTCCCCTCTGAAAAGAGACGGAGAGGGGGCGCTTGTTCAGCTTACAGTTTTGCGATGGCGGCTTCGATCATGGCCTGTGCTTCGGCCACGATGGCCTCATCCTCAGGGATCAGGCTGGGCATGGGCTCACGCACGCCGCCCAGCTCCAGGCCGTACATCCGGCGCAGGATCTCTTTCTGCACGGCGTACAGGTTGCCGTGGGCCTCACACATCTTGTAGATGATGCGGTCGGCCTCATACTGGAGGGCCTGTGCTTCCTTGACCTCGCCCTTGTTGATATGCTCGTTCATGGCCAGATACAGCTCGGGCATCACGGCGTAGGTGCCGCCAATGCCGCCGTCTGCGCCGATGACGCGACCGGAGACGAACTGCTCATCGGGGCCGTTAAAGACTACAAAGTTGCCTTCGCCGCGGGCAGCGATACCGGCATCCTTGAACATCTGGATGTCCTGGGTGGGCATGGAGCTGTTCTTGACAGCCACTACGTTGGGGTTCTTGAGCATCTCCTTCAGCAGGCTCATGGTCAGGCCGGTGCCAGCCAGCTGGGGAATGTTGTAGATGACGAATTCGGTATTGGGAGCAGCAGCGGACATGTCATTCCAGTATTTTGCAATGGCATACTCGGGCAGGTGGAAGTAGATGGGGGGGATGGAGGCGATGGCATCCACACCCACGCTCTCGGCATGGCGGGCCAGCTCCACACTGTCGGCGGTGTTGTTGCAGCCAACGTGTGCAATGACGGTGAGCTTGCCTTTGGCTTCGCTCATCACTGCCTCCAGCACGGCCTTGCGCTCGTCCACATGCTGATAGATGCACTCACCGGAGGAACCGCCGACATACACGCCCTTAACGCCCTTGGCGATCAGGTGGCGGGTGAGGGCCTTGACACCCTCAGTGGAAATATTGCCCTCTGCGTCGTAGCAGGCGTAGAAAGCGGGGATAACGCCCTGGTACTTAGTGATATCTTTCATGGTTTGTCTCCTTAAGCTCCTATATGCTTATTTGTTCTGTTCACTGCATCAGCGCCCTCTTGCGGTGCCCAGCGTCTGCTTCGGCCCTTGGGCGGGCCTCGCATCCTGCTGACCGCTGCGCCAAAAATCCCTCCCTGTTTCCGCCGCAGGCGGCGGTCGGGATTTTAGCCTTTGACAGCACCCATTGCGATGCCCTTG
>OHHG01000233.1_pt1 | contig 21790 bp, 17 predicted proteins | sample 1567991 | NCBI WGS metagenome assembly OHHG01 (sample SAMEA3879588, study PRJEB24766) | human gut metagenome | biome: human-associated habitat; feature: feces | place: USA | collected 1985/1987
GGTGTCAAAATCCCGAATGTACTCATAGGGGTATTTATAATTATAGATCCGCTCGATCATACCGCTGTTTTGGCCTCGCAGCTTGGTTACCGCACCGGCGCCAACTGCCAAAACCGTGTGAGTCTCGTCCATCATATACACATTATAGAGACAATCATAACCCGGTTTGCACCAGCCTACATTCTCCAAATTGCCCAGAGATTTGCTCTGCCGGTACATATAGTAGGGATAGTATCCGGCGCCGTGGAGGGTCTGCCCGGCATAGTCCACCATATTGGACACAGTGAGCCGATCTTTCAAATCAAAGGTCTGTTCTCTTGTAACCATATAGGCAGAGGTTTTCAGAGCCAAGGTATGCACGGTGATGGACTCTGCCTGCAAGTCCAGCGCCGTTTGAATACTGCGCTGAAAAGACGGCAGATCGTCCTCCGGCAGCCCGGCGATAAAGTCCATATTGATATGGTCAAAGCCGCAATCCCGCGCCAATGCAAAGGCGTCCAGCGTTTGCTGCGCCGTATGGCGGCGACCAATGGCCTCCAACACCTTGTCGTTAAAGCTCTGGGGGTTAATGCTGATCCGCTGCACGCCGGCGGCTCGAATGACCTCCAGCCGCTCCCGCGTGACCGTGTCCGGTCGACCGGCCTCCACTGTGTATTCCATCAGGTGCGAAAGGTCAAAATTCTGCTCAATGGTGCTGAAAATGCGCCCTAAATCCTGCGCCGATAATGTGGTGGGCGTGCCGCCGCCGAAATACACGGTGGCCAGCTCCAACCCCAATTCTTTGGCGTACTTGGAGGTCTCCTCCAGCTCCCGCAGCAACAGATCCACATAAGGGGTCATCAGCTTGTGGGTCTTTTCAATCGAATGAGACACAAAAGAGCAGTAAGCGCACCGGGTGGGGCAAAACGGAATAGACACATAGAGAGAGAACGACTTTGGCCCGGAGCGAGCAATGGAGCGGTTCTCATGGAGCATCACCTCATGGGCCAACTCCGCCTTGCTTTTTTGGGTCAAAAAGGCAGTCTGGAAGTGTGCAACCGCCGCATCGTCCCCCATTTGGGCGCACAGCCGGTGCATCAATTTAGCCGGGCGCACGCCGTACAGCACGCCCCAAGGGGGCGCAAATCCTAATATACCGCTAAGCAGCCGATAAAGGGTAACGGACAGCACCAGGTGCTCCTCGTCTGCCGGTTCCGGCTTAGCTGTTGTCTCCCGGTACACATCGTATACCTTGGCAGACACAAAAAAGGACCCGTCCGTCTCCCGACGGGTGGTAACCACCACCGGGTCCTCCTCCCCCTCCAAACGGATCTTCTCATGGGGGAAGAAGGTGATGCACAGGTTTTTCATATCAAATTCATAAGGGTGGTTAATGACGCGTAAAATCATAATTTCTTCATATACGGGTTATGTTGCCGTTCAAAATTTAGGGTGGAAAAGCGATCGTGGCCGGGATAGACGGTGTAGTCACCAGGCAGGGCTGCCAGTTTTTGCAGGCTATCCATAATTTCTCTACTGCTGCCGCCGGGAAAATCCGTGCGCCCACAAGAGCAGAAAAACAGCGTGTCGCCGCTAAAGATACAGTCCCCGGCAATATAGCACACACCGCCGGGGGTGTGACCGGGCGTGGCCAGCACGGTAAAGACCGTGTTGCCCAAGGTGACGGTATCGCCGTCCTGCACCAAAATATCCGCCTGCGCCGGCGCCTGAGAGAGGAACGAAAACGCCGCCAGCGACTTGCGAGAGGAAGTGAGCATCGAGGCATCCTCGGCGCTGATGACGACCTTGGCGCCGGTGGCAGCCTTTACCGCCGCTACGCCGCCGATGTGGTCAAAATGGCCGTGGGTCAACAGAATATAATCCAGCTTGGCGTCGCCGATAAAATCTTTCATCTTGTCGCTGTATTCCGTGCAATCCACCAGGGCACTGCGGCCGCTGGCTTCATCCGTAACCAGGTAGCAGTTATTCTGCAACTGGCCAAAGGTAGCTGATTTGATCTGCATTATTTTAAGTCCTTTGTGTCAAGTATAATGGTCACCGGGCCGTCGTTTAGGAGCGTCACCGCCATATCGGCGCCAAACACACCGGTTTCAATATGGGACACGCCCTGCTCCCCCAGTACCCGGGTAAAGTATTCATACAGTTCGTTGGCCTGTGCCGGCGGGGCAGAACGGGTAAAGCTGGGACGCCGCCCGTGGGTGCAGTCCGCACACAGGGTAAACTGGCTCACCACCAGCACCCCGCCGCCAATGTCTAAGAGCGACAGATTCATCTTGCCGTTTTCATCTTCAAAGATCCGCAAGTTGGCAATTTTTTTTACCAGCTTGTCTGCCTCTACTCGAGTATCCCCTTCGGCCACGCCCAGGAGAATCAACAGCCCTTGTTCGGTGGCGCCCACGGTCTTGCCGTCTATTTCCACTTTGGCGTGCTGCACACGCTGTAAAACGGTAATCATCGTCCTGCACCTCGCTCAATATGATACACACTGGGTATCTTCTTCAAAATCTTGACCACATTTTCCAGGTGCTCCCGGCTGTTTACTGACAATGTCAGGGTGGTCAGGCAGTTGCCTTCGTTAATGGGTCTGGCATTAATAGACTGGATCTTCACATGGGCCTTGGACATGGCATTGGCAATATCCAGTACCAAGCCGTCCCGGTCAATGGCGTAGACTTCCAAGGTGGACATGGTCTCCACCTGCACAGAGTCGTCCCACCGAGCCTTGACCCAGCGCTCCGGTTCCGGGCACTCTGCCAAATCTCGCGGCACATTCACACAATCCCGCCGATGAATGGTCAGCCCGTGCCCTCGGGTGATAAAGCCGATGATCTCCTCACCGGGCACCGGCGCACAGCAACGGGCCATATTGATCAGGCAGTTGTCGATCCCCTCAACAATCACACCGCCGCTGCTGCCGCCGGATTTGCGGGGGCGCTCCGGCGCTTTTGCCGGTTGAGTAGACTCCTCCGCCTGGCGCCAGTTGCGATTATATTCGTCCTTGATACCGGGCATCATACGGCTGATAACCAGCCCGCCATAGCCCACGGTGGCGTAGAAATCCTCCACGGAAGCGCAGTGCTGGCGCTCGGCAATCCGCTGCAAAAAGGCGTCGTACTGCTCGCCGTCCAGACGGATAAAGTTCCGCCGCAGCTCTCGATCCACCTCAGCCTTGCCCTGGACGATGTTCTCGTCCCGCCGCTCTTTCTTGAACCAAGAGCGAATTTTGGACCGGGCTTCGCCGGTGGTCACCACTTTCAGCCAGTCTCTGGACGGGCCTTTGCCCGGCTGATTGCTGGTAAGCACCTCGCAGATCTCGCCGGTTTTCAGTTTATAGGTGATAGGTACGATCTTGCCGTTGACCTTGGCGCCGGTCATGCGGTTGCCTACTGCCGAGTGAATGGCGTAGGCAAAGTCGATCACTGTGGCGCCGCTGGGCAAAGTCTTAATGTCCCCATTGGGGGTAAACACAAAGATCTCATCCGAGGACAGGTCGCCCTTAATGTTGCGCACCAGATCCTCAGCGTTGGTGGACGCCTCACCGGTCTCCAGCATTTTATGGATCCACTCCAACCGATTGTCGATGGAGTCCTTGCCGCCTTTGCCCAGCTTATACTTCCAGTGGGCAGCGATACCGTACTCTGCCGTGCGGTGCATATCCCAGGTGCGAATCTGAATTTCAAAGGGAATGCCGCCGGGACCAAGCACTGTGGTGTGCAGGGACTGGTACATATTGGGCTTGGGGGTAGAGATATAGTCCTTAAACCGACCGGGCAGGGGCGTAAACATATCGTGCACAATACCCAAGGCATTGTAGCAGTCGATCATAGAGTCCACGATAATGCGCACGGCGTAAATGTCAAAGATTTGTTCAAAATCCTTGCCCTTGATATACACCTTGCGGAAGATTCCGTGGACGGACTTTACCCTGGAGGTGATCTGGACATTCTTCATGATCGGCTCTAACTTGGCGCGGATTTGCGCCTTAATATCCGCTAAGAAGCGCTCGCCCTCCACCTGCTTTAAGCGCAGGTTCTGCTCAATTTCCTTATAAGCAATAGGATCCAGGTAAAAAATCGCCAGATCCTCTAATTCCTCTTTAATGGCACGAATACCTAACCGATGGGCAATGGGGGCATAAATCTCCAGCGTTTCCAGGCTCTTCTCCCGCTGCTTATACGGGGGCCAAAACTTGGCGGTGCGCATATTGTGCAGCCGGTCCGCCAGCTTAATGATAATTACCCGCACATCCCGGTTCATGGCCATAAACATTTTGCGAATGTTCTCCGCCTGCACTTCCTCCCGGGTAGACAGGGGGATCTGACCCAGCTTGGTTACGCCGTCCACCAACAGCGCCACCTCCGGGCCAAACTCGCGGGAGATATAGTCAATGTCATAGGGCGTGTCTTCTACCACATCGTGGAGCAGCGCGCCGATAATACACTCATTGTCCATGCCCAGGTCAAACAGGATTTTCGCCACCGCCACCGGGTGCATAATATACGGCTCCCCGGAACGGCGAAACTGTCCTTCGTGGGCAGAGCGGGCCAAGGAATAGGCCTTTTCGATCCGGGCGCTGTCATACTGGGGTTTCTTTTGTATTTCCGCAAAGAACGGCGCAAACCCATCGTCATAGGGCTTATGATCCGCCGTCTGTTCCGGGGGCAGCTCTGCCGCTGCCGGCACCGGAGGTATTGTTTTTTTATTCTCCAAGGCTTGCACCCTCTCTCAGTTTTCGCAAAATGGGCATGGCTTCCAAATCAACCTTGCCCGCAGGCTGTGCCAGGCGAATTTGGCTTTTACCACGGCGAATCAGTCCCGCCTGGTGCAGGGCTTTTAGCGCCACTAACACCTGTCCGTAGGTTGCCCCTTTTTGCAGGGCAAAATACAGCTCCTCGGTGCCAAAATCCCAACCGCCCCGGCTCTTTAAGAACCGATATACCGCGGCGCAAACCTGCCGATCCGGATATACCGGGTATTGGTGGGTACCGTTTTGCAAAAAGGCTCTGTAATCGTAAAGCTCGTTAAAATACCGGTCATCGTCCGTGCCGCTGCGGCGCACATCTGCCGCCCGCACAGAAAGATAGACCTTGCCCTTATAGGGATTTTTAGAAATCTGTACCGCGCAGTCGATAAAATCACCGGGCACATAGGGGAAGTCTTCTGGCTTCACCCCAAACTGCACAATTCGCAGACGGCGACCCTTTTTCTCCGCCTCCAGACGCAAGTGCTTGCCCTCTGCCCCCAGGGGGCTGACAGACACCAGCTGCAAGTGAAACAGACCAAACAGCGCCGCCGGATTGTCTGTGCCACAAGGCTCCAGCAGCTGCAAATTCTCTGCCAAATCTAAGGTCAAGTACGCCGGGGACAGCTTGCAGTCCAGATGCAACTGCAAAGCCGGCATACGAGGATATTCCTTCTCAGCATAAGCGTTGATGGCTCGGGCAAAGACAGGAATATCTGCCACTGCCAAGCCCATACCCGCAGCCATGGGGTGACCGCCAAAGCGGGTGAGCACATGGCTGCACGCCGCCACCGCCCGATACAGGTCAAAGCCCTCAATGCTCCGGGCAGAGCCGCAGGCGGTGCCGTCCGCCTTCATATCCAGCACCACAGTGGGTTTGCCGTAGCGCTCTACCAAGTGGGAAGCCACAATGCCGATGACCCCCGGGTGGTAATCCTCCCCGGCCACCACCAGTACACGCTGGCGCAAGGGTGCCGGATCCGCAGCCAACTTGGCAGTAATATCATCTATGATTTTGCGTTCCAACTCTTGCCGCAGGGCGTTATCGTCGCACAGCTGACGGGCGCGCGCCGCAGCCGTTTCTTCATCCTCCGCCAGCAGCAACTCCAGCGCCCGCAGGGCACTATCCATTCGCCCGGCTGCGTTAATGCGTGGGCATAGCTTAAAGGCCACATCGGTGCCGCTCAGTTCTTCTCCGGCTCCGGCTGCCTGTAACAAGGCATATACGCCGGGACGCGGTTCCTCTTGCAGGGTTCGCAAACCGGCCTGCACCAGCGCCCGATTCTCCCCTACCAAGGGAACCAAATCACCCACAGTGCCGATGGCAACCAAGTCGCCGAACTGTTCCAACAATTCCGCCGGCTCACCGTCATACAAACAGCAAGCCAGTTTAAAGGCCACGCCCACCCCGCAAAAGTCCGTAAAGGGCAGCTGATTGTCCGTTCTGTGTGGGTTCACCACGGCCTCTGCGCGAGGCAGCTGTTCTCCTACCTGGTGGTGGTCGGTCACCACCAGCTGCATACCCAGCCGGTAGATATACTCTGCCTCGTCCACAGACGAAATACCGTTATCCACCGTGACAATCAGGCCGGTGCCTTTGGCGGCCAGGGTATCAATGGCGCCTTTGTTTAGGCCGTAGCCCTCTGTCTCCCGATCCGGGATATAGTAGATCACATTGCCGCCCATGGCCTCTAAAAAAGAGTATAGCAAAGCTGTGGCGGTCACACCGTCACAGTCATAATCTCCGTACACGCATATTCTTTCGCCGCTATCCAGCGCCTGTTGCAGTCTGGCAGCAGCCGCCTCCATATCCGCAAAGCCTTCCGGAGCGCATAGCGCCTGACCGGGGTGGAGAAATTCCTGCACCGCCAGGTCGTCCGTCAGTCCGCGAGACACCAGCAAAAATGCCAAAAACGGGTCGATGTTGAATTGTTCGCTAATGGCAGAGGCAGCCTCTTTGTCTGCCTGCCGGATCACCCATTTTTTATGCAGCATTATGTATTCTTATCCACCTGGTGGAATTTTTTCAGATTGCCGGCCTTTTCGGCGCGCTTATCCAGCTCCGCCTGAATGTCCGCCGGGGTAATGCCCTGATTGGCCATCATTACAAGGGTGTGGTAGATCAGATCCGTGATCTCATACACCGTCTCGTGCTTGTCGTTATTCTTGGCGGCAATGACCATCTCGGTGCATTCCTCGCCTACTTTCTTCAAAATTTTGTCGATGCCCTGGTCAAACAGGTAGCAGGTATAAGACCCCTCCTGCCGATCCGCCCGACGATCCAGAATCACCTGATATTCACGCTCAATCGCAGTCATTGAAATTGCCCTCCATCTTGGTATAAAAACAGCTGTGGTGCCCGGTGTGGCACGCGGCGCCGGTCTGTTCCACCTGCACCAATAGGGTGTCGTTATCGCAGTCGCTGTACATGGCCACCACCTTTTGCAGGTGGCCGCTGGTGGCGCCTTTATTCCAAAGCTCCTGCCGGGAGCGGGACCAAAACCAAGTATAGCCGCTCTCCAGGGTGCGCTTTAAGGATTCCTTATTCATATAAGCCAGCATCAGCACCTGGCCGGTAGAGGCCTCCTGCACCACCGCAGGGATCAACTCGCCCTTGGCAAAATACTGCTCCAAATCTTCTGTCATTTGCAAATACCTACCGCTTCCCGCAAATCCAGCGTCTTTTTATAAATGCATTTGCCGCAAATGGTGCCATACATTTTTTTATCTTTCATCACCAAAATATCCGTAATGGTGGTAACGCCGCCGCTGGCGATCACATTGCAACTGACCGCCTTGTTCAGCCGATCCAGCCCTTGCACATCCGGGCCGCTGAGAGTACCGTCCCGACCAATATCCGTATAGATAATGGTGGCAACGCCCATCTTCTCCATGGCCTTTGCCAGGTCGATAAAGTCCATTTTGGAGTCCTCGGTCCAGCCCTCGGTGGCCACCATACCTTGCTTGGCGTCGATCCCTACGGCGATCTTGTCCCCATAGGCGTCTACCGCCTGCTTCACCAGCTCCGGATTTTTAAGGGCAACGGAGCCGAGAATGACCCGATCCACGCCCCGATCCAGATAGAACGCAATATCCTCCATGGTGCGAATACCGCCGCCAACTTCCACTTTCAGCGGGGTGTGCTCCACCACCTGCAAAATCGGGTCTGTGTTTACCGGCTTCTTTTGCAGGGAGCCGTCCAGATCCACCATATGCACCCAGGTGCAGCCCACCCGGGCAAACTGCTTGGCAGTCGTCAGTACATCCTCTGCCACCTGCTCTGCGGTGGCAAAATCGCCCCGCAGCAGCCGCACCGGCTTACCGTCCATAATATCAATGGCGGGAAAAATAATCATAAGTCGTTACCCTCTCTAATTTTTGTTTATAATACGCCCTTGGTAGACAACACCGCACCGCCGGTGGGCTGTACCGCGCCGTGCAGGGCGTGACCAACAGCCTTAAAGACAGCCTCAATTTGGTGATGGGCGTTGGTGCCGTAAGGCACATCAATATGCAGAGTGATCCCGGCGTTCACCGCAAAAGCGCGCCAAAATTCCTCTGTTACGCAGGTTTCATAATCGCCGCACCGCTCCTGCTGGAATGTGGCGCGGAACACCAAAAACGGCCGATTGGACAAATCCAGATCGCACCGTGCCAGGCTTTCGTCCATCGGCACCGCAAAACTGCCGTACCGGGCAATGCCGCCAAAGTCGCCCAACGCCCGGCGCAGTGCCTGCCCCAGCACAATACCGGTATCTTCTACCGTGTGATGGGTGTCTACCTCCAGATCTCCCTGCACCGTCAGTTGCAGCCCAAAGCCGCCGTGCACCGCAAAGGCGGTAAGCATGTGATCAAAGAAGCCGTTGCCGGTGGACACGGCCACTTTCCCGCCATCCAGACACAGGGTGGCCGCAATTTGGGTCTCTTTCGTATTTCGTTCTACCGTTGCCGTTCGCATAAACCGCACCTCTTATTCAAACCGTACTTTTATAGAGTTGGCGTGGGCGGTCAGGCCCTCCGTCTCTGCCAAAAGCATAATATCGTCCTTGGCCTTTTTCAGCTCTTCCGGGGTGTAATAAATAAAGGATGACTTCTTCACAAAGCTATCTACCGACAGGGGCGAAAAGAACCGAGCCGTACCGCTGGTGGGCAGCACATGATTGGGGCCTGCGTAATAATCGCCCAAGGGCTCCGGGGACCAATTGCCCAGAAATACAGAACCGGCGTTATCCACCATACCGATATATTTCAGCGGCTCAGCCACGCACAATTCCAAGTGCTCCGGCGCCAATTCGTTGGCAAAATCCAGGGCCTGGCGCAAATTGTCGCACACAATGATTTCACCGTAGTCGTCAAAGGATTTTTGAATGATCTCCTGCCGCACCAAGGTCTTGATCTGCCGGTCAATCTCCCGCAGCGTGTTCTTAGCCAAAGACTCGGAAGTGGTTAGCAAAATGGCAGAAGCCCGCATATCGTGCTCCGCCTGGCTCATCAGGTCTGCCGCCAAGAAAGAGGCATCCGCCGTAGAGTCCGCCACAATGAGAATTTCGCTGGGGCCTGCCACCATATCAATATCTACCACGCCGTACAGCAGCTTTTTGGCCGTGGCCACAAAGATATTGCCGGGACCGACGATTTTATCTACCTTGGGGATCCGCTGGGTACCGTAGGCCAAAGCAGCCACCGCCTGGGCACCGCCCACTAAGTACACCTTATCCACACCGGCCACCGCAGCCGCCGCCATAATATTGGGATTGGGATTGCCGTCCTTGCCGGGCGGGGTCACCATAATGATTTCCTGTACGCCGGCGATCTTGGCGGGAACGGCGTTCATCAGCACAGAGGAGGGATACGCCGCCGTGCCACCAGGCACATAAATGCCTACACGCTTCAGCCCGCGAATACGCTGGCCCATAATGACGCCGCTTTCCTTGGTGGTCATCCAGCTTTGCTGGGCCTGGCGCTGATGGAAGTCATAGATATTTTGCTGCGCTTTCACCACAGCGTCCTTAAAGGCCGGGTCTACCTGATCTAAAAAGGCATGGATCTCGTCCTTGTCAAATTCGATTTTCTTAGGCACGCTGCCGTCAAACCGCACGGTGTACTCCCGCACAGCCTCGTCGCCGCCCTCTTTTACACCATTGATAATGGTGGTCACCGCCTCGGTGATCTTGGGATCCGTCTCCCCTGCCCGCTGTTTCAGCTGCGCCAAAAGCTGGTATTCGACCACGCCGTTTGCTTTTGTGATTTTCATTGTTCTACCCTCTTTCAACCCACTTGCGCTGCCAGTTCAATATCATGCAGGAACGCCTCAATCTCGTCCTTGCGCAGCTTCATAGAAGCCATATTCACGATCACCCGCGCAGAAATGGGCATGATCTTCTCTACCACTTCCAGACCGTTCTCCTTTAAGGTAGAGCCGGTCTCCACAATATCCACAATGCCGTCTGCCAAGCCCAGGAGCGGCGCCAGTTCCACGCTGCCCTCGATCTTGATCACATCCACATCCATACCCTTGGACTTAAAGAATTCTTTCGCCACCTTAGGGTATTTGCTGGCCACGGTTTTGCGCTTGTAGCCGCTGAAGAAATCCGTGCCCTTCTTGGTCGCCAGGGCAAAGGCGCAACGGCCGATATTCAGATCCAGCACTTCATAGAATGCACTGCCGTGCTCCACAATGGTGTCTTTGCCTACAATGCCAATGTCGCACACGCCGTGCTCTACATAAGTGATCACATCCGGCGCTTTGGACAGTACCGCCTCGTACGGATCCACCGGCAAGATCAGCCGACGGCCTTTATTCTCCAGAGCCTCCGTGTTCAGCCCCATGGTCTTAAACATCTGCACAGACGCCTTTTCCAGCCGTCCCTTAGTCAGTGCAATGCGCAGCGGGCGATCCAAATTGATCTCCTCGTGGAGCACATCGGTCACCGCCGACACATCCACCGCAAAGCCGATGGCCGGTTTGTCCGTGCCAAATTCGCCCAGCAGATTGTCATACCGACCGCCGGACAGCACTGTCAGACCGCTGCCCTGCACATACCCGCGAAAAATCACGCCGGTGTAGTAGTTAGAACGATTAACAATGCCCAAATCCAGCAGCACCTGCTCCTGCAAACCTGCGGCACACAGCGTGTCGTACAGTGTTTTAATATACTGCAAGGAGGCGTCTGCGCCGCCCTCGGTGTACAGTTCCCGTGCTTCGTCCAGCACCTCCGGGCCGCCAAACAGCCGAGGCAGCCGCCGCAGCACCCGGGTCTCTCTGCAATCCTCCAAGGTATCCAGCAAATCGCCCAGCGCTGCAAAGTTCTTTTGCTCAATCAAGTGGCAAATTTCTGCCTTCACCGCCGGTTTTACATTCAGATTGCGCAGCACCGCGCCAAAGTACCCGGCGTGGCCCAACTCGATCTTAAAGCCCGGCACCGTACTTTGCATAGCGCGGCAGGCCAGCGTAATGACCTGAATATCCGCCGCCATAGAGCCGTCTCCAATGAGTTCAATGCCGCTCTGCGCCACCTCGTCGGTGCGCCCGGCCAGCTCCTTGGTGCGCACAAATACACTTTGATTGTAATAGAGCCGCACCGGAAAGGCGTCCTCCGACAGTCGAGTCGCCACCAGGCGAGCAATAGGCAGGGTGTTGTCCGGCCGCAGCACAGTGGTTCTGCCCTTGTTATCCGTCAGCTTATACATCTCGTCTGCATCCAGCCCGGCATCGCCGCTGTTGAACACATCAAAAAACTCCAATGTGGGGGTGATCACCTTGCGGTAACCGTTAGCCTCATATAACCCGGTCAGGGCGTTCTCTACCCGGCGGCGATCGTCGCACTCCTCAAACAGCAGATCACGGCTGCCCTCCGGGGTCACTTTTGCATATTGTTTCATGTCGTTTTCCTCGCTTTAGTACGCTAATGTGGTAATATGCTACCACACAAAAGAGCGTTTGTCAAGCCCGGACTTAAAAGAGAGAAATTTGGTTGCTCTCCGGCAGGTCGCCCAGTGCCCCCGCCTCGCGCAGGGAGTCTACCACAGACTTGCCTACCCCGCTGCGTGCCATCAGATCATCACAGGAGATAAACTCGCCCATACCGTCGTCCTTGGCCTGGGCCAACTGCTTCGCTGCGTTCTCACCTACGCCGGCAATCGCGCTAAAAGGCAGACGGATCTTACCGTCCTCAATATTATACACCCGCCAGTCGGACTTATAAATATCCACCGGCAGGAAGTGGTACCCGCGAGCCAACATTTCAATCACAATCTGTAAAATGCCGTATGTATCCTGCTCCTTGGCAGAGGCGTCGTTGCCCTTGCGCTTGATCTCTTCCATTCTGGCCTTAACCGCATCCTTGCCCTGAACCGCCGCCACAGCGTCCAGATCGCCGCCGCGCACGGTAAAGAATGCACTGTAATACTGCAAGGGATAATAGATCTTGTACCATCCCAAGCGCAGGGCCGCAATCACATACGCCGCTGCGTGCGCCTTGGGGAACATATATTTGATTTTATAGCAGCTGTCTATGTACCACTGCTCCACGCCCACTTCTTTCATAGCTTCCTCATACGGCGGCAGCTCCTTGGGCGCCTTGCCCTTACGCGTGTATTCCATGATCTTAAAGCAGTCTTTCTTACTTAGGGGCGAGGGCTTGCCGGTGCGCTGCTCATAGGCTTCCGCCTTATGGAGCAGATAAGTCATAATACCGTCACGGCAGCCAATCACATCAGAAATGGTACACACACCGTTTTTGATCAGCTCCTGGGCGTTGCCTAACCACACATCCGTGCCGTGAGACAGGCCGGAAATTTGCAGCAAATCGGAAAAAGTTTTTGGCTGTGCCTCCATGAGCATTCCCAGCACAAAGGGGGTTCCCATCTCCGGGATAGACAATGTGGAGGTGGGGCAGTCAATATCCTCCGGCGACACGCCGATGGGCTCCGTAGAGGTGATCATCTGGTACAGCTTGGGGTCGCACAGGTCCACATCCATCACAGGAATACCGGTGGCATCCTCCAGAAATTTATAAAGGGTGGGCACATCGTGACCCAGCTCGTCCAGCTTCAGCAGCGTATCGTGAAGCGCGTTCTTAAAGTCAAAGTGTGTGGTATAGGTGCCCTTGCTCTTATCGTTAGACGGGTACTGAATAGGCGTAAAGTCCTCCACCTCGTACTCGTCCGGCACAACCACCATGCCGCCCGGGTGCTGGCCGGTGGTACGCTTAATACCGGTACAGCCATCCTTCAGTCGCTCAATCTCCGCCTTGGGAGTGGAGCCGTCCAAGCCCCGCTCCTCCAGGTACTTGATCACATAGCCAAAGGCGGTTTTTTCCGCCACGGTGGCCATGGTACCGGCCTTGAACACATGGGACTTACCAAACAGCTCCTCTGTGAACCGATGGCTCTGGGACTGGTAGTCGCCGCTGAAGTTCAAGTCAATATCCGGCTCTTTATCGCCGTCAAAGCCCAGGAAAGTCTCAAATGGAATTTCGTGGCCATCCCGGTTCATGGGTATATGGCAATGGGGGCAGTCCTTAGGCGGCAGGTCAAATCCGCTGCCCACAGAGCCGTCCTGTATAAACTCACTGTGCTTGCACTTGGGGCACACATAATGAGGTGCCAAGGGGTTTACCTCGGAAATGCCCGCCATGTGGGCTACAAAGGAGGAACCGACGGACCCTCGGGAGCCCACTAAGTAACCGTGGTCCTCCGAGTTCTTAACCAATCGTTTGGCAATAACATACAGCACGCCAAACCCGTGCTTGATAATGGAGTCCAGCTCACGCTGCAAGCGCGAGGCCACATACTCCGGCACCGGATCGCCGTATTTCTCCTTAGCGGTTTTCCAGCAAATGTCCGTCAGCTCATCGTCTGCGCCGTCAATGTGGGGCTGGAAGGTACCGGGAGGAATGGGCACGATATCGTCGTCGATCATATCGGCGATCTTGTTGGGGTTATCCACCACCACTTCCTTGGCCCGGTCGCCCAGGTAGGCAAAGTCCTCCAGCATCTCGTTGGTGGTCTTAAAGTACAGAGGCGGCTGCATATCCGCGTCCTCAAAGCCTTTACTGGCCATAATAATGGCGCGGAACTTGGCGTCTTTTTTATCAAGAAAATGTACATCGCCGGTAGCTACGGTCAGCTTGCCCAGCTTGTCGCCGATGGCGAGAATTTTGCGGTTAATATTGTTCAGATCCTCTTCTTCCCGGATCTGCTCGTGAATTTCTTTATTGGAACGCAGCATAAAAGCATTGTTGCCGTTCGGCTGAATTTCCAAATAATCATAAAAGTCGGCGATTTTCTCCAACTCTTCGTCGCTTTTGCCGTGGAGAATGGCCTGGTACAGCTCGCCCTGCTCGCAGGCGGAGCCGATAATAATGCCGTCCCGGTGCTCTTTCAACGCCGACTTCAAGATCAGCGGACGGTTCTTAAAGTACTCAATATTGCTCTTGGAGATATGCTTATACAGTACCTTGCGCCCGGCCAGGGTGCGGATCAAAAAAATAATATGATACCGAGGGAAGTCCTTGAGCTTCATATTCATAAAGTCCGGGTACTTCTCGTCGTCTACCAGGTAACCCTCCATACCGCACAGCAGCTTGATACCGGCGCTCTTGGCTGCCTTACAGGCCTCCGGCAGTGCCTGCACCACGCCGTGGTCGGTGATCGCAACCGCCTTGTGGCCCCACTTGGCCGCCCGCTTTACCAAAGAGGTAGGTGAGGAAATGGCGTCCATCTCCGACAGGGATGTATGCATGTGCAGCTCCACACGCTTCTCCGGCGCGGTGTCCATCTCCTCCATCTTGGTCACGGTAGCCAACGAATTGGCCCGCAGCACATACTCACCGGCGTAATTGTCGTACTGGTACATACCGCTGACCATCACAGTCTTGGCACTCTGGATCTTATTGATCACCGGGTCCATCACTTTATTGCTGTCAAACATCTTCACCGTCATGGAAGATGTGTAATCGCTGATATTAAAGGAAAAAATCTTGTTGCCGCCACGCTTGGTCTCCCGGGCCTCGCTGCACAGCACATCCCCCCATACGGTAATGTAACCGTCATCGGTCTTGACCTCATTCATGGGCTTAGGCAATTCCCGAATGGGCTTGCCAAAGAAGCCACGCACCGTGTCGCCGTAGAGCGGCAGACCGCCCTGCATGGGACGGTGCTCTACCTGCTTTTCCGCTTCTTCTTTCTTTTGTTTCTCGGCCTCCTGCTTCTCTGCCACCGCAGAGCGCACCGCCGCTTCTATATCATAGGTCTTGGCTTCTACAAATTCTACAGCCAGTTCCAGATCGAACAGCTTATGAATTTCCTGGGCCAGCAGCTTGTCCGTGCCCTTGGCCAGCAGCACTTCCCTGCCCCCGTATTGCAGGTCGATATGCAGGGTGTTGCCGCTTACCGTAGCTTTGGCATCCTTAAAGAAGCCGTTAACCTCCGCATGGTGCCGCCGAATGTTGGCAATTAGGGAGGGCAAACAGTCCGCAGAGAACGCCGCCGAGGCATAATGAGGGGTCAGCACCGCCTTTTCCAGTCCCATTCGGGCTGCAATTTGGTCTGCGCACCGCTCCAGCTCCGCCGTCTCCACCAGCGCCGGCAGCTGCAAATCAATATGCAGTTCCCGCCGATCGTGGTAAGTAGACATACCCACCACGGCCGCATCTGCCAACGCCAAGCGTCCCGCCTCGTCCATATAGGCGCCAAAATATTCAACAAATCGGTTCATTGCTTGCATTATAATTTATCAATCTCTTTCATCAATTCCGTTAGCAGTTGGTCCTCCGGGACTTTGCGAAGAATTTGGCCTTTTTTAAACAGCAGGCCCTCGCCGTCGCCGCCGGCAATGCCAATGTCCGCTTCTCTGGCCTCGCCGGGGCCGTTGACCACGCACCCCATCACAGCCACTTTAATGGGCTTGTGCACATCCCGCAGTTTCTCCTCCACCTGCTTTGCAAGGCCCACCAGGTCAATGCGGGTGCGCCCGCAGGTGGGGCAGGCAATTAAGTAGGGGCTGTCGTTTTTCAGCCCAATGGCTTTCAGTATATCCATGGCGGCAAAGACTTCCTTCACCGGGTCGTCGGTGAGGCTCACCCGAATGGTGTCGCCGATACCGTGGCACAGCAGAGAGCCGATCCCCGCCGCAGACTTGATAATACCCATACGCTCGGTGCCCGCTTCCGTCACACCCAGGTGCAAGGGATAGTCGCACCGCTGGGCGGCCATCTCGTAAGCGGCGATCATGGTGGGCACATTGCTGGACTTAATGGAGATCACAATATCGTTAAAGTCGAACTTCTCCAGCAGTGCTGCGTGGTACATAGCGCTCTCCACCATGGCCTCAGGGGTAGGCGCGCCGTATTTGGCTAAAATATGTTTTTCCAGCGAGCCGCTGTTGACTCCAATGCGAATGGGGATCTGCTTCTCTCTGCAAATATCCGCCACCGCTTTTACCCGATCGTCGCTGCCGATATTGCCCGGGTTGATGCGAATTTTGTCGATCCCCCGCTGGGCAGCGCCCAGCGCCAGACGATAGTTAAAATGAATATCCGCCACCAAGGGCACATCCACGGCGTTCTTGATAGGTTCAATTAGATCCAGCGCCGCCTCGTCCGGAATGGCAAAGCGGATCACCTGGCACCCGGCAGCTGCCAGCGCCTTGGCCTGCGCCACAGAGCCGTCAATATCAGTAGACGGCACATTCAGCATGGACTGAACCAGCACCGGGCTGTCGCCGCCCAAGGTGGTATTGCCTAATTTGATTTTTCTGCTTTTTCTTCTTTCCATTTTGCTCACCTACGAAAACAACTTGGTAATATCACTAAAGGTCACCACGCACATAAAGAGCAGCAGCAGCGCCAGCCCCGCCGCGTTAATGACCCACTCTGCCTTATCCGGCAGCTTGCGTTTGCAAATCCCCTCGCCCACCAGCAGGAACAGCCGCCAGCCGTCCAGAGCAGGAATGGGAAACAGGTTAAACAGCCCCACATTGATGGTGAGTATCGCCATCAGCCGCAGGGCGGAGTAGGCAGAGGTTTTCACCGCCTGGCTCACATAGGACACAGCACCCACCGGACCGCTGATGTCTGCCAGGCCAAAGCGACCGGACAGCATATCCGCCACGGACAGGAACACCATGCGGGCGTAAGACACCGTTTGCATGACGCTCTCCCGCAGCACATTGCCCACATTCTTGGGCACACCGTGGAGCCAAAAGTCCATCTTTACAAACCGATGGCCCTCATATTCTTCCGTATCAAACTTGACCTGCAAGGTCTTTTTGGCACCGTCCCGTTTAACAACGACTGTCAATGTATCGTCTGCACTGCGGGACAGGCCGGTAGTCACATCGGTAGCGGTGTAAACCCGCATACCGTCAATGGACTGAATGGTATCGCCCACTTGCAATCCGGAGGCTGCGCTGGCGGCGTTCGCCTCAAACTTCGCCACCTGGGCAGTACCGATCAAATTGCTGCCGCACACAATCAGCACGGTCAACAAAAAGCCCAGCACCAAATTCATCAGCGCACCGGCCACCACCACAAACAGCCGAGCAGGTACGCTCTTTTTGTTAAAGGCGTTAGGGTCTTCCGAGTCCTCCCCCTCGCCCTCCATTTGGCAATAGCCGCCAAAAAGGATCCAGCGCAGGGTGAACTTGGTGCCGTTCCTTTCCCGTTGTATGATCTTAGGGCCCATACCTACGGAAAACTCATTGACTTTGATCTTCATTAGCCGAGCGGCAATATAATGCCCGCCCTCATGCACCAGAATGATCAGTTCAAAAAATAAAATGGCAATCAGAACAGGATATACTGTATGCCACAGAGAAGATAAGGTCACGAAACCGCCTCAATCACATAATCTCTGGCCGCGCGATCGGCCTGCAAAACATCATCCAGGGTGTAATCCGCCACTTGCGGGCACGCCTCCATGGCCGCCCGGTTCAGCACCGCAATGTCTGTAAACTTGATCTTGCCATTCAGGAACAGCCGTACGCTCTCCTCATTGGCGCCGTTGGCTGCCGCCGGGCGCAAACCGCCTGCCGCAATGGCGTCCTTACAAACATTGATACAGCGGAAAGTATCATAATCCGGCGCATAAAAAGTCAGCTTACCGTAATCCACAAGGGACAGCTCCTGCACCGGGCTGGGTAGACGCCGGGGATAGGTCAGCGCATACTGAATGGGAATACGCATATCCGGCACACCCAGCTGGGCGATGACGGAATTGTCTTGATATGCAATGGCGGAGTGCACCACGCTCTCCCGGTGAACCACAATATCAATGGCGTCAATGGGCATATCAAACAGCCACTTGGCCTCAATAAATTCCAGCCCCTTGTTCATCATGGTAGCACTATCGATGGTAATTTTTGCGCCCATATCCCAGTTAGGATGCTTTAAGGCGTCCGCCGCCGTCACATTTTCCAGCTCCGCTAAAGTCTTGCCAAAGAATGGTCCGCCGGAAGCGGTTAAGATCAGTTTCTTCACCGCGCCTTTTTCCGGGCTGCCTTGCAGGCACTGAAAAATGGCGGAGTGCTCGCTGTCCACCGGCAAAATATCCACACCGTAGGCCTTGGCGGTATTGGTCACCAAGTGCCCGCCGGCTACCAGCGTTTCTTTATTAGCCAGCGCCAGGGTCTTTTTGGCCTGAATGGCCGCCAGCGTGGGCTGCAAGCCCACCATACCCACTACGGCGTTCAGTACCGTATCCGCGCCGGAATAGGTAGCACATTCGATCAGGCCGTCCATACCGGACAGTACCTTAGTGCTCGTATCTGCCACCCGGGTGCGCAGATCGTCTGCCGCAACCGGATCCATCATAGACACCAGATCCGGGCGAAACTCCCGAATTTGTGTCTCCATCAAATCAACGCGACGGTTAGCGGTCAGGCACACCACCCGGTAGCCGTGCATACGGCAAACATCCAGGCTCTGTGTACCGATAGAGCCGGTAGAGCCTAAAAGAGCAATTCCTTTCATCTGGTTACCTCTTACTTAGAAAAAACAGTCAGTGCCAGCGCATAAGTCACCGGCAAAGTGAACATAGAGGAGTCAAACCGATCCATGACCCCGCCGTGGCCGGGAAAGATCTTGCCAAAGTCCTTTACGCCGAAATTGCGCTTAAGGACGGAAGCGGACAGATCGCCCATCATGCCCAGGAACGATACCGGCAGGCACGCAGCCAGCAGCACTGTCACGGCAAATTCGTCCATCTTAAAGTCCGCCAGCCGATTATACAGGATCATGGCCACCGCATTCAAAATCAGAGAAAAGATCAAACCGCCGATGGCGCCCTCCACCGTTTTCTTCGGTGAAATGTTAGGGCTCATCTTATGCTTGCCAAAGGCCATACCTGCCAGCTGGGCGCCGCTGTCTGTTGCCAAAGCGCAGATCAGGCCGTAGAAGATCAGATAAATGCCGAACTGCTCGATTTGGAACATATCCCGCAGCCGGATAAAAACGGAAAAACCAAAGGGCACCAGCGCCCCGGCAAAAACGGACACCGCTACATCTTCAAAGGTGGTATAGGCGTAGCCCTTAAGCATAGCCAACAGTAACACCAGCACCAGCGCAATCAGATACACAACGCCGGGAACCGCACCAATCACCTTGCCCCAAACGGCCTCACTGACCCAGGGAGTCAGCGCCTTGGCAGAGGCAAAGAACGGCACGCAGGCCGCATAGCCGGTAGCCACCACGCGAATAAAGGTGTTCTCCACCTTGGCGCAACGCATAATTTCGTTTGCTGCCACAGCCGCCAGGAAGGCAATCACAAGCACCAGCACCGGGGTATTGATCTGCCACACCACCACAGCCAGCAGCGCCAGCAACACCACGGCGGTAATCACTCTCTGTTTCATCTTTTTCTCCTCTTATCTTCCGCCGAAACGACGGTTTCTATTCTCATAGGCGTGAAGCGCTTCGGCCAGATCCTGCTCCGTAAAGTCCGGCCACAGCACATCGCTGTACCAAAACTCGCTGTACGCCGCCTGCCACAGAAGGAAGTTGGACAGCCGCTGCTCGCCGCTGGGACGAATCACCAAATCGCAATCCGGCACCGTATATACATTGGCGGATATATCATCCATGGTGATCTCCCGCTTACCGCTTTGCAGCGCCCGGTTCACCGCCTGTACGATCTCCTGGCGGCCGCCATAGTTGATCGCCACATACACCGTAGTACCGGTGTTGGCGGCGGTGTCCCGCTCGCCCTGGTCCATCAGCCGCAACAGCTCGTCGCTGATTCCCTCTCTCGAGCCGATAAACTTTAAGCGGATATTACCGGCCTGGCTAATGTCTGCCTGCGCCTCCAGCAAATAATCCTTAAAAAGCCGCATCAGGGCGTCCACTTCCTCCGGCGACCGCTTCCAATTTTCAGTAGAGAAAGCATAAAAAGTCACATAAGGAATGCCGATACGCCCGCAAGCCTTAGAAATAGTGCGGAACACCTCAGCCCCCGCCTTATGTCCGGCAGAACGGGGCAAGCCCCGCTTTTTGGCCCAACGACCGTTGCCGTCCATGATAATGCCCACATGGTTGGGCAGCAGGGCAAAATCCGCGCTTTTTTGCTGCGGTGCAGCACTTTTTTTGTTAAACAGTGCCATAAGCGACCTCCCCGTAAAACGCATAGACGGGCGAATGCCCAGCCGCCGTACACAATCCATTGTTGCGCACAGCCGCCGGCAACCGCCCTCCTTCAAGTAAGAAAACAGGGCGCCCCCATTTTCTTTAGCTATTGGTTAGATAGACAGCACTTCCTGCTCTTTTTTCTTGGCTGCAGTCTCTGCCTGCTTCACATAATCATCGGTGATCTTCTGCAGCTGCTCCTCGCCGTCCCGCAGATCGTCCTCGGTGATCTCGCTGTTTTTCTTCATCTTTTTTAGTTCATCCATAAAATCGCGGCGCACATTGCGGATGGCCACCTTAGCTTCCTCGCCGCGCTTGGAAATGTCTTTAGTCAGCTCCCGACGGTGCTCCTCCGTCAGCTGGGGGAACGCCAAACGAATAACCTTGCCATCATTTTGCGGGTTAATGCCGATGTCAGAGGTGTTGATGGCCTTTTCGATCTCCTTGAGTGTGGAGGCGTCCCAGGGCTGGATCACCAACATTCTGGCCTCCGGCACGCTGATAGCGGCCATTTGGTTAACGGGGGTGGGCACGCCGTAGTAATCCACCATCACCTTATCCAGTACGGCGGGATTGGCACGGCCGGCACGCACGGCGGAAAAGTCACGCTCCAAGGAAGTCATACACTTTTCCATTTTCGCTTTCGCATTGGTGTACAGTTCGGTCAATTCCATCTTTCTTTACCTCTCTTCGTTAGATACAAGCGTGCCGATCTTTTCGCCGGAGACGGCACGCACCACATTCTCCGGATCGTCCAGATTGAACACCAAAATGGACATATCGTTATCCTTGCACAGGCTAAAGGCGGTGGAGTCCATCACCTTCAGATCCCGGTTAATGACTTCCTTAAAGGTCACCTGATCGTACTTTACAGCGTCTGCGAATTTATTGGGATCCTTATCGTACACGCCGTCCACATTGGTGCCCTTGAGCAATGCATCTGCATTGATCTCCACCGCCCGCAGCGCCGCTGCCGTGTCTGTGGAGAAGAACGGAGAGCCGGTGCCACAGCCAAAAATCACAATCCGTCCCTTTTCAAAATGCCGAATGGCACGGTTGCGAATATAAGGCTCTGCAATCTGGCGCATTTCAATGGCCGTCTGCACCCGCACGCTGGCGCCCAGCTGCTCCAAAGCGTCGCACAGAGCCAGCGCATTCATTGCCGTTGCCAACATACCGATGTGGTCCGCACGGGTACGATCCATATGTTCGCTGGAGCGGCCACGCCAAAAGTTGCCGCCGCCGACCACAATGCCGACTTCCACGCCCAGGTCGGCTACTTTCTTTACCGCCGTGCAAATCTTAACCACCGTGTCGTTGTCGATCCCGGTGCCTTTTTCACCTGCCAGCACTTCGCCGCTGAGCTTTAACAAAATCCGTTTATATGCTGTTGCCATACTTTTCCCTACACCACCCTTGTGATTTAATA
>OHHG01000244.1_pt1 | contig 21223 bp, 10 predicted proteins | sample 1567991 | NCBI WGS metagenome assembly OHHG01 (sample SAMEA3879588, study PRJEB24766) | human gut metagenome | biome: human-associated habitat; feature: feces | place: USA | collected 1985/1987
AAAGCCTGCTGGAGTGTTCGAAGGAGAGCGACAACCCGATCGTGGTTGCGTATACACTGAAATAATCGGACGCAGGCCTTGCATCGAGAACCGTTTTTTCTGGATTACAAAATTGCACCTTATTTTCAAAACGGCAGGCGGATAAATTGATTTTTAGTCTATATTTTGATCGGACGGACTTATCGGAATCCGGTAAGCGCCCCATATGCCGGATTTCCGGGGCATAGATTCCCGGAAGAGAAGTTGCCGGAAGCGGGATCCGGTGTTCCGCCCGGAAAAAGCAGGGGCGGAGCCTTTACAGGCTCCGCCCCGCCCAATCTTACCGTCATCCGTCAATACACCTCGAATTCATAGATTCTGGCGGTATTTCCTTCGCTTTGGTCAGGTTTTGAGACCACGAGCCTCACGTATCGGGCTGTTACGGGCTGCGGAAGAACCCTGTCGGTTTCGAGGGCCGTGTTGTCGTAGACCGTGTCCACCGTTTTCCACTCTTCGCCGGGGCTCCGGCGCACCTGCAGGGAGTACTCCTTTGTGATGTAGTCCAGGGCTTCGAGCGCAGCGTGCATGACATACCAACCCCGGATCGTGGTCTCCCGTCCGAGATCCACCCCCAGCAGCTTGGGTTTGGCATCGCTGTAATCGCACCACTTGGTGGATACGTCCTCGTCGGTGGCGCACTCGGCCCTCTCGGAGGCGTTGACCTCCCCCGACCTTTCCACGACGGGTTTGCCGTAGAGCAGGTTTCGCCGCCCGGCCTGCGAGGCGTCGGCGCCTTTCACGGGCAGCTGCACGCGCAGCAGGTCGCAGGCCGCACCGATACCTCCGGCGGGGTCTTCGGCCACCGTCGCCGCGAACACCACGATGCGCGGGTCGTCGGGCAGTACCAGCTGCCGTGCCCCCTCGGGGATGTCGAGGCCGATGCGGAACATGTAGGTGAATTCGTAGGGCCTGTCCTCGTTGCGGATCATATCATGCTTGTGCGTGCCCACGAAGGCCACCTGCGCATCCTTGAGGTAGGGCTCGGTATGCCCCGTATGGCCCCACTGTCCGATGAAGCCGCCATAATAGGGTACCAGTGCCGTGTGCTCCTTTCCGTCGACGGTGAATACGGCCTGCGTGTCGTACATGGTCGAGGCGGCCAGCAGGTAGAGCTTGCCGTAGCGCCCGCGGGGCAGGTCGATGGTGTCGCGGCGGCATTTGACGCCGTTCTCCGCGGCGGGATCCCCCATCTCGAAGCCGACACCCCCGTACACGATGCGGGACGGCAGCAGCTCGGCGGCGTAGGAGCAGCCCTTGCCGTCGAAGTTGGCGTCCGAGCGGAACGGGTTGTAAGAGGCCGTTTTGACGTTGTAAGGCAGCTCCACCGCCGCCTCCGCGGCGGGCGTGAGCGCCCGGGCGGGCTTGGCGAGTTTCACGCGGAAGGTCTTCATGCCGAAGGGCCCAACCTCGAAGCGCAGCTCGCGGCCGCTGAACTCCGCGTCGCCCACGACGTCCTCCACGCCGTTGAGCTCCCGGGCGTCGACGATCTGCGCCGCGAAGCCCACCACGGCCTGCTGCGACCCGAGCCCCGAGGTCTCGTAGAAACGAACCACATATTCGTCCGAATCCTCGGCCTGTTTGAGCGCCCGCAGCGCCACATTGGGGTTCTGCGAGGCGACCAGCGAGAAGCTGCGGCCCAGCACCCCGCCGTGGCGGGGCGCGACGAATGCCCGAAGCGGCTGGTTGAGCACCTCGGCCTTGCGCACGGCACCTCCCGCGCGGTAATCGCCCGCGTGCCCTACGATCGAGTAGGTGAACGTATGGTGTCCGAAGTCCTGCTTGTTCTGGTATGCGTAGCCGCCCTTGGTCGCAGGCGTATGCAGCAGCGTAAGGCGCAGCGTGTTGTCCGCGGGTTTGTCCCAGCCGTACTTGCTGTCGTTGAGCACCGAGACCCCGTAGCTGCCGTCCGCGTCGGTGAGGTCGGCCCACTGCTGCGCATAGACCTCGTAGGCGGTCGCGGTGTTGTTGCCCCGCGCCACGGAGCCCACGCCAAGGTCATAGACCGCCTCGGGGTTCGAGACCGAAAGCGGGAACTCGGCCTTCAGCAGGGCATCGGACGACTGCCAGTCGATGTCGTTCACAAGGTCGATCCTGTCGGCCTGGGCGCCTTCGCGCAGCGTGATCCACTGCCGGAAGCGGGAATCCCCCAGCGTACGTTCCACGCATACCGAGGCGCGCAGGGGCCCCTCTTCGGCCACGGTGACCTTCACCTCGCCCGTGATGGCCTGCGGCGATGCGTCCACGGTCTTCTTGAGGATCTCCCAGGCCGGCCAGCTGTAAGACTCGTTCTGCGGGAAGAACGCAAGGCGGATGGACTTGCCGGCGGCCACCAGCTCGCGGCCATGACGCTTGTCGACGATCGACGAGATGTCGCCGTTGGCGTCCAGCGTAAGTTTATAGACGCTGTTCTCCAGCCCCGAAGTAGTGGCCGTTATCGCCGGGGCCTTCGGCTGCCCGCCCTTGCGGATGTCGTAGACGGCATACCCCGCAGCCGGGACGGTGGCCTCGATCAGCAGCCGCGTCTGCCCCTGCTGCGTGCCGAGCACCTGCGAGGGAACCCGGACGCCCTTGTGGTCGTAGACCGTGAATTTGCTCCCTTCGAGCGGCAGCGTAACCTCCACAACGTCCGAGACCTCGAACCCCGCAGCGTTGTAGAGTACCACGGGGAGGCCTTTGACATCGGTATCCAGACCCCGCGAAACCGCGCCAACCGAGGTCGTGAGCACGTCCGCGAACTGTTTGAGCGAGATCAGCTCGTCGTTCCACGAAAACTCGTAGGCACGGGGGATGCTCGTACCCGTAAGGTCGTCGTGGAACTGGTGCCAGATAAAGCGTTTCCAGGCCTCGGTGAGAACCTCGCGCGGGTAGGGCACGGCCCCGAGCCAGTCGGCGGCAACGGCGCTGCGTTCGGCAGCGTCGGCAAGCTGCTCGTTACGGCGGTTATAGAGCTTCATCGCAGCCTGCGAGGTATAGCAACCCGTGGCATGCACGTCCATCAGCAACTCCCCGTTCCACACCGGAAGCTCCGGGTGGGAGGAATAGGGAAGGTAGTCCTTGTAGAGGCGGTCGCTCGTGGCGCTGATGATCTTCACGGGCCCGTCGCCCTGCAGGCCCAGTTCCAAAGCCCGCACCGACTCGATGGTCGGGGCGCCGCCCGTGTCGCCCGTACCATAGTAATGGTAAACGGCATTCAGAGGATTGCCCTCGGCGATGCCTTGCAGGTACTTGCTATGGCTGAGGTCTTCGTAACGCCACTTGGTCGTATAGTTGTGGGCGTCCATCACGGCCATGATACGCGAACCGTCCACGCCCTGCCACAAGCCGATCTCGAACGGAATCTTGCTCGCACCATGGAACGGACGGTGGCGCCACATGAGTTTCTGCGTCGAGAAACCGATAAGACCGCTGTGGGCGGCGATCGTCGGAAGCGTCCACCCGAAACCGAAGCAGTCCGGCAGGAAGATGTCCGTGCCTTCGACCCCGAATTCGCGGCGGTAGAAGTGCTGTCCGTACAGGATATTGCGCGTGAAGGACTCCGCGGACGGGATATTCGGGTCGGTGGCGTCCCACGTGCTGCCCGTGACATGCCAGCGCCCCTCGCGGATGTAACGCTTGATCAGTTCGTACTGGTGCGGGTAGTACTCCTTCATCCACTGGTACTTGATGCCGCCCTCGAAGTTGAACACGTAATCGGGGTAGGTGCCAAGGAGAAACAGGTTTTGATCCAGCGTCTTCGGGATGTACTCCCGGATCGAACGCTGCACGTCCCAGTTCCACTGGGAATCAAAATGCGCGTTCGAGACTAAATAAGCTTTGGGGCTATCCTGTGAAAAGACATGTGCTGAGATCAGCACAAACAGGAACAATAATAAAATTCGTTTCATGGGCTGGTTGGATTAGACTATTTCTGGGTTAAAGAATTTATATCCGTATCGGGTTTCAAAATTAGCCGGAAACGCCCCGCAAAAAATATTTTTAAATGACATATTAGTATGATCTTTTGACATAATTCGTAAAAAAACACGAATAACCCGGATATTTCGTCCTCCCGGCACAAAAACGGGGTTGCGGGGCATCCGGCAAAAACGGGGACACCATGTCCGGGATACAAAAACAGGAATGCGGGATGCGCCCCGGATATACGGCTACGGATAGACGGGAAAGCAGCCGGACAAGGGCAAGCCCGGGCAATCCGGCGCCGGGAGGGGTCAGCGGCAACTGAACACGACGCTCTGCGAAGCGCCGTGTTCGTCGATCACGGTCAGGCGGTGCTTCCCCGGCGCCGGGCGGACGGAGACCTTGTGTTCGAAAGAGGTCGAACCGACATAGTCGTCGTCGATATGCCAGAACAGCACGGCATTGCGGTCGCGGTGCACGGCCGTAAAGACAAGGCTCTGCTGTTCCCCTTCGAGCGACCTCGGGGCGACCAGCACACGCCCCGGCTGCGGATAGATGATGTCGATGGGGTTGTTTTCGGCTTGGTTACCCGGCAGGCCGGGATGCAGCGGGGGCAGCGGACGGTAATCGGGATGCTGCCGGCGGTAATACCACTCCTGCGCAGGCGGGAGGATAAACATCGGCATGCGGACGATCCTGGCCGGGTCGTAGCAATCCGCCGTCACACGGTATTTCAGGTCGGCGCTCAGGTTGACGATCCGGTGGTAGGGGCACACCTCCCCAAGGGCGGCCGCACGGGGAATCATCACCGTATCGCGGTCAGGACAGATATGCGAAGCCAGGTAGCCGCTCTGTCGGCAGACCACGGCGGGTTCCAGGTCGCCGACGGGCTCCGCGAACCACTCCCCTTTGGGCAGCAGGCCGAAGACCTCGAACAGGACAGGCGCGGCATACCCCACGCCCGTCATCAGCGGGCGTCCCTCGCCCGTGCAGTTCCCGACCCAGACCCCGACGGCATAGTCGGGGGTCATGCCTACGGCCCACGCATCGCGGTTGCCGTAGCTGGTACCCGTCTTCCAGCCGATCTTCTTCGACGACGAGAAATACTGCCATTCGCCCTCCTCCTCGGGACGGGCCACATGGCTGATCGAATTGGCCATCAGCCATATCGCGCCCCGTGAGAGGGGAATATCCCCGGCATCGACCGCCGTGCCGCCGCCGGGGTCGTAATGCGGGGTGCGTATCGTCTGCCGGCCGTTGAGTTTGGCCGCCAATTTCATGTAGGCCGACGTGAGATCCCACAACGAAATCTCTGCGCCGCCCAGAATCAGCGAAAGCCCGTAATGGGCGGCGCTCCGGTCGATCGTCCCGAAGCCCAGGGCACGCACCAGCGCAAGGAAGTTCTCCTTCCCGTACTTGTCGAGCATTCTCACCGAAGGGACGTTGAGCGAACGCTCGACCACCCGGTCGGCAGGCACCGCCCCGTCAAAGGTACGGTTGTAATTGTGGGGTGTGAAGTCCCTGTAATAGGTCGGCACGTCGGGGAAAAGCATCGCAGGCAATGCCGTCCCGTTGTCCAGCATCGCAGCATAGAGCAGGGGCTTGAGCACGCTGCCGCTGCTGCGCGGGGCGGGAATCACATCGACGCTCGTACCCTCGGTGCGGTCGGCGGGGTCGTACACGTTCCCTACGTAGGCGAGCACTTCGCCGCTCCCCACGTCCATGACGACGATGGCCATGTTGTTGATCTTATTGCCCCGGTAACGCTTGTTGTAGCGCCGGGCGAGGTCGTTGACCCGGCTTTGCAGGTCGTAGTCGAGCGTCGAGCGGAGCGACCCTTCGCGCATTTTACCCAGCAGGTACATCGCCTCCATCGGCATCGGTTCGGGGGCGTCGGGCAGATGCTCCTGTTTTGCGAGGGCGCATGTCAGCGAGTCGATACGGCCGTCGTGCCAAATCCGGTCGAGCAGCCCGTCACGCTTCTCCCGCAGCCGTTCGCGGTTGCGGCGGATATGGATCAGCGACGGGGAGTTGGGCAGCACGGCGAGCATGGCGCATTCGGCCCACGAAAGCTGTGCCGCACTGCGGCCGAAATAGTACCACGCGGCACTTTCCAGCCCGACCACGTTGCCTCCGAAAGGCGCATGGGAAGCATAGAGGGCCAGGATTTCATCCTTGCTGCAACGCAGTTCGAGGCGCGTGGCGAGCACCATCTCGACGAACTTTTCCCGGAACGTGCGGGGTTTCCCGCCGCGGCTCAGGCGGATGGTCTGCATGGTGAGCGTGCTCGCCCCGCTCGTGATCCGCCCGGCCGCAAGGTTCTGCCGCACGGCACGCCCCAGCGCCAGCGGATCCACCCCGAAATGGCGGTAAAAACGTTTGTCCTCGTAGGTCGTGATGGCGACCCGGAACTTTTCGGGGACGCTGTCCGTGGGAAAGAAACGCCACTGGCCGTCGGAGGCGACCTTGGCCGACATCAGGCGGCCGTCGCGGCTCCACACGGTCGCCGAAAAAGGCTCGTCGAAGAGCGTCCGGGGCAGGAACAAACAATACCCCGCGGCGAGCATGGCAACGACCAGCATCGCGAAAAAACATATTCTCTTTTTAGCCGGTTTTTTTGCCATATTTTTACGTATCTTTGGCAAAGTTACCTAAAATCCCCCATTATGAAAACAATATGCCATGCTTTGTTTGCGCTGTCCGCCCTGCTCATCGCCTCGTGCAGCAAGCAGACGTCCGACATCATCGAATGGTCGACCAACGGAGTGACGGGCGTCAGGATGCCTCTCCACGTGACGTTCGTCGAAAACGTACAAGTCGAGGAAAGCGCCATGCAGGATGCCATATCGATCACCCCGGCCGTCGGTTTCGACGCCTACCTGTCGGGGATGCGCATGATCCGCATCGTCCCCAAATCCCCGCTGCAATACGACACGCAGTACAAGGTGGCCATCGACGCCGCGAAACTCACCGGCCGGCAGCACAAGGGCATCGCGGAGTTCAGGTTTGCGACCCCCAAACTGCGGTTTACCTACAACGACAACTGGTTGCAGCAGAACGACGAGATGACCGGCTATGTGCTCATCGGCGAGATCGTCTCGTCGGACTATGCCGAGGGCAGCTACATGGAACGGAACCTCAAAATAAGCGGCACGGCGGGTACCGACGTCAAATGGACGCATTCGGAAGACGGGCTCACGCACCAATACACCGTGGGCAACATCGTCCCGCGGGGCGATGAGGGCTATACGCTGACGCTCGATTTCAATTACGACGAAAAGCAAACCCTCCGGGTGGAAGTCCCCCGCAAGGACGAATACGCGGTCATCGACCACAGCGTAAATCCGGAACCGCTCGCCATCGTGGTCACCTTCTCCGAACCCATCCGGCAGAACCAGGATCTGAAAAACCTGATCCGCTTCGACACCAAGTTCCGGACTTTGGTCGACAAAAACAGGCTCTACATCTATCCCGAAGCACGCCCCACGGGAGCGCATAGTGTCACGATCGGCCGCGACGTAGTGAGCAAGAACGGGCAGAAGCTCAAGGAGAGCTATTCGTTCACGGCTACGCTGCCGTCGCGCACCCCCTCGATTCGCTTCACGGGCAAAGGCTCGATCCTTCCCTCGTCGAACGACATGTCGCTGCTGTTCGAGGCGGTGAACTACCAGAAAGCCCGGGTGCGGGTACGAAAGATATTCGCCAACAATCTGCTGCAATTCTTCCAGCAGAACTACTACGACGACCAGTACTATTCATCCATGGATTACGTGTCGCGCGTCGTCCGCGACACGACCATTGACCTGGGGGCCAGGTCTTCGACCAGGCTCGACCAGGGCAATACCTATTCGCTCGACCTGAGCCGCCTGATCACCGACAGCCGCAAGTCGATGTACCTGCTCGAAATCCGGGGTGTCGACCCGCTTACGCCCGTCGACGACGAATACGACTACGACTATTATTTCGGGGATTACAGGACTTACAAGGAGCGGTCGAAAGTGGTCGTGCAGTCCGACATCGGCCTCATCTGCAAGAGCAGCGGCAGCGACCAGTACGTCGTCTACACGACCGACCTGGTCTCCGCCCGCCCCAAAGGGGGCTGCAAAGTCAGGGCCTACGACCGGCAGAACCAGGTGCTGGCCGAAGCGAGCACCGATTCCGAAGGGCGGGCCGTGCTGAGGACGAAGGACGAGCCTTACATCGTCACGGCCGAAGCCGGAGGGGACGTCACCTTCGTGAAGGTAGAACCGGGCACAGCCCTGTCGCTGAGTAATTTCGACGTGGGCGGCACGGCAAATCCCAAGGGGATAAAAGGCTATATCTTCGGCGAACGCGGCGTATGGCGCCCGGGCGACGACATACACCTCACGTTCATCGTCACCTCGGACAATCCGCTGCCCGAAAGCCACCCGGCATCGCTGGAATTCTTCAACCCGAACGGGCAGTTGGTGCAGTCGCTCGTGAACAACAGCTCCTCGGACGGCATCTACACGTTCAGCCTGGGGACGACGCCGGCGTCGCCGACAGGGCTATGGCGGGCCAAGATCACCTTCGGCGGCGCACAGTTCGAAAAATCCGTCCGGGTGGACGCGATCAAGCCCAACCGGATGAAAATCGAGCTGAAACTCGGGGACGGGCAACTGGTCGACGCCGCGCATTTCACGGGCAGCCTGACCGCCCGGTGGCTGCACGGCGCCCCTGCGGCCGAAGCCAAGGCGGTGCTCCAGGCGCAGTTGTCACAGACCGCCACTCGCTTCAAGGGCTACGAGGGCTATTCGTTCGACGACGCCTCGAAATACTTTGGCACCGAGGAGCGGGAAATCGTCACCGGCACCACCGACGCCCAAGGGTCGCTGTCGCTCTCGACCGACGAACTCTCCTCGCTGGAAGGGCTGAGCCCCGGTATGCTGAGCGGCAAATTCACGGTGAAGGTCTTCGAAAAGAGCGGCGACTTCAGCGTCGACCAGCAGGTCGCGACCGTATCGCCCTATGACACCTATTTCGGGATCGGGGTCGCCACCCAGAAAAGCGACTGGGGCGACGAATACCTCGACAGCAGGAAGGAGCATATCATAAAGGTCGTGATGCTCGACGCCAAGGGCAAGCCCGAACCCGGCAGTGAAAACGTGCTCGTATCGGTCTACAAAATGGATTCCTACTGGTGGTGGGACGCCTCAACGCCCAATTCCCAGGCGCACTACGCCAAAAATGCGCTCAACTCGAATTACAAGACCCTCCAGGCAACCCTTTCGAACGGCACGGGGCAGGCCACGATGCGCTGGAGCACGGGCGATTACGGCTATTACATGATCCGCGTCACGAGCCCGAACCGGGCACACTCGGCGACCCGGATCGTATGCGTATCCTCGTCCGATTGGCGGGGCGACGTCACTTCGGTGACGGATGCCGCCACGCGGCTCGCCCTCACCCGCGACAAGGCCAAATACGTCCCGGGGGACAAGGCCAGGGTCACCATCCCCTCGTCGCCGGGCGCACGGGCGCTGGTCGGCATCGAAAGCGGCAGCGTCGTGCGGGAAAGCTTCTGGGTGGAGTGCACCGGCAAGCAAACCGACATCGAAATCCCCGTCAAGGAGGGGATGGCCCCCAACATCTATGTCTCGGTAACACTCGTCCAGCCCCACAACTCGACGCTCAACGACGCACCGATCCGCCTGTTCGGCGTGACGCGGCTCGACGTCGAGGACGCCGCGCGAAAGCTCACCCCCGTGGTCGAGATGCCCGAAACGGTAAAACCCGAATCGGAGGTGACGATAAAAGTCCGGGAGAAAAACGGCCGGAAAATGAGCTACGTGCTGGCGCTCGTCGACGAGGGACTGCTGGGGCTGACACGCTTCAAGACCCCCGATCCCTACGGTTATTTCAACGCGACCGAGGCACTGGGCGTCCGCACGTGGGACATGTTCGACTATGTCATCGGCGCCTATGGCGGCAGGATCGAACAGATGTTCGCCATCGGCGGCGACGCCGAGCAGCCGAACACGGGGGCGCTCAAGGCACAGCGGTTCAAGCCCGTCGTACGGTTCATCGACGCACAGAAACTGGGCGCCGGGAAGACGAACACGCATAAAATCACGCTCCCGCCCTACTTCGGCGAGGTTCGGGTGATGGTCATCGCCTCGAACGGCCGGGCGTTCGGCGCCGCGGAAAAGGATGTCGCGGTGAAAAAACCGCTGCTGGTACAGGCTACCATGCCCCGCGTAGTTTCCACCGACGAAGAGGTCGAGGTTCCGGTCACGGTCTTCGCCCTCGAAGACGGGGTCGGGAAAGTCGACGTGAAAATCGCCGCGAACGAATCGTTCTCGCCCGTCGGGCCGTCCAGCAAGAGCATCACGCTCGGCCGGAGCGGCGAGGAGGTCGTATCGTTCCGCCTGAAGGTCAACACCAGAACCGGCATCGGGAAGGTGCGGGTCACGGCTACGTCGTCGGGCGACAGCTCCGCGTCGGAAATCGAGCTGGACGTCCGGGAACCGAACCCCTATGTGACCCTGTCGAAGGACTATGTCATCGACCCGGGCAAGACAATGGCGGTAAAACCGCTCAAGGAGAACGGCAAGGCGAAGCTGGAACTTTCGTCGATCCCGCCCATAGACCTTTCTCGGCGCCTCGAATACCTGGTGAGATATCCCCACGGCTGCATCGAGCAGATCACCTCGGGCGCCTTCCCGCAACTCTACCTGCCTTCGGTCGTGGAGTGCGACGCGAACATGTTGCAGGACATCGACCGCAACGTCAAGAGCGTGCTTTCGCGCCTGGGCAGCTACCAGCTCTCCGACGGCGCATTCGCCTACTGGAGCGGCAATACGTCGGGGTCGGAATGGGGGACGGTTTACGCGACGCACTTCCTGATCGAGGCTGCGAAACACGGCTACGGCGTGGACAGGGCGATGCTCGACCGGGCGCTCAAATACCTGCGCGGCAACCCCTCGGACTACTACCTGACCCAGGCCTACACCCAGTATGTGCTGGCGCTGAACGGGACTCCGACCCGGGGTGCCATGAACCAGCTCCGGGAAAAGGCCGCCTCGCTGCGTAGCGACGTCAAGTGGCTGCTGGCAGCGGCATACGCTTTGGACGGCAACCGGAAAGTCGCCGAGGAGTTGATCTCGCTTTGCGGAGACAATGCGGGAAAGGCCAACCCCTACGACGGCACCTACAACAGCGACGAACGCCGGATGTCGATCTCGCTCATGACGCTCACGATACTCGGACGCCGCGAAGAGGCTTTCCGCACGGCGCTGAAGATGTCGGACATCCTCAAGAAGGACAGGTGGCTCAGCACCCAGTCGACGGCATGGATGCTCAGCACCCTTTCCAATTTCGCCGTAGCGGGACAGAACGGCATCGACGCCACTGCGGGCAGGGAGCTCGTCAAGACCGACAAATCCATCGCGAGCATGCCCCTGGCCGCACCGACCGAGGTGAGGAACAATGGTTCGGGCAGCCTCTATGCGGTCGTCAGCCAGAGTTATACCCCCGGCAAGGGCGAGGAAACCGAAGCTGCGAACGGCATCCGGATCGACGTGCGTTACACGAATATGGACGGTGAGGCCATCGACCCGGCCTCGATCCGGGTATCGACCGATTTTTACGCCATCGTGACCGTCTCTAACACCAGCGGCCACGAACGGTACGCCGATCTTGCGCTGACCCACATCTTCCCGGCAGGATGGGAGATCACCTCCGAACGGGACTTGTCGTCGCTCACCTACCAGGATATCCGCGACGACCGGGTGCTGAGCTACTTCGACCTGAGCCGGGGCGAAAGCAAGGAGATACCCGTCAAGCTGACGGCAACCTACAAGGGGCGCTACTATCTGCCTTCGGTCTACTGCGAAGCGATGTACGACAACGCCGTCCGCGCCCTGAAAAAGGGACAGTGGGTCGAGGTGGTCGAATAATGCCGCCCCGTCAGCCGGGAAAACACAGCGCAACCGGCAACAGGTTCCGGCAACACCTGAAAATATATGGCAAAACGGCTTCGGGCATCCGGAGCCGTTTTTATTTCCGGATTCGTACTCCCGGAGGGAAAACGCCGCTAAATTCGGGTAGGAGAGACAGTTTCCTCCGGTAAAATAGGAATTTGGAAAATATTTTTAATATATTTGTTGCCAAGGTTAGTTAGATTAGTCATATTATGTGCGAGAAACTGTTTATTTTCGACACCACGCTCCGTGATGGCGAGCAGGTGCCGGGCTGCCAATTGAACACCACCGAGAAGATCGAAGTCGCCAAGTTGCTGGAAAGCCTCGGCGTGGACGTCATCGAAGCGGGGTTCCCGATTTCCAGCCCCGGAGACTTCAACTCCGTACTCGAGATTTCGAAGGCCGTTTCGGCCCCGACGATTTGTGCGCTGACCCGCGCCGTGAAAAAAGACATCGACGTCGCCGCCGATGCCCTGCGACTGGCCAGACACAAACGCATCCACACGGGTATAGGCGTTTCGCCCCAGCACATTTACGACAAACTGCGCTCGACGCCCGAGAAAATCCTCGAACAGGCCGTCGAAGCCGTGAAATACGCCAAAAGCTATGTCGAGGACGTGGAGTTCTACGCCGAAGACGCCGGGCGCGCCGATCCTCAATACCTCGCCCGCGTGGTCGAGGCCGCCATTGCGGCCGGGGCTACGGTGGTCAACATTCCCGACACCACGGGCTACTGCCTGCCCCACGAATACGGCGCGAAGATCAAATACCTGGTCGACCACGTATCCAACATCGACAAGGCGATCATCTCGACCCACTGCCACAACGACCTGGGCATGGCTACGGCCAACACCCTGAGCGGCATCCTCAACGGTGCGCGACAGGCCGAGGTGACGATCAACGGCATCGGCGAACGCGCGGGCAACACCTCGCTCGAAGAGGTGGTGATGACGCTGCGCTGCCACAAGGAGATCGCCGTCGACACCGGCATCGACGCACGCCTGATCACCAAAGCCTCGCACCTGGTGTCGAGCCTGATGAACATGCCCGTGCAGCCCAACAAGGCGATCGTCGGCCGCAACGCCTTCGCCCACTCGTCGGGCATCCACCAGGACGGCGTGCTGAAAGACCGCCAGACCTACGAGATCATCGACCCGCAGGACATCGGCCTCAACGAGTCGGTCATCGCCCTGACGGCCCGCAGCGGCCGCGCGGCGCTCGTACACAGGCTCGAACTGCTCGGCTACGACCTCACGCAGGAAGAGCTGGACGCAACCTACGCCAAGTTCCTCGAGCTTGCCGACAAGAAAAAGGAGATCCACGACTACGACCTGTTATACCTGGTAGGCGACATCGACCGCATGAAACAGCAGTCCGTATCGCTCAAATTCCTGCAGGTGACCACCGGCACGCTCGTCCCGACGGCGACCGTGGTGCTGAAGTTCGGCGACCACGAGCGCATGGCCATCGCCACGGGCAACGGCCCGGTGGATGCCGCCGTGTCGGCGATCAAGACCCTGATCAACGAGAAGGTCGTGCTCATGGAATTCCTCATGCAGGCCATCACCCGCGGTTCGAACGACGTGGGGCGCGTACACGTACAGGTACAGTGCGGCAGCCGCACCGTCCACGGCTTCGCCGCACACACCGACACCACACGGGCGTCGATCGAGGCGTTCCTCGATGCGCTGCGCGTACTGAACGTAACCGAACGCAAGGAAAAGGAGGAGTAAGATGGGCAGGACACTTCTGGACAAGATATGGGATGCGCACACCGTGCGCACCGAAGACGGCGGACGCTCGGTGCTCTACATCGACCGCCAGTACATCCACGAGGTGACGTCGCCCGTGGCTTTCGCAGGCCTGGAACGGCGCGGCATCGGCGTGGCACGCCCGGCACAAATCACCGCCACGGCCGACCACAACATCCCGACCGTCGACCAGCACCTGCCGATCGCCGAGACCGAATCGCGGCGCCAGGTCGAGGCGCTGGAGGCCAACTGCGCCAAATTCGGCATCGAACATTTCGGCGTGGGAAACCCGCGCCAGGGCATCGTGCACATCATCGGCCCCGAACTGGGATTCACACAGCCGGGCATGACCATCGTCTGCGGCGACAGCCACACCTCGACGCACGGGGCACTGGGCGCCGTGGCATTCGGCGTCGGCACCTCAGAGGTCGAGATGGTCTTCGCCAGCCAGTGCATCATCCAGTCCAAGCCGCGGAGCATGCGCATCACGGTCGACGGGACACTGCGCCCGGGCGTCGAAGCCAAGGATGTCGTGCTCTACATCATCTCGCAACTCACCGCTTCGGGCGGCACGGGCTACTTCATCGAGTTCGCCGGCGAAGCGATCCGATCGCTCTCGATGGAAGGGCGCATGACCGTCTGCAACATGAGCATCGAGTGCGGGGCGCGGGGCGGCATGATCGCACCCGACCGGACGACGTTCGACTACCTGCGCGGGCGCGAACGTGCGCCGCAGGGAGCGGCGTTCGACCAGGCCGTCGCCCGCTGGGAGGCGCTTTACAGCGATGCCGACGCCGTATTCGACAAGGAGTACCGGTTCGATGCTGCCGACATCGCCCCGATGATTACCTACGGCACCAACCCCGGCATGGGCATGGCCGTCGATGCGCAGATCCCGGCCGAGGCCGACCCCAAGGCATTGGAGTACATGGGATTCAAAGCCGGGGAAAAGCTGCTCGGCAAACCCGTCGACTATGTCTTCGTGGGCAGCTGCACCAACGGCCGCATCGAAGACCTGCGGCGCTTCGCCAAGCTGGTCGAAGGCCGGCGCAAGGCCCAGGGCGTGACGGCATGGATCGTCCCCGGTTCGAAAGGCGTCGAAGCCGCCGCACGGGCCGAAGGGCTCGACAAAGTGCTCGCCGCCGCCGGGTTCGAGCTCCGGCAGCCGGGCTGCTCGGCGTGCCTGGCGATGAACGCCGACAAGATCCCGGCAGGCAAATACAGCGTTTCGACCTCGAACCGCAACTTCGAAGGGCGCCAGGGGCCCGGTGCGCGCACCATGCTTGCAGGCATTGCGGTAGCCGCCGCGGCCGCGGTATGCGGCAGGATCGAGGATCCGCGCAAGGTGTTTGAAATGTAAAAATTTTTAACTTCGGTTTGGATCGGCCGGTCGTTGCCGCCGCCTTCGGCGTCGTTTATAATTCCGGCCCACCCCCAAACCCCCGCCTCAGGCAGGGGCTTACATGCCGCTTTGCGGCAAAATGGCCGCTGCCGAATGCCGGAAAAAACAAAACCAATATGTCCATACCCAAATTCGAAACCTTCACCTCGGGGGCCGTGCCCGTGAGCACGGAGAACATAGATACCGACCAGATCATCCCGGCACGTTTCCTGAAAGCCACCCAGCGCAAAGGATTCGGCGACAACCTCTTCCGCGACTGGCGCTACGACGCCCGGGGGCAGCGGATCGCCTCGTTCCCGCTCAACGACAGCCGTTATGGGGGCAAAATCCTCGTCGCAGGCCGCAATTTCGGCTGCGGCAGTTCGCGCGAGCACGCCGCATGGGCCATCGCCGACTACGGGTTCCGCGTCGTGGTGTCGAGCTTCTTCGCCGACATCTTCCGCAACAATGCCCTCAACAACGGGCTGCTGCCGATCACCGTGAGCGGGGAGTTCCTCGCGGCGGTCTTCGCGGCGATCGACGGCGACCCTGCGACGCAATTCACCGTAGACCTGGACAACCAGACGCTGATGATCTGCGCCACGGGCCGCAGCGAGCACTTCGAGATCGACGCATACAAGAAGCGGTGCCTGCTGAACGGCTACGACGACGTGGACTACCTGCGCAGCATCGCGCCCCAGATCGAAGCGTTCGAACAGGCGCATAAATAGCCGCGCGATGTATCCCCGCGTAGAGATAATGGATACCACGCTGCGCGACGGCGAGCAGACGTCGGGGGTTTCGTTCAACGCCCGCGAAAAACTCTCCATCGCCCGGCTGTTGCTGGAAGAACTGTGCGTGAGCCGCATCGAGATAGCCTCGGCGCGGGTTTCGCAGGGCGAGCAGGAGGCCGTGCGCCGCATCGCCGAATGGGCTGCCGCGAAGGGTTATACCGACCGCATCGAGGCGTTGGGATTCATCGACGGCGGCGTGTCGCTCGACTGGCTCGGCCAGGCCGGGTGCCGCGTGGTGAACCTGCTGGCGAAGGGGTCGCTCAAACACTGCCGCGAACAGTTGCGCCGCACCCCGCAGGAGCACCTCTGCGACATCCGCGCCACGATCGGCGGGGCCGTCGCACGGGGCATGAAGGTGAACGTCTACCTCGAAGACTGGTCGAACGGTATGCTGCATTCGCCCGGGTACGTCTACACGATACTCGACGGGCTTGCCGACGCCCCCGTGCAGCGCTTCATGTGCCCCGACACGCTGGGCATCCTCGACCCCTATGTCACCGAACGGTTTTGCCGCGACATGGTGACACGCTATCCGCAGCTTAGGTTCGACTTCCATGCCCATAACGATTACGACCTGGCCGTGGCCAACACCGCAGCTGCGGTGAAAGCCGGGTTCCACGGGGTTCACGTAACCATAAACGGGCTGGGCGAACGCGCAGGAAACGCACCCCTGTCGAGCACGGTGGCCGTGCTGCACGACCGGCTGCACTGCCTCACGGGCATCGACGAAACGAAGATCAACCACGTCAGCCGCATGGTCGAGACCTACACGGGCATCCGGATCCCGGGCAACCGCCCGATCGTCGGCGAAAACGTCTTTACGCAGTGTGCCGGCATCCATGCCGACGGCGACAACAAGAACAACCTCTATTTCAACGAGCTGCTGCCCGAACGCTTCGGACGTGTACGCGAATACGCCCTGGGCAAGACCTCGGGCAAGGCCAACATCCTGAAGAACCTCGAAGCGCTGGGCATCGAGCTCGACGAAGCCTCGATGCGCAAGGTGACCGAACGGGTGGTCGAACTGAGCGACAAGAAGGAGCTGGTGACGGCCGAAGACCTGCCCTACATCATCGCCGACGTACTGCGCTACGACCAGGTCGAAAACCCCGTGCGGATACTCAATTACAGCCTGTCGCTGGCACAGGGGCTGCACCCGGCCGCTACGCTCAAGATCGAGATCAACGGCTGCGAATACGAGCAGACCTCGGTCGGCGACGGCCAGTACGACGCCTTCATGCGGGCGCTCAGGCAGATCTACAAGCACCAGCTCGGCCGCGAGTTCCCGATGCTGCGCAACTACACCGTCTCGATCCCGCCCGGCGGACGAACCGATGCCTTCGTGCAGACGATCATCACGTGGGAGACGGGCGGCAAGGAGTTCAAGACCCGCGGGCTGGATGCCGACCAGACCGAAGCCGCCATCAAGGCGACGATCAAAATGCTGAACATAATCGAACCAACATACAACGACCATGGATGTTAACATAGCCCTTTTAGCCGGCGACGGCATCGGCCCCGAAATCATTGCCGAGGCCACGAAAGTACTCGACCGCGTGGCGGCGAAATTCGGACACCGATTCGACTACCGCGAGGCGTTAGTGGGCGCCTGCGCCATCGACGCCACGGGCGACCCCTATCCCGACGAGACGCACGCCATCTGCCAGGCTGCCGACGCCGTATTGTTCGGTGCCATCGGCGACCCCAAGTACGACAACGACCCCAAGGCCCCGGTACGTCCCGAGCAGGGACTGCTGCGCATGCGCAAATCGCTGGGACTGTTCGCCAACCTGCGCCCCATCGCATTGTTCGACACGCTGGCCGGCCGCTCGCCGCTCAAGGCAGAGGTGGTGCGCGGCACCGATTTCATCTGCGTGCGCGAACTGACGAGCGGCATCTATTTCGGCCGACCGCAGGGGCGCAACGAAGCCGGGACGGAGGCTTTCGACACCTGCACCTACACGCGCACGGAGATCGAACGCGTGCTGGACGTCGCATTCCGGCTCGCCATGAGCCGCCGGCGGCGCCTGACGGTCGTGGACAAGGCCAACGTACTCGAAACCTCGCGCCTGTGGCGGGAGGTCGCGCAGGATATGGCGCCCCGGCACCCCGAAGTGGAGCTGGAATTCATGTTCGTGGACAACGCCGCGATGCAGATCGTACGCCAGCCGACCCATTTCGACGTGATCGTCACCGAAAACATGTTCGGCGACATCCTCACCGACGAGGCCAGCGTCATCAGCGGCTCGCTGGGCATGCTCTCCTCGGCGAGCGTGGGGGCCGAAGTGGCCCTTTTCGAGCCGATCCACGGCTCCTATCCGCAGGCTGCGGGGAAGAACATCGCCAACCCGATGGCCACGATCCTCTCGGCCGCCATGCTGCTCGAACACCTGGGGCTCGACACGGAGGGCAGCGCCGTGCGGGCCGCCGTAGACCGGGCACTCACCGAAGGCGTCGTCACCGCAGACCTCGCCGCACAGGGCGAACGCCGCTACTCGACCTCCGAGGTCGGGGACTTCATCGCCGCGCATATTTAGGCACGCCCCGCTCCGGGGGCTCCTATCCGCAAAAAAGGGGTTGCAACCGCAAAGGTTGCAACCCCTTTTTCCGTGCAGGCCACGAGGCGCACCCCGCCCGGACAGCAACGCCACGGCCCGGCAGCCGGTTTATATCCCGGCCACGAATTGCTCGAGTGCCCCCAGGTCGGCCGCCATAGGCTCCGAAACCCGGGGCAGGCAGGCGAGCCGGGCCAGCCGCGGAGGCAGCGGAACCGCAGCCCCCGTGACGGGGGAGATGACCTCCCCGAATTTGGCGGGATGCGCCGTAGAGAGGTAAAATCCCGGTTTCCCGCACGCTACGGAAGCGGCATATCCGATGGCGCTGTGCGGGTCGGAAAGGTATCCGTAATTGCGGTGCAGCCCGTCGATCGTACGGCGGATCATGGCATCGTCGCAGCGGAATCCCTCCAGTTCATCACGCAGGGCATCCGGCTCACCGCCGCAGAGCCACAGCATACGTTCGAAATTGCTCGGCGCTCCGACGTCCATCGCATTGGCCGGCGTCCGCACCGACGGCCTCGGACGGTACTCGCCGCTGCGCAGGAACTCGGGCACCACGTCGTTCCGGTTCGAAGCCGCGACGAATCCGCCGAGGGGGAGCCCCATGCGGCGGGCGAGCATCCCGGCCGAGAGGTTTCCGTAGTTACCGCTCGGCACCACGACCACAGGCCGTCCGCCGCCCGTCTGCTGCCGCCACAGGCAATAGCCGTAGAAATAATAGAATGCCTGCGGTATCCAGCGCAGCAGGTTGATCGAATTGGCCGACGACACGCGGTGCCCCGCACGGAATTTTGCGTCGGCAAACAGCCCCTTGACCAGCCGCTGGCAGTCGTCGAACGTCCCGGCCACACGCAGCGGGTGGATATTGCCGCCGAGCGTGGTCATCTGGCACTCCTGCAGCCGGCTGATCTTCCCTTCGGGATAGAGCAGCACCACCTCGACGCCCGGCACGCCGTAAAACCCGTGCGCCACGGCGCTGCCCGTGTCGCCCGACGTAGCCGTCAGAATCACCAGTTTTTCGCCGGCACCGCCCATCAGACCGATCATCCGCCCCATGAAGCCCGCACCGTAATCCTTGAATGCGAACGTCGGGCCGTGGAAGAGCTCCAGCGTATAGCGGCTGCCGACACGGCGAAGCGGCAGCGGAAAGTCGTAGATCCGCTCCATCTCCCGCCGCAGGAGACCGGGGTCGATGTCGTCACCGAAAAAAAGTTCCGCCAGGTATCCGGCCAGCGCGGCATAGGACTCCCCGGCCAGCCGCTCCGCGACGGCCATATCGGCCTGCGTGATACGTTCCGGGACGAACAACCCGCCGTCGGGTGCCAGCCCCGCCTGCACGGCCTCGCGAAGCGAAAAGGCGCGTGCGCATGCTTTGTCTTTCGTGCTATAATATTTCATCTGTTTGTCGTTTTATACTATTCCACAATCCTTGCCCCGCAGTTCGACACGCGGCCCGCATATATCTTGCAGCCGATACCGGGGCGGGCGAAATGCGCCCGCATCCGCTGCGCGACCCGCTGCGCGACGGCCTCATCGGCGGCCAGGGCGAAGATCGAAGGCCCCGACCCGGCAATGTTCATCGCCAGGGCGCCTTCGGCGAGCACCCCTTCTTTCAGCACATCGTAACCCGGAATGAACCCCTTGCGGTAAGGCTCCGCCACCACGTCGTGCATCGACCGACCGATCAGCGCCACGTCGCCCAGGGCGAACCCGGCCACCAGCCCGCCGACATTGCCCCACTGCGTCACGGCATCGTGCAGGGGTACCTCGCGGGGAAGCACTTCGCGCGCCTGCTTGGTACTGACCACGATGTCGGGATGCACCACGGCATAGAAAAAGCCCTCGGGGACAGGCAGGCGCACGATGTCCAGCGGTTCGTACCCCCGGATCAGCACCACGCCGCCCAGCACGGCAGGGCCCACGTTGTCGGCATGGGACGTACCGCCGATGAGCGCCTCGCCCATCATCGCAAATTCCACGAGCCGCTCCCCTGAAAAGGGACGTCCCAACAGTTCGTTCACGCCCCAAACCGCTGCGGCCGACGAAGCCGCACTCGACCCGATGCCGCTGCCGGGAGCGATCTTTTCGAGGATCGTAACCTCGACCCGCACGGGTTTTTCGTATGCCCCGAGCAGTGCCATCACCGCCGGGGTAATCACGTTGTCCTCGTTTTTGGCGGGAAGTTCCTTCCCGCTGCGGTTGCGGATAACGAGCCCCCCGGCACCTTCTTCGATGCCGACCTCCAGCAGGTCGCCCACGCCGTCGAGCGTCAGCCCCATCACATCGAAGCCGCAACCCAGGTTCGCCACCGTTCCCGGGGCGAAAACTTTGATATATCGCATGATAAAATCTCCTTTTGAATGAAACCACCTTTGATCGAACCGGGCTTTCCGTTCCGGCAGCCTTGGCCGGAAAATGCATAACGGGTATGCTCGTGACGGAAAAATAACAACTACACCCCCACAGGGGTTGTCGTTGTCGTCGTCATTGTAGTGGCGGTAGCGGAGATAAGGACGGTGAAAGAAACGGTGCACGCCACCGGGCTGCAGGCTACCCCGCATCCCCCGGTCATCGTATGGTTCCGTTTCATATCCATCGGGGACAAATATAAAACAAAAAAATTTAATATCCAAATTCGGGTAACAAATCGTAAGACGCCCTAAAAAGCACTGGCAGCCGCTTTATATATAATAGGAGTAGTCCGGAAAGGCTGAAAATACCGAACTTGACGACAAACCGTAAGATATTAGGGGTTCCTGGAAGGCCTGCTTTCCTCCGAATCGGGCTAAAAGCGGTTAAAAGGCCAAAAAATACGGTTTCAAACTGTAAGATAAAAAACCTCTATCCGGGTCGTCATAAA